>Ga0099364_10004333_pt1 | contig 21544 bp, 25 predicted proteins | sample TergutTh196P3_FD_73070 | JGI IMG/M metagenome (GOLD analysis project Ga0099364, IMG submission 73070) | Microcerotermes parvus P3 segment gut microbial communities from Pointe-Noire, Republic of the Congo - Th196 P3 | ecosystem: Host-associated > Arthropoda: Insects > Digestive system > Gut ... | reverse complement strand
TATCTTTCACTAAACCAATATTGCCACCCGAAGCTGCTTCGGGAGAAATATGTCCGATGCTCAATCCTGAAGTTCCACCGCTGAAACGACCGTCGGTAATCAAAGCGCATTCTTTGCCCAAATGTTTGGCTTTGATGTACGAAGTCGGATAAAGCATTTCTTGCATTCCCGGTCCGCCTTTTGGTCCTTCGTGCGTGATTACGACCACATCGCCTGCTTTTACGTCGCCTTTTAAAATGCCTTCGCAAGCAGTATCTTGCGAAGTGAAAACTTTTGCCGTTCCTTTGAAATGCCAAATGCTTTCGTCAACGCCTGCGGTTTTGATAACACAGCCGTTTTGTGCAATGTTGCCTTTTAAAATGGCAAGTCCACCGTCTTTTGTGTAAGCATGTTCGACACTTCTGATACAGCCGTTTTCTCTATCTAAATCTAAATCAGGATAATATTCGTTTTGAGAGCCAAGCACCAAATTAAATTTATTGGCAGGAGCAGAAAAGTAAATATTTTGAGGAGATTGCGGGTCAAGCCCGCAATGACAAGCATATTTTTCAAGCGTATCTTTTAATATTCCATCAACACGATTTACACTTGTGTCAATCAACCCGCCTTTTGCCAATTCTGCCATAATTCCCAAAATTCCGCCGGCACGATTCACATCTTCGATATGATATTTCTGCGTGTTCGGCGCCACTTTGCAAAGGCAAGGCGTTTTTCTCGACAACGCATCAATATCGTCCATCGTGAAATCAACTTCTGCCTCGCTGGCAATTGCCAGCAAATGCAAAATCGTGTTCGTTGAGCCACCCATTGCAATATCCAGTGTCATTGCATTGAGGAACGCTTGACGTGTGGCAATACTGCGCGGAAGAACGCTCTCGTCGCCTTGCTCGTAATATTTATATGTATTTTCGACAATCAATTTTGAGGCGTCAATGAAAAGTTTTTTGCGGTTGGCGTGCGTGGCAACAATCGTACCGTTTCCGGGCAATGCCAAGCCGATTGCCTCGTTCAAGCAGTTCATCGAATTGGCGGTAAACATTCCCGAACACGAGCCACAAGTGGGACAAGCCGAGCGTTCTATTTTCGCCACTTCGTCGTCGCTCACAGATTGGTCGGCTCCTTTAATCATTGCATCAATCAAGTCGAGTTTTTGGTCGCTCAATTTTCCTGCCTCCATCGGTCCACCGGAAACAAAAACAGTCGGAATATTCAAGCGCATTGATGCCATCAGCATTCCGGGCGTGATTTTGTCGCAGTTGCTGATGCAAATCATCGCGTCGGCTTTGTGCGCATTTACCATATATTCCACACTGTCGGCAATGAGTTCGCGCGAAGGCAGTGAATATAGCATTCCATCGTGTCCCATAGCGATACCGTCGTCGATAGCGATTGTGTTGAATTCGGCAGCAAAACAACCGAGTTTCTCGATTTCGGCTTTTACCTGCTGACCGATTTCGTGCAAATGTACGTGTCCGGGAACAAACTGCGTAAATGAATTAACAATGGCAATAATGGGTTTTCCGAACTGCTCTTCTTTCATTCCGTTGGCACGCCAAAGCGCGCGTGCGCCTGCCATTCGGCGACCTTGTGTACTTTGCGAACTGCGTAACTGATTTTTCATTTTATTTAATTTTTTATTATTTATTAAAAAAACAAAAACCTCTCTCATTTGTGAGAAAGGTCAATATATTTTATCTTAAAATTTTAGTAACATAATTACATAACCATCTCACACTCTTTGCTTGCAGACTAAGAGAATCACGACAGTTACTAAAATAATACCAAAATTTTTCATTGTGTTTTTATTTTATGATGCAAATGTACAGGAAAAATTATTAATTGCAAAAAATTATACGAAAAAGTTAAGCTTTTTGTATCTTTGTATAAAGATTGCACAAATGATACAAAATATAATCGTTGCCGTTATACTTATTTTTGTTGCCGTATATGTTATACGTGCAGTAATAAAATCTTTTTCAAAAAACCGGAAAACGAATAAATGCAATGGTTGCACTGGTTGCGAGCTTGCTAATCAACTGAAAAACAACTGTTCACAAAAAGACATTGAAGCCAATACTTTATAACTTAATTCTTAACCGACTTATAAATAGTATTCAGCACTTGTCTTAATTGTTTTATGGTAGCGCCATTATCAAATGAAAGAGAATAGGATGCTCCTACAAAAGCATAATAGAAAGTTTCCGCAATAGTATTGGCGGGCATGTCATTCCGAACTTCGCCTTTTTTTTGGGCTTTTTTTATTACCGATTCCCATAGTTCTATTTCTTTTTGGTCTAAGTTTATCAATTTATTTTTACATTCTTCGTCTCTCAAACTGCTTTCGAGCAAAAAGTAATAGTATTGAATATGGCTTCTTCTGCCTTCTTGAACAATATTTTGAACCATATCCATAGAGTCGTTTATTTTTTGCAGATAGCAATCAATAAATTTTTGAAGTGATGACATATTGCACTCTTCAAATTTTTTTTGAGGAGGTTGAATACTTATTACATATTTTTCAACAGCATGTTTATATATTTCTTCTTTGCTTGTAAAGTGAGAAAAAAGGCTTGAGGCTGAAATACCTATCGCGCTCCCTATTTCAGCCACGGTAGTTCCGGCAAAACCTTGCTTCATAAATAACCTTGCTGCTTCTGTAATAATTTTTTCTTTTGTAGTTTTCATTTTGTTTTTAATATTAATAAATAAGACATATCACTTTATATTGAACATCTGTACATTTGTTTTTGTTTTAATAAAAAACAAAAACTTTAATTTACTTATAAGATATTTTTATATATTGTTTTATACATTTTTCGAACTAAATCACTTTTTTCTCCTTGTTGTCCTTCAAAAAGAGCTCGCCTGACAGTATTGCGATTGCATCCACATATTTTTGCCAAATGTTGTATGTAACCATGTTTAGGCAACTTTTTTTCTATATGACTTTCTTGAATTAACTTTTCTTTTTGTTTTCCCATAATTTTTCACGATATTTGTAGCGATGTTGCATTTGCTACTTTGTCATACTGGTGTTAACAAATGAACGCTCAAATGTATTAAAAATCTCACAGTAAAACAAACAAAATCATTAAAAATATCACACAAACACTTGAAAATGTATAAAAATCTCACAACTATAAAAGAAAGAATTTGTTATTACATTGACTTCAAAAAGATTAGCAAAAACAAATTTTACGAACAATCGGGAGTCACGTATGGCATCTTGAATCAAGCATCGAACATTTCTGCCGACAATATTCAAAAAGTTCTCGTTATTTATCCGGACTTAAATGCTGAATGGCTGATTTGCGGAAGAGGTGAAATGATAAAGAAAGAAACGATAGAAGTTGTTGAAATCGAAAAGATAGTGGAACTTATCGTGAAACATGGTGATGCGTTGAAAAGTGATATCAAGAATTTGAACAAAAATGCAAATCTCAAAATTTATAAAATTCCTTCCGAACCTTTAGCCGGAGTTGCTGATCCGGGAATAGAAATAGAGAGGAAAAAGAAGTAAAAAATTTTATTCTTCCGAAATATAATCGGAAAATACTTTCTTCTTCCGCAAGTAATAATTAAAAACGAGGCTTTTACGGCATATTTCTTCATGAACAGGCATCGTTGATGCTTCAAGATTTTCTTTCCGTTGCGTTTTATATTCTTTTTTCATTTTCTTAAAATCGATTCGAGCTCTTATCACCGCTTTGGCATCATGCGGTTTTCCCGAAATCAACATTAAAAAAGCAGACGCATAATCCATCAAAAAACGCATTAATAATGCTTTTTTCAACGCTTTTGCCGGCATATTTTTATACAGCATCAACAAATTGTTCCGATAATTCAAATATGTTTTGTGTGGATTTTCTTTGTTTAATGTACCGCCACCAAGATGATACACAACGCTTTGAGGCATGCAGGCAATTCTTTTTCCGCGCGCTTTCAATCGCCAGCAAAGGTCAATTTCTTCCATATGGGCGAAAAATTTATCGTCGAATCCGCCCACTTCAAAAAAGACTTCAGACCGAATAAACAGGCAAGCGCCCGTTGCCCAAAAAACATCTATTACATTATTATATTGTCCGCAATCTTTTTCTACGGTGTTGATAATGCGCCCACGACAAAACGGATAGCCCAAATAATCGATAAATCCGCCTGCAGCACCGGCGTGCTCAAACATTGATTTTTCGTTGTACGACAGAATTTTTGGCTGGCAGGCAGCAACATCTTTGTTGTTGTCCAAATATTCGACAACAGGCGAAAGCCAATTTTCGGTAACTTCTACATCAGTATTTAGCAACACAAAATAATCAGCTGGAATTTCCTTCAATCCTTGATTGTATCCGCCGGCGAAACCATAATTTTTGTCCAACCGAACAACTTTGATTTGCGGATATTCTGCTTCGACAAAAGCCACAGAATTATCTTGCGAAGCATTGTCAATCAGCCAAATTTCAACATTTGGCAAATCGGAATACTGCACAACCGATGGAAGAAATGTCTGCAAATGATTTCTTCCGTTGAAGTTTAATAATACAATAGATACCATAAAATCCAAGCCTCTCTAAATCTCCCCTCAAGGGGAGACTTACAGAAACATTGATTATTTTTTAATTATTTTTTCTATTTAGAATGACGGAACTTGAAAGTCTCCCCTTGAGGAGAGATTTAGAGAGGTTCACTCCTCGTCAGTAAAAATACCGATAGACTTGCAATAGCCAAATTCTCCATCAAGGATATGCCCAATCGCTTCAGCGTCGAGTTTTTTCATATCGTCTTCTTTGGCACATTTCAGTACAAACTCGAACACTTCGTCTTCGTCTATTTCTACCTCTTCAGCAGATTCTTCGTCCAAATAGCCATTCTTTTCGTAAAACTCATATACAACATCCAATACATAATTAATATCATCTTCGTCGTATTTTCCTTTTACTTCTTCCGGAAAATTGTTTAAAATAAATTTTACGGCGTCATCTTCGTCGTAAAACAATTCGTCGTCCTTGCTCATATTTTTAAAATTAAGAGGTTGTTAAAAAATTACTTTCACAAATGTACTACTTTTTTTAAACTTTATGATTTTTCTATTTGTTTTCTTTACATAAGTATTTATTTTTGTAAAATTATACCATAATATTATGTCAAAATTAAAATTAGAAGTTTACGGATTAACATACAGTCAAGCGCAATCGGGCGCTTATGCATTGATATTGGGCGAACTCGACGGACTGCGCCGCATTCCCATCATCATCGGGCAAAGTGAAGCACAAGCCATCGCCATACAGCTGCAAGGTTTGGAAGCGCCTCGACCATTGACACACGACCTTATTCAAACGCTAATGAAATCATACGCCATTTCGTTGCGCGAAGTTTACATTTATAAATTCGAAAAAGATATATTTTTTTCTGAACTGATTTGTTGGCGTGATGGCGAAGAGGTAAAGAGAATTGATGCGCGGACTTCCGATGCTATTGCATTAGCCGTAAGGGCAAATTGTCCTATTTTTATAGATGAAAACATTATGAATTCGGCAGGTATTATTTTTGAAACGGAAACACCTACCGAAGCAGAAATACCGGTTGAAGAAAAAAAAGATACACTCGAAATGGCGACAATTACAGAATTGGAAGCAATGTTGCAAGATTCCATCAGCGTAGAAAATTACGAATTGGCTTCAAAAATCAGAGATGAGATAAAGAGAAGAGAATGATAAGAAAAAATAATCAACTGCAAATACGCAATAACACAGTTGAATTCTTGATTTTTACAAAACAAGCAAATGCCGAAAATATTGAAGTGCGCTTTCAAAACAGATGTCCACATTATTTTATGTCCTGATAATGAGCCGTTAAAAGTTCCCGAAGAGCTGCGATTGTGCTTGCAAGACGACGATGAAGCATTGCAGTTTTTCAATTCGCTCAACGAAAGCGAACAATACAATTATGTCAAGTGGATATATTCTGCAAAAACAGACCAGACGAAAGTCGATAGAATTGCAAAAACACTTGATAAACTTTCTAAACATCAAAAGTTTGCAGACTAATAAATGAAATAAAAACAAAAAGCAATGAAAAAAATCTTTAAAAGAATCTTGATAATCACAGGCGTTATCATAGCCGTATTTGTATTAGCATTTGTTGGAATGATGCTGAAACTGAAATCCGAAATGAAAGATTTTACACCGTTGGAAACAGGTCACGTTGTTGATAATATTTTCGTTGTAAAAGACGATTTTGCAAATGTTTTTATTATGCAAGACGGCGAAAAATACATTGTTATCGACTGCGGAAATAATCCGAAAGTAGTTGCTGAAGAAATGGAAAAAATGGGCATTTTTCCCGAAAATGTAGTTGCAGTATTTTTAACACACACCGACGGCGACCACGTTGGCGCGTTGAGTTTGTTCGACCACGCAAAACTTTATATGTCGCGCGAAGAAGAACAAATGATAAACGGCACAACGGCAAAATTTCTTTGGTTTGACAATTCAATTCCGCGCACCGACTATATTTTGTTAGATGACCGAGAAGTGGTTCAAATCGGAAACTTGAAAATCGAAACTATTCTCGTTCCCGGACACACGAGCGGAATGACGGCATATTTAATCAATGATAAATACTTGTTCACAGGCGACATTGCAAGTTTGACAAAAGATGGCAAAATCGCACCGATTCCTGCATTTTTTGATATGGATACCGAACAAGCTGTGAAATCGCAGGAAATTATCCGCCATATTCCGACTGCCGAATATATTTTCACAGCGCATTGGGGAATTGCCGATTATCAAACAGCAGTTGAAAAATAATAACAAAAGAGTATGAACCATTTGAAGAAATCTATCATTCTAATTTTCATTTCATTCTGTACACCAATTGTTTACGCGTGCGAACATGACCACGATACGCACGAGCATTCGCGCAACGAAATCGGATTCAGCACCGGAGCGCTCTATGCTTTCGAGCATAAAGAATGGGGAGTTGGTATACATCTACATTATTTCAGAACCTTAAAACCACACAGCAAATGGTCGCTTGGAGGCGGATTTGAGCAGGCTTGGGTTGACGGAAGTCATTTTAATGTAAGCGCGGGAGCTAAATACCAATTGCTCAACCGAATGAGTATTGCTTTGCTACCGGGCATAACGTTTCTTTCGCACAATGAGACAGACGACACGCGCAAACTTCATCCAAAATGCTTTTTTGCACTTCATTCCGAATTAGTATATGACTTGCTTCATTGGAAAAATTTTCATATTGGTGTAGTAATTGACTATTCTTGGACACAAATTGAATCGCACGCAATGATTGGTATTCACAGTGCATTTTGTTTTTAAATAAATGGATAACGAAATGACCGAAAACAAAAAAACCGCCAGAATTGCAGGCATTTGGTATTTGCTGTTTTTCATTACGTGGAAACCAAATGAACAATAATTCCATTTGAAAACTGCACAAAAAACAAATTTTGTGCAGTTTCTCATTCCTAATAATCAATTTATTTACCTGCAATTTTTTGTTAATAATTTCTTTCGTCTTTTTGTTGGCTTATACAATATAATATGTTACCTTTGTGCCTTTAAAAAAATACACGAAAATATACGGTTTTTACCTTTAAAATATTAAAATCACATATTTATGAAACTCAACAAAATCGAACACATCGGAATTGCTGTAAAAGATTTGGCAACCGCTATTCCTTTTTACGAAAATGTTTTAGGACTCAACTGCTATGCCATCGAAGAAGTAACAGCACAAAAGGTAAAAACAGCCTTTTTTATGGTTGGCGATGTTAAAATTGAACTTCTTGAAGCAACTGCCGAAGACAGTCCAATCGCAAAATATTTGGAGAAAAATCCGAATGGAGGCGTTCACCACATTGCATACGCAGTTGACGGACTTGCCGACACACTTGTTGCATTAGAAGAAGCAGGAAATGTTACGCTGATAGATAAAACGCCGAGAAAAGGCGCCGAAGGATTAGACATCGCATTTTTGCATCCAAAATCAACTTTCGGAGTATTAACAGAACTTTGTGAGAACCCAAAAAATTAATTCAATATTCAAAATTTAATATTCAAAATTGCAAAAGCAATGATGGAACAAAGCCTGAAATTTTGAACCTTGAATATTGAATCTTAAATTTCAACTATGGAAAACGCTAAAAAAATAAAACAACTTTTTGAGTTACGTAAAAAAGCGAAACTTGGCGGTGGCGAAAAACGCATCGAATCTCAACACGCAAAAGGCAAACTAACTGCCCGCGAAAGAATTGATTTATTGCTTGATGAAGGCAGTTTCGAGGAATTGGATATGTTCGTAACGCACCGCTGTACAAACTTCGGAATGGAAAAAGAAAAATACCTCGGCGACGGCGTTGTTACAGGTCAAGGAACAATCAACGGTCGTTTGGTGTATGTTTATTCGCACGATTTTACTGTTTTCGGCGGTTCGCTTTCCGAAACATTTGCATTAAAAATCTGCAAAATAATGGATTTGGCTATGAAAATGGGTGCACCGATTGTCGGTATTAACGATTCGGGTGGCGCGCGTATTCAAGAAGGCGTAAGTTCGCTTGCCGGATATGCCGAAATTTTCCAACGCAATATTCTCGCATCGGGCGTTATTCCACAAATCTCTGTGATTTTTGGCCCTTGCGCCGGCGGTTCGGTTTACTCGCCTGCCCTAACCGACTTTATTATGATGTCGGAAGAAAACAGCTATATGTTTATTACTGGACCAAAAGTGGTAAAATCTGTTACAGGCGAAGATATTTCGGTCGAAGACCTTGGCGGTGCGCGTATGCACGCATCTCGTTCGGGCGTAGCTCAATTTGTGGCGCAAAACGAGCAAGAAGGTTTGGCAACTATCCGCGAATTGTTGAGCTTTCTTCCTCAAAATAATTTAGAAGACGCGCCTGCTTTTGAGTGCGAAGACCCGATTGAAAGAAAAGAAGATTTCTTAAACTCTTTCCTTCCCGATAATCCGAACCAGCCTTACGATATGATGGAAGTGATTCACGCTATCACCGACAACGGCGAGTTTTTTGAAGTACACCAAGATTATGCACAAAATATCATTGTAGGATTTGCTCGTTTCGACGGTATTTCTACCGGAATCGTTGCCAATCAGCCGGCAAAAATGGCAGGAATTTTGGACATCGAATCATCGCGCAAAGCGGCTCGTTTTGTTCGTTTCTGCGACGCTTTCAATATTCCGATTCTTACCTTGGTTGATGTTCCCGGATTTTTGCCCGGCTCTGGACAAGAATACGGCGGCGTAATTCTTCACGGTGCAAAATTGTTGTTTGCCTACGGCGAAGCTACTGTTCCAAAAGTAACCGTAACACTGCGTAAATCATACGGCGGCGCATACTGCGTAATGAGTAGCAAGCACCTGCGTGGCGATTTCAACTACGCTTGGCCGACTGCCGAAATTGCTGTAATGGGCGCAAGCGGAGCTATCGAAGTTTTGGAAGGAAAAGCCATCTCGAAAATTGAAGACAAGGAAGAAAAAGCAAAATATGTTGCGCAGAAAACAGCTGAATACCAAGATGCTTTTGCCAATCCGTACCAAGCTGCTTCGTTAGGATACATCGATGATGTAATCGAACCGCGCAACACACGTTTCAGAATTATTCGCGCGTTCAAATCGATACAGACAAAAAAACTTGTCAATCCAAAGCGCAAACATAATAATTTACCATTATAAAAAATAGTCGATTATGTTAATGTTAAATATAAATTGGCCTGCCATCGGCTATCTCATTTTTATTTCTATCATTTTGCTGATAATGTTTGCTGTTATCATCAGCAAAAAACTTGAAGAGAAAAATGAGAAAAAAGCATTAGAAAAAGCCAAAGAAGAAGCAGAGGCTGAAAAAGCAAAAAACGTTTCTGGAGTCGAAAATGTCGCTATTGCGATGGCTATATATCTCTATTACAATGAAATTTTCAATTCGGAAAGCGATATTATTACCATCAAAAGAGTCGTTAGCAGATATTCTCCTTGGAATTCAAAAATATATGGTATTCAATAAAATTATTATTACACAAGCGATATGAAGAAATTCAAATTAACAATAGAAGGCAAAACTTACGAGGTTGCGGTAAACGAACAAGGTCAAAACACAGCCGAAGTTACGGTAAACGGACAGCCATACGCAGTAGAGTTTGAAAGAGAAAATACTGTTGCAAACAAAGTACCGTTCAGTCAGCAAAAAGGTCAAAAACATAATACAGACCCTACTCCCCAAAGAGTTGCCGCTCCGATTGCAAAAAAAGCAAGCGGCGGAAGCGGTAAATCAATTAATTCTCCTCTTCCCGGCAATATCTTCAAACTTTTAGTTACCGAAGGACAAGCCGTAAAACGTGGAGAAAAGTTGATTATTATCGAATCTATGAAAATGGAAAATAACATTATGGCAGATAGAGACGGTATCGTAAAAACCATTCGCGTACAACCCGGACAAAGTGTATTGCAAGGCGATGCACTTATTGATTTGGAATAAAATAATTATCTTATAAAATAGTCATTTCATTCCTCTAAAAGGAATTGAAATGGCTGTTTTAAAGATAAAGTTTACAAAACAACACTCCAATATCCTCAAAAACGCGCCCGCAGAAATATGTATTGTTTTACAACATAAAAATTACTGAGTTTTACTTTCCTCCGCGTCTGCTATTATAAAAAAATAGCCGATTATGTCAATCCTTACTATAAACTGGACAAACGCTTTTATTGTAACTTTTCTGGGAATTGCTATTGTATTCATAGTTCTAAGTCTATTAGTAGCGCTCTTATATGTTTTTGGATTTGTATACAAACTATCCAAAAATAAAAAGGTGGCGATAAATAAAGACGAAGAAAAACATTTAGAAGTTGTTTCGGAAACCGAAATTGCTGCTATTGCTATGGCATTAAATCTCTATTATGAAGATGTATACGGTGATGAAAGCGATATTATTACCATCAAAAGAGTCGTTAGCAGATATTCTCCTTGGAATTCAAAAATATATGGCAATCAATAAAACTATAATGAAAAATAACTATTTTTTCGTGCTGTTTGTTGCATTATTTACTATTGTAATGCCACTGTCAGCACAGCAATCTTTGACAAACGAACCGATTATAACTTCAGAAATTGTTATTATCGAAAAAATCCCAAATGACCAACCCGAAGCAGAACTCAATGTTAGCGAAAGTATATCCAATTTTTGGGGAAGCACTGGGTTTGCTTTAATTGCAAAGAACTGGAAATACCTTATTATGCTACTGGTAGGATGTATTTTGTTATATCTTGCCGTTGTAAAAAAATTCGAACCATTGCTTTTACTTCCTATTGCCTTTGGTATAATTCTCAGCAATTTACCCGGAGCCGGATTGTTTAATGCGGAACTATTCGCCGATGGGCAAGTGCATTGGAGTATTTTTGTAGATAAAGCGGGACTACTCGACTACCTTTATCTCGGCGTAAAATTCGGCATCTACCCTTGTCTAATATTCATTGGAGTTGGAGCAATGACCGATTTCGCTCCTCTGCTTGCCAATCCGAAAAGTTTACTATTGGGAGCAACTGCTCAATTGGGAATTTTCGCAACTTATTTGACTGCCGTTGCTTTTGGTTTTTTACCGAGAGAAGCCGCATCTATAGGCATCATTGGCGGTGCAGACGGTCCTACCGCTATTTATTTGACTTCCAAATTGGCACCTCATTTATTGGGACCAATTGCTGTTGCCGCATACGCTTACATGGCATTGGTTCCGGTAATTCAACCGCCAATTATGAAACTCCTTACCACCAAAAAGGAACGGGAAATAGAAATGAAGCAACTTCGTTCGGTTTCCAGAACTGAAAAAATTATTTTCCCTGTCTTGGTTACTATTATAGTATCATTACTTTTACCGTCAGCAGCCACCTTAATCGGTTCGCTTATGCTCGGAAATTTAATGCGCGAGTGCGGCGTCGTAGAGCGCTTGGCAAAAACTGTACAAAACGAAATGATGAATATTGTAACTATATTCCTCGGAATTACCGTAGGTGCAACAGCTACTGCCGACAATTTTCTAAATACAAGCACATTGCTAATTTTAAGTATGGGTATTATCGCATTTGGATTAAGCACTGCAAGTGGCGTACTTCTTGCAAAATTTATGAATTTGTTTTGTAAAGAAAAAATTAATCCGCTGATTGGTTCTGCCGGAGTTTCTGCTGTTCCGATGGCTGCGCGCGTTTCACAAGTCGTAGGACAAGAGGCAAATCCAAGTAATTTTTTACTAATGCACGCTATGGGACCAAATGTGGCAGGAGTAATAGGCTCTGCCGTTGCAGCAGGAATATTGTTGAGCATACTCGGGTAAATAAAGAACTGCAAATTAATCACGATATTAATTTGCAGTTCTTTTATTGTTGAAACATATGAAACTTCTTAAAACACTATCCTGCAGCAAAGGCGATAAAAATTCCCGCAACAACTGCAGAGAAGATGGTACTCGAAACAATTGGTCCCATAGCATGCATCAATAAGTGATTTTGCGGATTATAATGCTGTCCAAGTTTTTGAGAAATACGCGCTGCCATCGGCATTGCCGATACACCCGAATTTCCGATAAGCGGATTAACTTTTCCGCCGGTAGTATAATAAAGCAGTTTGGCAATCAACACACCGCCAACCGTTCCGAAAGCAAACGCTATCAAGCCAAGGAAAATAACAATCAATGTGGTTGTAGTCAAGAAATATTCTGCCGAAGCAGATGCCCCGATAGACATCGCAACCAACAATGTCAAAATATTCAAAAACGCGTTGTGAAGCGTATCCAAATAACGACCTGTTACACCGCTTTCTCTAATCAAATTACCCAACATAAACATACCCACTAGCGTACCTGCTGCCGGAATCAACAACAACACGATAATTGTCAAAGCAATAGGAAAAATTATCTTTTGTGTTTTTGTTACTTTGCTTGGCGCGGGCATAACCACCGTACGTTCTTTTTTGGTCGTAAGCAATCTCATAATCGGCGGTTGAATAAACGGAACCAACGCCATATACGAGAAAGCAGCGATTGCTACGGTCGATAATATCTGAGGTGCCATCATACTTGCGGCAAAAATTGAAGTGGGTCCATCGGAGCTTCCGATGATTCCGATAGATGCTGCTTCACCAAGATTAAATCCTACGAAATTGGCGTCAATACTATGGATTAAAGAGGTTAACAAAGGCAAACCATCTCCTGTATCTGTTCCCAACAAGAAAAATGCTCCTCCAAATGCTACAAAGATTCCAAGCTGACCACCAAACCCGATAAGTGCAGTTCTCGGATTAGAAATTAGCGGACCGAAATCGGTCATAGAACCGATACAAAGGAATATCATCGGTGGATAAATAACATACAATATACCGCTGTATAAAAACTTTAATAATCCCGGTCGTTCCAGAGTCTCCATTGTTGTCGGGTCGGACGACACAAAGAAATCGTAAGCTGACAAGTTTGCGCCCGGAATATTGGCAATCAATATACCAAAAGCAAGTGGTAAAAGCAATAATGGTTCGAAACGATTAGCAATAGCCAGATAGAAAAAGAACAAAGCAATCAATATCATAATGATTTGCCCGATGGTAATGGAAGAAAGTCCGGTTTTGTAACCGCTTGCAACTTTTTCCACTGATGGAAGAATATCTTCAATGTGGTGGTGTTCATGCGCGGCACTAACAGTTTCAACAACTTCTTGTACATCAACAACATCTTGTGCCATTGCCGTGCTCATCGCAAACATACCTGCAAGCACAAAAGCCAACATAAATAATACTTTCTTCATCTGTATAATCTTAATGGTTTTTCTAAAACGGTGCAAAGGTAGTAAATAAAAAGAAATAAAAAAAAGAATGTCGAGCTTTTGGGAAAGAATTTGTATTTTTGCAAAAAATGAATTGAATCTACTTTTTATGTCCAACGATATAATACAAAATATTACAGAAAACAGCGACTATGCCAGTGGCTTTGTAACGAATATTGAGACAGAAATTATTCCGAAAGGATTAAGCGAAGACACTGTCCGTCTCATTTCAAAGAAAAAAAACGAGCCGGAATGGCTGCTCAAATACCGCTTGAAAGCGTACCGCCATTGGCTGACGATGAAAATGCCCGATTGGGCACATCTGACGATTCCTGAAATTGATTATCAAGACATTTCGTACTTTGCCGCACCCAAAAAGAAACTCGAAAGTATGGACGAAGTTGATCCCGAAATTATCAAAACGTTCAACAAACTCGGCATTCCGCTCGAAGAGCAAATGGCATTGAGCGGCGTTGCTGTGGACGCGGTGATGGACAGTGTTTCGGTCAAAACCACGTTTAAAGAAAATTTGATGGAAAAAGGCATTATTTTCTGCGCTTTTTCCGAGGCGGTGGAGCATCATCCCGATTTAGTACAAAAATATTTGGGTTCGGTAGTACCTTATACCGATAATTATTTTGCGGCGTTAAATTGTGCCGTTTTTAGCGACGGCTCGTTTGTGTATATTCCAAAAGGCGTGCGCTGTCCAATGGAACTTTCGACTTATTTCCGCATCAATGCTGCCAATACCGGACAATTTGAGCGTACATTAATTATTGCCGACGACGATTCGTATGTTTCGTATCTCGAAGGTTGCACCGCTCCGCAACGAGATGAGAATCAGCTTCACGCCGCGATTGTCGAAATCGTTGTTCACGAACGCGCCGAAGTAAAATATTCGACCGTACAAAATTGGTATCCGGGCGACAAAAACGGAAACGGCGGAATCTATAATTTTGTTACAAAGCGCGGAATCTGCAAAGGCGACTTTTCCAAACTTTCGTGGACGCAGGTAGAAACGGGTTCGGCAATCACTTGGAAATATCCGAGTTGTATTTTGAAAGGCAACAATTCGTCTGCCGAATTTTATTCCGTAGCCGTTACCAACAATCATCAACAAGCCGACACTGGAACGAAAATGATCCATTTGGGCAAAAACACAAAAAGCCATATTGTATCGAAAGGAATTTCGGCAGGCGTAAGTCAAAATTCGTATCGTGGTTTGGTAAAAGTGAGCAAAAATGCCGAAAACGCGCGTAATTTTTCGCAATGCGACAGCTTGTTACTCGGCGATAAATGCGGTGCGCACACCTTTCCGTATATGGAAATAAACAACGACACAGCCATTGTAGAACACGAAGCAACGACATCAAAAATCAGCGAAGACCAAATATTTTATTGCAATCAGCGTGGTATCAAAACCGAAGATGCTGTCGGTTTAATCGTGAACGGATATGCAAAAGAGGTGCTGAATAAACTTCCGATGGAATTTGCGGTAGAGGCGCAGAAACTTTTGCAAGTTTCGTTAGAAGGTTCGGTCGGATAACCGTATCACGCATACGGATATTCACATATCGTTCTACGAGCGTAGAAAATAAAAAACGAATTGTCCGTAGGACAAAATATGAATAACCGCAGGCGTAAGCCTGTGGACAAAAACAAAAACATATGTTACTCGAAATCAAAGACCTGCACGCCACCATCAACGGCAAAGAAATATTAAAAGGCTTAAACTTGACCGTAAACGAAGGCGAAGTACACGCCATTATGGGACCAAACGGAGCCGGAAAAAGCACGCTTTCGGCAGTGTTAGCCGGAAATCCGAACTTTACCGTTACCAAAGGTAGCGTTACTTTCTTGGGAAAAAACCTATTGGCACTTTCGCCTGAAGACCGTTCGCGCGAAGGCATATTTCTCAGTTTTCAATATCCGGTGGAGATTCAAGGCGTGAGTATGGTAAATTTTATGCGCTCTGCCGTAAACGAACACCGCAAGTACAAAGGACTTCCGCCGATGAGTTCTACCGACTTCTTGAAACTGATGCGCGAACGAAAAGAATTTGTTGAAATGGACAGCAATTTAACAAACCGTTCGGTAAACGAAGGTTTTTCGGGAGGCGAAAAAAAGCGCAACGAGATTTTCCAAATGGCGATGCTCGAACCACGCCTTGCTATTTTGGACGAAACAGATTCCGGTTTGGATATTGATGCGCTCCGCATCGTTTCCAACGGCGTAAACAAACTGAAAAATCCGCATAATTCGGCGATTGTTATTACGCACTATCAGCGTTTGTTGGACTATATCAAGCCCGATATTGTACACGTTTTGTATCAAGGGCGGATTGTAAAAACAGGCGGTCCCGAATTGGCGTTGGAATTGGAAGAAAAAGGTTATGATTGGATAAAGAAAGAATTAGGCGATTTGTAATTTGTAGAAACGCGGCACGCCACGTTTCTACGACGGATAACAACGATAAAATAGAAATATGTCAGACGAAAAATTCAAAAATAAATATCGCATACCATCGGCACGCGCAACGTGGCACGATTATGGTGGCGGTGCATATTTTATAACCGTTTGTACAAAAAATCGTGTACATTATTTTGGCGAAATCATGCGCAATGAAAATAACGAACAAACAATAGAATTATCGTCTATCGGAAAATACCTGCAAAATAATTTACAAAACATTAATGAACATTATCCATACGCAGAAATTCCATTATTCGTTGTAATGCCTAACCATTGGCACGCTATTGTGTTTATTGATGGCGAAAAAACACCATATCAACGTAGGAGTGCTGAAAATATCACAGACCGCCAATGTAGAGACGGGGCGCGCCCCGTCTCTACAACAGAACCGACAACTAACGAAAATATGCAAAAAATAAATGCGTGGAAAGGTTGGCTATCTGTTGTTATTGGCGGAATAAAATCTTCCACAACAAAATTTACAAATGAAAATAATTTTGATTTTGCTTGGCAAACACGTTTTGACGACCATATAATTCGTAATCAAAGCGAAATGAACCGCATTGCAGATTATATAGAAAACAATGTTGCGCTTTGGGACAATGATTGTTTTAATAAAATAAATGCTACATCACCACAATCGTAGAGACGTGACATGCCGCATCTCTACAGAAAATCACAAATAAAATGATACACCAACAATATCTAAATATCTACCAATCAAGCAAACCAATAATCGAAAAACATTCCGCTTCGATTATGAACGCAAAACGCAAAACCGCTTTTGCCGATTTCTCACGTTTAGGATTTCCGACAAACAAACACGAAGATTTTTTATATACAAATCTTGCCGAATGGTTTGCAACCGATTATGGACTGAATCTCAATGCGCTGAATATTCCCGTAAATCCTTACGAAATTTTCAAATGCGGTGTTTCGGGTATTAATTCGCATTTGTTTTTTGTGGTAAACGACCAATTTTACACGCAACAAAACGTACAAAACCAATTACCAAACGGCGTGTTAGTCGGCAGTCTAAAACAATTCGCTCGCTCCCACTCCGAATTAGTTGCAAAACATTACGGCACAATCGCCAATACCGACAAAGACGGCACAGTGGCATTCAACACTGCTTTTGCACAAGACGGATTTTTCCTTTATGTGCCCGAAAATGTGAAGCTCGAAAAACCGATTCAATTAATTAATGTAATGCGTGCCGATGTCGATTTAATGGCAAACAGCCGAAATCTGATTATCATTGAAAAAGGCGCGCAGGCAAAAGTGTTGGTTTGCGGACACACGCTCGACAACAAAAAATTTCTTGCCAATCGCGTTACCGAAGTTTTTGTCGGAGAAAACGCTCATTACGAGCATTATAAACTCGAAAATACAAGTACCGATATGAGCAATATCGGCTCATTGTTTGTGGAGCAAGCCGAAAATTCGAGTGTGCTGATTAACGAAGTTACGTTGCACAACGGACAAACGCGCAATAACGTGTACATCACACTCAACGGCGAACGAGCCGAAGCCACGCTTTGCGGAATGGCAATCGGCGACCAAAGCCAACACATTGATAATCACACCAACATACACCACGCAAAACCAAATTGCAAAAGCACCGAATTGTATAAATATGTGTTGAACGATAGTTCAGAAGGTGCTTTTTCGGGGCGCATTTTGGTAGCCAAAGACGCACAAAAAACGCAAGCTTATCAAACCAACAAAAACATTTGCCTCACAAAAAACGCCAAAATGAACACCAAACCGCAGTTGGAAATCTACGCCGACGACGTGAAATGTTCGCACGGCGCAACGGTTGGTCAGATGGACGAAAAGGCGTTGTTTTACCTTCGTTCGCGCGGAATTTCCGAGAGCGAAGCACGTATGTTGCTGATGTTTGCCTTTGTCGATGATGTTATCGGCAATATCAAAATTCCTGCATTGCAAGACAATATGCGCCAGTTGGTCGAAAAACGTTTTCGTGGCGAGTTGAGTAAATGTGCCGGTTGTTCGGTTTGTAAGTAGAGAAAAATACGAAAAAAAATAACAATGCAAATAACAGAAGACGACAGTAATATCTACATTGAAGATTATGTTATTCCCAAAGGGAAAGAAAAAGTCGATATTAAAGCGAGAGAAAATATTGTTTGGGCAATGTTAGGCAAGTGGCTTTCAAAAAATCCATTAAAAAGAAAGAAAAATGCTGATTTAGAAGATTATATCTATCTTCGTTTTGACGGAATGCAGGAAACAGTTAATAAATCGGCTCGAAGTTACAAATCAACAATGGCAATTTTTGAATTAGACTTTATTCTCGGAAACGCTGTCCAAGTTGATACTGACAAACCAAAATCAAAAAGACAGGAAGTATTTGCCGAAATGCTTATTATGAATGTTGACACACCTGCGTTTCTGCCTTATTTTAACAAAGTAAAAATGTTGGTTGGAATAACGAAACAAAAGAAAGCTGCAAAGAAAATTCAATATTCAATCACAGCCATTGAACCGATAGGATAAAAAAATATCTTTCAGATTTACGCCGCAGGGTTCGTGCATTGCTACTGAAAGATAGTCTTTTCGTAGTGCAAAAATACAACAATTTTATTGATTACCAAAATTTTATACTAAAAAATGATAGACATAAACAAAATAAGAGCCGATTTCCCAATCCTTTCCGAAAAAATCTACGGAAAACAATTAATTTATCTCGACAATGGTGCAACCACCCAAAAACCATTGTGCGTGGTCAAAAAAATAGAAGAAGGATACTTGAAATCGAATGCCAACATACATCGAGGCGTTCATTTTTTGAGTCAAAAAGCCACCGAAGCGCACGAAGAAGCACGTGAAACCGTTCGAAAATTTATAAATGCCGACAGCACAAACGAAATCATTTTCACACGAGGAACAACCGAAGCCATTAATTTAGTTGCCTTTTCTTTTGGCGAAACGTTTTGCAAAGCAGGCGACGAAATTCTGATTTCGGCAATGGAACACCATTCCAATATCGTGCCTTGGCAGATGCTTTGCGACAGAAAAGGTACAAAACTGCAAGTAGTTTCTTTCAACGAAAAAGGCGAACTCAACATCGACGAGTTGAAAGAAAAAATTTCGCCCAAAACAAAACTAATAGCCATTACGCACGTTTCCAACGCATTGGGAACGATAAATCCGATAAAAAAAATCATTGAAATAGCGCACGCACACGACGTTCCGGTGCTGATTGACGGTGCGCAATCCATACAACACATACCAATTGACGTGCAACAACTCGATGCTGATTTCTTTGTTTTTTCGGCGCACAAAATTTATGGTCCGACAGGAATCGGCATTTTGTACGGCAAAGAAAAATGGCTCGAAAAAATGGTGCCGTATCAAGGCGGTGGCGAAATGATTAGCAAAGTGACGTTTGAAAAAACGACTTACAACACGCTTCCTTTTAAGTTTGAAGCCGGAACGCCCGATTTTATCGGCTCTACTGCGCTTGGCGAAGCCTTAAAATATGTTTCCAACATCGGTTTGGACAATATATTAATGTACGAAAACGAATTGCTTGCTTACGCCACCGAAAAACTTTCAACAATAGAAGGTATACGATTTATTGGAACTGCCAAAAAAAAATGTAGTCTTATTTCGTTTCTTGTCGGCGATATTCACCCATACGATATAGGAACTTTGCTCGATAAACTCGGCATCGCAGTACGCACCGGACACCATTGCGCCGAACCTGTAATGGACGCTTTCGGCATTGTCGGAACCATTCGCGCATCATTCGCTTTTTATAATACAAAAGCGGAGATTGACGAACTTGTGGCAGGAATTGAAAGGGCAAGGAAATTGTTTATGAGATAATAGAAAAATGCGGATTTAAAAATCCGCATTTTTTGTAATTTACCAACATATAAAGTTAACATGTTTTGAAAAAAACTTGTTAACTAAAATAGAACTTATCCGTTCAAATTTGTTTTTATAATGTCATAATTAAAGTAAAATTAAAACTTTTTTCCCATATTAACAAAACATTTAAAACTTTTTTCCAATTTCAGCTTTTATATTATCTTTGCTCGAATTTATTTCCAATGATTTTTTAAATAATTTACAATATATGAACGAAATCAAACAAATTGCAGAACGGCTGAAAGGCTTGCGCGATGCGCTCGAACTTTCGGAAAAAGAAATGGCTTCGGTTTGCGGAATTTCCGAAGAAGAATATGCTGCTTACGAAAGCGGCGAAAAAGATATTCCGGTAAGCGCATTGCATTGCATCGCCAATAAATACGGCGTGGAATTAACTTCGCTGTTGTTCGGCGAAGAAGCGCGTATGAACGCATATTTTCTCACGCGCAAAGGTCAAGGAATGTCGGTGGAGCGCACCAAAGCATACAAATATCAATCGCTGGCAGGCGGATTCAAAAACCGAAAAGCCGACCCATTTATCGTTTCGGTAGAGCCGAACGATAAACCAATTAGCCAAAACTCGCATTCCGGACAAGAGTTTAATATGGTGCTCGAAGGTCGCTTGCTACTCAATATGAACGGCAAAGAACTGACGCTCGAAGAAGGCGACAGCATCTATTTCGACTCCAACCTGCCTCACGGAATGAAAGCATTAGACGGAAAAACTGTAAAATTTTTAGCTATCATTATTTAATAAAAAATACCAACAGAAAACCCGAAAGGGTTTATTATGAATAACCCCGTACAAACGAAATGCAGTGCGGGTACATAAATGAAAATATTATGCTCGAAAAATATCTATCAAAACCAACCTTTGAATCGCTCGAAGATTTCAGAAAAAATTTCAAAATAAATGTTCCCGAAAATTTCAATTTCGCATACGACATTGTGGACGAATGGGCAAAAATCGAGCCCGGGAAAAAAGCGTTATGCTGGACAAACGACCGGGGCGAACATTTCGATTTTACTTTCCGGGAAATGAAAGAAAAGAGCGATGCCGCCGCTTCTTATTTTCAATCCTTAGGAATAAAAAAGGGTGATACAGTGATGCTTATCCTCAAACGCCGGTATTGGTACTGGTTTGCCATCCTCGGATTGCATAAAATCGGTGCGATAGCGATTCCGGCCACCCACCTGCTCACGAAGAAAGATATTGTTTACCGTTGCAATGCGGCAGATATCAAAGCCATTATCAGCGTAGGCGAAGAAGCGGTTATCCGGCAGGTCGACGAGGCCTTGCCCGAATGTCCTGCTTTGCAGTGCAAAATATCCATTGGCCCG
>Ga0099364_10004332_pt1 | contig 21549 bp, 16 predicted proteins | sample TergutTh196P3_FD_73070 | JGI IMG/M metagenome (GOLD analysis project Ga0099364, IMG submission 73070) | Microcerotermes parvus P3 segment gut microbial communities from Pointe-Noire, Republic of the Congo - Th196 P3 | ecosystem: Host-associated > Arthropoda: Insects > Digestive system > Gut ... | reverse complement strand
ACTCTAATATTTACACGCAAGCAGAAAAATTTTCTTACGCAAGAAGCAAATTTTCCTCCCGCAAGCAGCAAATTTTCCTCCCGCAAGCAGCAAAATTTTCTTACGACAAAAAGATATTTTCGCACCTACAATTTTTTTTCAACATCCCACAAAAAAAAATTACCGGAACCCAAAAGCCCCGGTAATCCAATTTTTGATTTTCGATTTTTGATTTTTCAATTTTCAATTTTCAATTATCAATTTTCAATTGAAACCTACTCCTTCACAAACCTCATCACAACAACCTCCTCATTGTTAATCAAATTTATAACATACACCCCAGCCGTCAGATTAGACACATCTATACCTTCATCGCTGAAATCCTTCATACGAACAACTAACCTTCCCCCTGCATCATATATTTCTACAATATCTATCGTTGCCCAGTCGCGCTCTATGTAGAGGCGGTCGGTTACGGGGTTGGGGTATATTTTTGCGTTGGCTATGGTTATTTCGCTTGTGCCGGTTGTTCCGCCGCCTTCACTACCGATATTAATCGCATACGGCTCCCCCGGTTTCCCATGTATCGCATCTGCTACAAAGGTCAGCGGCGCGTTTGTTGCGTTGTATTCTTTGCCGTCGGCGTGGTCGTATATGCGCAGAGTGATGGGCGTACTGCCTTCGCCGTAAACCATCAGGAAGCCGACGTATTTGTTCATTCCTGCCGAGTATTGCAGCATTGCAGAGCCGCGACATTCGGCGTCGCTGAAGGCGGCTATTTCTATCTGGTCGCTGCGTATTTCGGCGCCGGCGTTGATGACTATGGCGGTCAGCGTCATGTTGTTGGAATATTCGCGGGCGTCGAAAGTCCAGTGGGGAGTGATTGTATTGCTGCGCCTTATGCCCGATTGCGAGAAGCGGACGGCAAGCGACGCGTCGGAAGGATAAATCAGGGACTTTTGGGTGGCGCTGCTTGAATAGTACATGTAGCCTTTGCCGGGCTCCATATAGTTCAAATTGCCAATCCAGCCGTTGCCTGACCAGATGGCAAAGTCGGTCTGTCCTTTTATCTGGTCGCCGTCCTGTGCGTTTATTCCAGCAAGGGCATCGCTAATGGTAAGGGTGTATTGCGGCATGTAGCCTATGCTGTTCCATTTATTGACGATGGCGATGGGCGTTGTTGCGGGGTCGGCAAATTTGCCTGAAAGCGATAATGTATGGTCGCGATTGACGTTTACCGAATACATGCTCGTTTCGCTTATTGCGGCAAGCGTTCCTTCCCAGCCGGGCTGCTGAATGTAGGCGTTGTGACCTTTCACGAGTTCGCCGGCGTCGCCAAGCGAGGACTTCATCTGGTCGAGCAGCGCGGGGGCGTCGCTCAACACGTTGGTTGAAATCCAGTTCCAGCCTCTGCGCAGGGCAATGGTTTGAACGGATATATCAAGAACGTCGAATATCACGGGAGCGGCTATGCTGCCGACTAACTGCGAAGGCGTAAAACGTATCTCGCCTGCAGACGGTTCTACTTTCGGGTAGATGCGTCCGGTAGCGGCGTCCCAAAGCATGAAGGTCAGCGGTTGATTGTTGTGCTGCGGGTTGCCGTAAACAGTGGCAAAGACAAAGTATGCGCTCTGCGCTTCTACAAAGGCGGGCGATGCAACGCCTATGCACACGTCGCCGATGAAAACCCCAAATACGTCGCCGATGTTGTTCTTGAACACGCCGTCCATCCTGATACGCCCGACGATGTTCATCGAGTTCTCAAAATCGGCGGGATTAACGTTCCATTCGGGACCGGAGCCGGTAACTTTTAACTGCACGGGCAAAATCTCATTCACGCCGTTGCCGCTTGTGATGCTGACGCCTGTTTCGTAGTCGCCGATATTCACGCCCTGCGAAACGGTAAAGGTCAAAGTTCTGTTTGCCTGCGGAGCCAGACTGCCCGTTGCGTCGCTTACAGTGAGCCACGAAGGAAGATTGTCAATGGTATAGTTTACCGTTGCGCCGCCAATATTTGTTATCCTTGCGGTGAACGTCCGGTTTTCGCCGTATTGCATGGTCATGGTAATCGGGTCGCTGTCCCAGCGGAGCGGGTTGCGACGGACAAATGCAGTCCATGTTTCCATGTTGCAAAGATTATCGCGCATGTCGCGAACGCGCTCTACGGCTATTGTCAGCGTTGTTCCTTCGACGCGGGCAAAATATTCGTCGGTAAGCGTGAACACAATTTTATTGTTGGAAGCAACATAATTATAGCCCTGTATATAGGGTATTTCCTCTATTTGACGCACATCGGCTACCGAAACCGCCGTTTGCGAAAGCGTTGCCTCGCCCGAAGCCATATTGCCGTCGGTCATGTTGTTGCGGGTGTTGGTTACGGCAATCGTGTTGTCTGCCTGTTTCGAGTATGTTTCAAACGGATAGTACGCCTGCAGTCCGGGTTCGTTGCCGCGCAACTTGCTGTTTTTGTTTTGCGTGACAACGTCGTTTGTCAAGGCGCTGTTCCAAATACGTATTTCGTCGAAAAAGCCGGCGAAATAATCGCTGAACGTATTGGGTACGCTGCGTTTTGCGCCGAAATAGTAATATGCGCTTGCAAAGGAGCCGAGTTGCGTTTCGGGGAATACTGCAACGCCGTCGCCGTCGATAAAGACGTTCACCGTGCCGCCGCGTTTTACCGACATGGCTACGTGACGCCACCTTGTATCCATCAAATTGGCGGTGGTCAATACCTGAATGACTGTTCCGTCGGTTCTGTGGAGCGTCAGTCCGCCGGTAGCGTTGACGGCTATGTATCCGTTGTCGGCGCTCAACAGCGTTTTACCTGCCGTTGCGTCGGATGTTGCGCTGCGAAACCAAAACTCAAGCGTGAAATTGCTGAAGGCGTCCAAAGGATAGTTGCCTGTAGTTCCGAGCGTGGAAATGGAAAACCAGTTATTTGTTCCATTTGTCTGCATTGCCCATCCCGACGGATAAATGTACCAGTCGGCTGCCAAAACCAAATGACGCGAGCGCGCCTTGTCGCGGGCTACATTTCCTTCTATTTCGTCCATCGCCCAAAATCCAATTAATCCGCGTTCCGTTCCCGATTTTGTTAGACTTTTGCCTGCCGAAACGTCCACTAATTCACGTTTGCCGCTGTAGAAGTGCAATTGCGAGGCAGCGCCGCGAAATCCGTCCGTTAAGGCAGCATTTGAGCCTATGGTCAGTCTGCCCTGCGTTTCGGGAATAGCGGTCAATTGGCGGGAGTTAAGCAGGGTTGCCGTCACTGCGCCGTCGAAGGAGTAAACCGAAACGGTGTTTTCATCGCGGTCGTACGCCATTGCGATGAATTTCCAAGTGTCGTTTTGCGAAACTGTCTCTACGGAGTTGTACGTTTCGGCGCCTGTTTTCACAACTGCGCGTCCCGCTGCATCGAAGCCGAGCGAAATGCTGTTTTCGTCGGTTCCGTAGGCAAACAGCGTACCGGCAGTGTTAGGGTCGCGTTTATACCATGTTTCAATAGAGAAGGAGCCGTCGGCAAAAATAGGCAGTTCGGTTTGCGCGTATTGCGTTCCCGCAAAGGCGATGCCAACGGAAGGTTCGGCAATTTCCTGCGCATTGAGTACGCCCGTGATGGTGAAATTGTTGTCGGTAAGCCATCCCGATTGTATGTCTTCGTTGAACGTAATCGACAGTTCGTCGCCTACGCCCAAAATGCCGTTAGTGGGCGATGGCGCGCCTAATGAGGTCGGTCGGCTCACATCCTTGTAGCCGCTCACAGCCTCTATTATGTACGTCGAAAGCGGCTCGCCCTGAATGGTATAACCATCGATGGCATTGCCCGCGATATTTACCGAGTTGGCGGTTGCCCGAAGTTCATAAGCGCCGTCCATCGATGGCATTTTCCATGGATAAACAAGCACGGCGCGGGTTCCTATATCATCCTTCACGCCTTGCGCATTTTCATACAAATGCGACGGATAATAAGTCATTAGCGTATTCCACACGGGCGAGGCAGAAGGACGATATTCTAACGTGATGTAGCCAAAATTAGGGAAATTCACATCGAAATCGCCAATCGAAACGTATAATGTATCGCCGGTGGCGTGGTTTGTGTTCAAAATCCAGTTTTGACGCGGCTCAAGAATAGCAACGTCGCTGGCGCCAACCGTATAGTCAATCGAAATCCACGTTGTATCGGCAATAGAGGGCCAAATATCGTCGGAGGGGTCCCACTGACATTGCGAACGAAGAATAAGACCAATATTGTCATAACTGTCCACCACTCCTTTCTCTACGGTGAGGGTCTTATACAGCGTTTCGCCCTTCTTCACAAGAAATTCCAGCCCGTTGCCAATCACTCCGCCGTCAACTCTTAAAATTGCGCCGTGAGGGTTGGTAGCATGGTCGGTGATAAGGGTGTACCAAACGTCCTCGTCAATTTCCGATTCGTTTTCGAGCGCAAGTGTGAAAACGGCAGCGCGGTTGGACGGCACATTGATAACGTGCGGAGCGCTGGCGACGCTTATTTTCGGAACATCAATCCGCATCGAACCCTCGCTCAACTTGTGCATCCCGGGTTCAAAATATTTCGTTAAATGCTCGTCTTCGTGCGGACACGACGTTTGTCCGCCGCGCAAAACGAAGCCAAACGTTCCCGAAGCGGTTATGCCGTAATCGACCGAAAGCATATCCTTGTCGCCCTCGTCGCGAAGGCTAAAGCCGGTGGTGATGTACCTCTGCTCTGTATCTTCCCAGTCGTGGCTGAAACGGTTTATCTGTTCTATTTCCAAAGTTAAAGTAACGCCCGCCTTATTAATGCCGATACCCTGTTCGGTTCCGCCCTGAACGTTCAACATCCAGTTGAATGTGTGTGTATGAGTGTGCGTGGTTTCCGTCGATTGCGAATACTCAATGCTCGCGCCGCCGCCAAAACTGTAATTCCCGCTTATGTTTTCCATCATTTCAACCTTTTCTCTTTCGTTGCGCGCGATGGTTTGTTCCCAAACAGATATTTGATTGTTGAAATAATAAACCGAGTCTAACAAAAATTCGCTCATATCGTACCCGTCGGGATAATAGACGGTGTAACTTGGTCCGTCGTCTGTATTGTCTGCCGATGACACCGTATATGGGAACGCCTCACGGTCGATGTTCAGTTTGCCGAAATTGGGGTCGTTGTGCGGCAAATTCGATACATAGACCGGACGCGTAATAACGGCGGTATTTACCACTCTGTCCATCGGCAGCAGCAGGTTCGACAACGCCATTCGCCACTGCGGTATCATGTTCTCTTCTATATCGTGCTGGGTAAAGACAAAGCGCGTGTCTAACGTCAATCCGTAGGATAAGCCCGCAGATGGCGCTATTGAAAATTCGTCGCCTTGATGATGAGCATCGTCCATATCAACAACGTCAATATTCTTCATGATGCTCACACCGTTGGTCATACCATAAATAATATTTGTAGATTTGCCGACAAACACGTCGCCGTAGTGTCCCACGTAGAGCGGGTCGTCGGACGTTTCGATACGCTCGGAAACAGTTGTGGTATGTATGGTTTCCTGCGCGTAGGAATATGTTTCTTCGGTTACAAGCCCGAGAGAAAAGTCGTTTTTCACATCGAAATCGTTAATTATGCCTCCGCCAAGACCGGCGAAAGTGGTTAATTTCACGCCCGTTGAATATGTCGCCAAAAAATCGACCATAATGCCATGCTCATGCGAAAACTTTATTCTGTCAATTTTCGACGAGCCTTCTTCGAGGTACGATTTGCTTAAACTTCCCGGCGGGTCGCGAAGAATGAAATCGACAAGGTCGGGTCCGGCGGTCAAAAAACCGTTGCCCGTCATGCGTTGTCCCAAATGATATACTTCAACGGGATTAGCGCCCAAGTTCCACATATAAGGCACATTACCCAATGTCAGGGTGGCATAAAACGTATTAACGCCTGTGGTAAGATTAGGCGCGCCTGCCATGAGCGTGTATGTCAATTCGCCGTTTTCGTCCATCTCGAAAGTCTGCGGACGCGGATTAACGTCAATAGTGTTGGTTATGTTGATTATGCCTTCCTTTACGGGATAACGCTCCATTTTGGGCGTGGCGGGATTATCGGCGTAGTTCACGTATTCTTCGTAGGCGTTCATAAAGAAACTGTATATTTCGCCCTGTTCAAAAATCGGTTTCGTGAAAAGATAACCGTCGCTTGCGTTCCAAAGTTCCAAATTGTCCGTTTCGCCGGTGAGCAGGTCGTTGAGCGTATAATCCTTCACGCCAAAATAATCTGCCAAACTGTTTTCTACCTGTTGCGTAACGGCAAATGTAGGCGTAGACTGCCAAAAATATTGCCAACTGTCGTTGAAACGAACAGTATCCGACGCTTCAAAATATTCCCAGTGGTCAATCACGCCCGGCACATTGCTAATAAACACCGAATCGTTCCACGCGCGAACATTTTCTTTCAACATCGCAGCGTCGATAACCACAGACGTATATTTGCGATATTTGCGATATAATTTCGGTCGTTTCCGTCGGCGTCGTGCAATAAGCCGTCGTTGGCAAACGTGTGACCCGATTTGACAACGCGAACCTGATGAATACCTATCGGAACGCTTATTGAAAAATTTCCGTTTTCGTCGCTGCGTACGGGATTTCCGTTGGGAAGGGTCACCATGCGGTCGTCTATCTCGAAGGTACAGTCGGCAACGGGATAAGAGCCGCCCTCGTAAACGACCCTGCCCGATACGGTAAACGACGAAACATTTGTAAAATCAACGCCGTTGTGAACTATCGATTGAGGGCTGATGTAGCGCAACTGCTCCACAGGACTGAACGTGTGAACGCCCAAAACGGGAACAATCAAATAACTTGTGCCTTCGCCCGAATAGGGAATACCGGCGATATGATAATTTCCGCTTGCATCGGTGACGCCTTTGAGAGCCAACTGATACGTTTCGTCGGGAATGTTTTCGCCGTCGAACACAAGCGTGTTGGTGGTGGCGTGGTTGCTGTTATATACGGTTCCTTGTCGCGACATGTCGAAGGCGTGTCCGGTCAGTCCGTCGTCGAAACTCCAGTATCCGCGCATCCCATTTTCGTTGCCGACGATGATACGGCTATAGTCGCTCCATATTTCGCTTTCGCTCAAAGGGCGGTTCCAAAAGCGGACGTCGTCAATATTGCCCGTCAAATCGTGTCCGAAACTGATACGACAGAGGTTGGCGGCAAGTTGCGAAACGTTTGAATTTGCCATTCAAACTTTTTGCCGTCGCCTGTGGATTTCAGCGAGCGATACATGTTTTCGCCTTGCACCGTTTCGTTGCGTCTCACAAGAACGTTCACTCCCTCCGAAGCAATTCCCGTGGAGTAGGTGATACGCCCCGATGCAGAGCCAAACGCTTGTGTGAAGCCTATGTCTTCGCGGCTGGCAACCTCTTTTTGCTCGTCGTTGCACAAGCGGTAAAGCGTTACTCGATATTCGTAAAATATGCCGGTAAGAACGTTATCGTCGTTCCAGTAAACGGTATTCGCGTTGGAAGTAACTGTTTCAAGTTCAACCCATGGCGCGCTTTCCTGATTGGCAAGGCGGCGGGAAACGCGGTACACGTCGCCTGCGATTTGCTCTGGCGGTCTGCCCGTAACATTCCATTGCAGACGCACATATCCCGCAAACTCGCCCTTGCTGGCTTTCAACGCATTGACATCGACCGACGAAAACTCGGTGCCGCCCGTGATAGTCGCCTCGTCAGTAGTTTCGGAAACGGAAGACCCAAAAGCATTGATGGTTATCCTGAACCGATAAACGTTGCAGGGGTCGTTCAAACCAGTCAGCCTGTTTGTAATGGTAGTAACGCCGCCGGCAGTCGCGCCGCCTGTAATATTCGTAGCGGCTATCCACGGCATAAATGCTTCGTCGTTGATGCTGCGTTCTATCGCGTATGTTCCTCTGTCAATCATGCGCTCGTCCAAATCGAAGGCAACGGCAATATTGTTCGATGCGCCGGTTACCTTTACATTTGAAAAATTAAAATTGCTTGTGAAAAACGTTGCATTCTGCGAAACAGTAGTGTAAAATAAAGCGCCGTAAGTTGTGGGGTCAGAAGCGGCGCTACCCGTACTTTCGGTAAATGCAACTAAATATTGCCATGTTTTGTTGAAATCGGCAGCGTCTAACGTGTTGCTGTATGTTCCGCTTCGGTTGCTGCCATTTTCCTGCGTCACCGAGCCCAGATGCGTCCAACTGCCCGAACTTCCTTCGCGACGGTACACATGAAATCTGCCTGTGCGATTGTTGGGATTAGCATAATCCCAATTTACCGTTACCTGATTACTCGCCTCCCACGGATTGTAAGTGGTCCAGACATCGTTTGGGTACGGAATATTGTAAATGGTTGCGCTGACCGCTCCGTTTACGCGGGCGGTGAGTTTCCATGTTCTGTTGTCGGTTTTTGTTGCGCTGTAGGAAGGTAAATCTTGACCTTGCTCATAGTATGGGTTAAAGGTAAAATCGGTTCCCTGCGTAGCGCCGGCATTTGATACAATGGTCAGTTCCTTATCGGCATTTACATAATATTCGGAGCCATTATTTTCGTCAAAATTTGAAATACTGCTTATTCCGCTGTCTCTTGTCACTTTAACCAAATAACCTGTTCGCGATATTTTAGGCGAATTTGCATCGCCAAAACCCCATATTTCGTTTCCTCGTTCGCCGTCTGGGATTGGAATTGTAGAAAACGTTAGTCCACGTCGCCGTTCCAAACCTGAATAAACCGTAGAACCCGACCATGAACTAACCGTATATTGTTCGTCGATGTTAATAACAGTGGAAGCGTTGTTGCCGCCAACGCGAAAAAGCGTCGAGGTGGCGGGTGATACGTACATTGTGTGTACGTTATTTGCATTTACTTGCGCCCAGTAATGAACGTAACCGATAAGATACCCCCTGTGACCGCCGACGAGATGTCGGATATTTGTTCTGACGTAGCAGTTCGTGATATAAAGAATGGTATTTCGGTCGGTAGCGCCGAGAATACCGCCTTGCATACGTTCATAATCGAGACCGATATACTCGCTGATAACCTCCAAATCGCTGATACAGTTATTGACATAGACTACTTTAGTATCAGATTCGGTGTTATTTTTTGTAAATCCCATCAAACCGCCCACTCTCATTTCCCCGCTCCCATTAGGTCTCACATCCAAAGTGCCTTTCACCGATGTATTTGTAATTCTAATGGTAGCGCCATTAGCATTCCAGGTAGCCCCGAATATCCCGCCAAAATTCTCTCCACGAAGAGTACTTGTGTTTCTGGCGACGATCTGTACATTATCTACCGTAGTGCTACCCTGCGCTTCGGCCATCAGGAAGCCTACATAGTTATTCCCCGTCACCGACCCGATGTCTAATTTCAGGTTTTTAATCGTGACGCCGACGGTCACTCTGAATAGCCCGACATAGTTTGTCAAATTTTCGCCTATCGTCCCAATGCGGATGGTCTTATCATTTCCGTCGAAAATTCCGCGGAAATAGTTTGCCGCCGCTGTGCCTCCTACCATTTCGAAATTTCCCGTTCCGAAATCGAGGTCTGTTTCCAACCTCCACCATCTATTTGCAGCAACAGAGGGGTCGTTGGCAACGCTCGTGCATCGCCTTCTAAACTCGTTGAACTCGGCTACGCTACCTATCAGATACGGATTTGCTTCGGTACCGCTTCCAACAATGACTTGAGCCATCACCTGACTTGTCATGCACCCCGCAAAAAGGGCGCCCAAAGTTAGACACATCCGCAAACTGCGGGAAAGTCTTCTAAAAATATGTTTACACTTTTTCATTTGAACTAAAAATTATTAAGGTTTAAGAAAAAATTTTTGGCAAAAGTATATAGCAAAAATTTCAAAAAAAAGCAATAGGTGTGTCGAAACGTATAATTATTTTCAATTGACGTTTTGCCACATGTGTCGAAACGACAATTTAGGTGTGTCGAAACGACAATTTTAGGGGGTAAGTGGTTGGATATTAGAGTTTAGAGTTTAGAGTTTAGATATTAGTGTTGGGTTAGAGATGCGGTTTAGACGCACAAAGCGCATAAACGGGGGTGTTTACACGCTTTTGTGGTATGTGCGGCTGCGTCATTGCGGGCTTGGACCCGCAATCTCCTGAAAAAGAGGGGATGCTGAAATAAATTCAGCATGACGGGGTGATGGGGGCTAACAACTAATGACTAATGACTTGAGGCTATATAAATGGATTGATAATAGATAATTTGTTGTCTACCTTCATTTTATGCTGCATATCTTCAGAATACAGTATATTGCACCCGCTTTCCAATGCTGCGGCAACAATAATTGCGTCAAATATCTGAAAATCGTAACGATATATCAACCGGTCGGCAGTTTGCAGTGTTTGAATATCAACGGTATAGATTTGACAATGCCTTAAATTTGGCAAGCAAGCATTCATAATCGCCGCTTTAGGTATTTTAAACACTCGTTTCAAAACACTTATGTATTCTGACACTACCTGTGAACATACTACCGGCGCGAGAATAATCAAATCTCTTGCTATGTTTTGCTTATCGCTCTCTTTATCGTCGTGGCTGTATATCAGAATATTTGTATCTAATGCAACACTATTCATAAATATTTGCTTCTTCACGGTTAAACTTAAAGCCCGACAAATCAATCAAATAATTTTTCAACTCACTGTCAAGCCTTTTCCTTTTTTCTGAAATGGCTTCCTCTGTTTCGACCGCAGCCGTTTTGAAAAAACCCAACGAAAGGATGTACTCCAATGTTTTTTGCGCCTTTATATCGCAATAATCGTACTCTAATGTTATGCTCGTCATATTTATTATATTTTGATAAAATTTCGAGCGGCAAAGATACGAATAGTTTTTTAGAAAGCAAGCAAAAAATCGAAGATTTTCTCTTCAACGATATCAGCCATTCCTGTGTTGTCCTTTTTTTGGGGGAAAGGTTTTTTTGGGGTTTTCTGAACGACAAAAAAGAAATATTCATTTTATAAATCCGTGAATATCCGTTAAATCCGTCTAATCCGTGTATCCCAGATATGTCAAAAGGAAAAAATAATCGATTATACTCTATTTTTATGCCATTTCCATTTCTTCTAATGGTAATTTTGCGAATTTTGGCACAGCATAATTTCTGATAGGGAAATGCAATTTTTCGTATGCTATTACAATTTCGGACATTACAGACAGTTCTACGGCGGCACTATCATTTACCGGAGTATTGTCGTCTACCAATGGCAAAAGGTCTTCTATCCTTGCTAATGCAAATTCATACTGATATTTCGTTATATTATTCATACTAACTTGATTATATTGTTGAACAGTCTATTTTATCGTATTCTTCATGAGTTCCCACAAACCGAATGTAAATGTAACCTATTGTAAATTTGATTACTACTACTAATCGATATTTTGTTCCCTTGATATTGAAGACGTAATGCTGATTACCTACATAATCTGCATGGGAAAAGTCGCTCTTCACATCCGACAGGTTTTTCCATTCCGCATTTTCGGCAATGTCGTACCATCTTTGAAGCGCTTCCCGAGAATCTTCACGACCTTTTGTTTCGTAAAAATCTTTCAATTTCTTATGGGATACAACTCTCATACTATTTTATTAAAAAATTCAAGCCGCAAAATTAGTATTTATTTTTTGAAGTGCAAATTTTTTTGAAGAAAAAGTTTGCATTTTCGCAAAAAAGTTCATTCGCTTTTCTCTTTTAGATGGGTTGTTAATTCCCTACGGGAAATTTCGGTAAATTGCCCGTTAGGGCATTAACTAACTACGTTGTTAAGGCATCTTATCATTATCTTTTTACTTCTATTATTTCAATGGTTTGGTTAATCATGTCGACGAGGAACTTTGTGTTTTCAAAGAAATCTATTCCCAGCACTCCGTCATAGTCAGAAATAATACCGTGTGCAAGGAAATCGTATACCTGAACCTTCATATCACGCACCGTGTGTCCGAAGGCTGAAAGACTATCTACTTTGATAACACCTACATCAACTATTCCGTTTGCAGTTTCTATCATACCCGTTTCAATTACATTTTTAACTACTGGATAATCAGCCATATACAACGGATTAATATCAAATGTTGTTCGCGTAGCGCCTGTGTCAAGCGCCATTTTAAAATCCCGATTTCCGTCTAACAATACGTAAACCAATATCATCCCGCTTTCGGGGTCTCTTTTAAAACGATAAATCATAGTTTTACAGAATTTACAGGATAAAAAAGGCTTGCAATAACGTGTCTTTTTTCTTTGCGTGGAGTTACTCTGTTAAAAAACAGCGCAGTCCTGTTATATCCGGCAATTCGAGGCTTGCCAAGGTAACACACCTCTCTTTTGTCGGGACTATGGTACAACACAACTCCTGAAATAATGTCCGCTCTTTGCTCGTCCATTTCATGATTTCCCAACAAAATCCACTCGTCGGGATAACTACTTTTTATGTCTTCGATGCTTCGCGGCGCAAGAGCATCGGCTTCAACTGTGTTTTTATTTTCTAATGGTTCCATTTTAGTATAACGATTTTAGGTAAAAAAACGGGGCAAATTTAGTATTAATTTTTTGAAACGCCAAAATTTTTCAATTCTCAATTCTCAATTGATTTTCATGCTGGTTTTACTTCAATTGTTTGGTTTTTCATGTTAACGGTGAATTCGGTGTCTTCAAAGAAGTCGAGTCCTAATAATCCGTCGTAATCAGACAGGATACCGTGTTTAAGATAATCATATACCTGAACTTTCATATCGTGCACGGTGTGTCCGAATGCAGATATTAAGTTGGTTTTTATAATATCTACTTCAATAATCCCGCCTGCAGTTTCAGCCATGCCAATATCAACAATATTTTCAATTGGATATTCAGCCATGAGCAAGGCATTCATGTCAAATGTTGTATTTGACGCGCCTGTGTCAAACATCATTTTGAATTCATGGTTTTCGTCCAACAGAATGTAGACCAGTATCATCCCGCTAATCGGGTCTTTTTTAAACTTGTACGTCATTTTATTGGAGTTGAATAAATACTTCCAAGCACTGCTCTTTTGGGTCGCGGGGTCACTCTGTTAAAAAAGTGTGCTGTCTTTTTGTATTGTTTGAGTAGCGGTTTATCGCGATACGCCAATTCTCTCTTGTCGCGGCTGTGATACAATACCACGCCCGAAAGGATGTCCTGTCTATACTCATCCATTTCAGGATTTCCCAACAAAATCCACTCGTCGGGATAACTACTTTTTATGTCTTCGATGCTTCGCGGCGCAAGGGCATCGGCTTCAACTGTATTTTTATGTTCTAATGGTTCCATTTTAGTATAACGATTTTAGGTAAAAAACGGGGCAAATTTAATATTAATTTTTTGAAACGCCAAAATTCTCAATTCTCAATTCTCAATTCTCAATTCTCAATTATTAAAAACCACTCTTACAGTATTCCCACCGGACTGCACAATATAAACTCCCTGCGTCATCAGGTTGATATCCACTTCCTCGCTCTGTGGCTTGCTTTGATGCACTAATACGCCGTTTGACGTATAAATGTTCAATGTTTCCCCAACGGTCAAACCTGTTATGTGCAACATTCCGCCGCGCATCCATGCACGTAGCGGGTTGGCGGTCAACATTTCGCCGCTGCTCGTAGGGATTGCCTTGATGGTCAGCGTGGCGGTCATATCGGCGGGAACGTTGAAATTGTCGTTGCTCGTGGCAAATACCGCCGTTACCGTGTATTCGCCTACGGCTGTTTGGGCGTTGTTTTCGTAGGTTACTGACACGCCGTCGGGTAACACGCCGCTTATTTCGATGCTGTGCGCTGCGCCGTTGTAGGTCAGTTCGCTGTTGGCAAAGGTGATGCCGCTCATGTCGTAATCGGCTTTACTAACGGTTACCGCTACATCAATACCGGTCATTACACTGTAAATGTCCGTATCTTCGGGGGTGAAGGTTGCCTTGTGCATTTGTTCGCCTGCTGCGCCTACGGCTGCGGCGGGTGTTTCCCATGTCCAGCCGTGAGGCAACGCAACGCTCGAAAGTAAATCGCCGTAGGTGGCAGTTAGCGCTTCGGGAACGGTAAATGTGGGCGTTCTCTTTCCGGTAACTGTGCATACGGCATTGACCGCGGCGTTGACCTCCGTTATTGTGTACGTGTTTTCATCGCCGCTTGCCGTGCCGCTCCATGCGAAGGTATAAGTGTCGGCGCCGACGCCTGTTGCGGTAATTATCAATTCTGCGCCGCTTAAAACCGTTGCGCCGCTCGCGATTGTTGCGCCGCCATACGTTGCCGCTATGGCGCTGCCGTTTGCCGCGCCTGCATCGGTTACGGAAAAGTTTATCGTATAATAGTTTGCCGTAACGCCTGCCGCACCGTTGTTTATCGTGATGGTCAAGCCGGTATCGTCGGCGCCGTCAAAAACTTTCCAAACGCCGTTCACAGCCAAAGCCGTTACCTCGCTGTTAGCGCCGTACATTTGCCCGGTAGTGCTTTCGTCGTCGCTTAACATAAGCGTAAAGGTTTTGCCGTGATTGTCCCATGCCGCGCCGTCTTTGTTGACTGTTAAGGTTGCCTTGTATCCCGTATCGGGAAACGTTATCTTAAAAACAAGCGTAGATGCGCTGACGCTCACGAATACAGGCGTAATTCCGTTTACGGAAAAGCCTGATATGTTTTCGGCGTTAAAGCCCGCAAAGGCATAATTGCTTATCGCCGTCAATGTTATTGTTGCAGTGTATTCCGTACCGTAATCGAATGTAGCGGGTTGGCTGTCCCACACAAGCGATGCGGTGAAATCAACGCCGTCGTCTATTGCATCGCTTGGCGTTTGCGTGGCTACGGGGGGCGTTACGCCGGTTATCGCCGCCGCAGTTACAATGTTAGTACCTGTAACGGCGCAAGCAGCATTTATGGCAGCATTTACCGCCGCCACTGTGAATGTGTTTTCATCGCCGCTTGCCGTGCCGCTCCACGCAAAGGTATAAATATCGGCGTTGGCGCCTGTTGCGGTAATTATCAATTCTGCGCCGTTTAAAACCGCTGTGCCGCTCGCGATTGTTGCGCCGCCATACGTTGCCGCTATTGCGCTGCCGTTTGCCGCGCCTGCATCGGTTACGGAAAAGTTTATCGTAAAATAATTTGCGGTCACACCGCCGTCCGCGCCGTTTATGTTAATTTTTAAGCCCGTATCAACTTCGCCGTCAAAAACACTCCACACTCCGCTTATAACATCTATCTTCAGCGTATTACCCGTCGCAACAAGAGTTTCAATTGTTTCTCCCGCTCTTAATGTAAAATTCTTGTCGGGCAAATTCCACGCCGCTCCGTCCTTATTTACCGTGAGCGTTGCGGTAAAAACTACCGTTGCTTCTATCTCAAACACCCACACAATATTATTCGAGTTTGTGTCAAATACAACCACCCACCCGCCGTGGGCTTCTATGATAGGGTCGTTATCGCCATAGAGTTGCGCCCCATCAGGCAAACCCTGACCTATCTGCGGCGCGTTTGCGCTTGGCTTTACCAAAACGGGGCTAATGCGGTTTACGCCTTGAACGTAAAGCCCCGCCGCAAATTCGGCAACCTTTGCCGTACCCTTTGCCCAAAGGGTAATTTTATTATTTTGGTTGTCTATTTCAACGTCGCGGATATCGGTTTGACCTACTTCTGCATAAGCAAGTTTGGGAAAGTCAAAACTTTCCATAACCTCGACGGTATATCTTCCGCCTGCGGGTATTTGTATCCTTTTATCCGCGCTTGAATTTTGGCAGCCCCATTGCAGATAATATCCGGGGTCTTCGGGAGATTGACCGCCCGGCGTATACGGTCGAGAGGTGTTGGATAAATTATTTCCATTCTGTGCAGCGCTTCTGCCGTTTAAATAGTACGCCGAATAAAAATAACTTGGCTTTGCATTGCCGGTACTACGCAAGGTATAAACCATGTCGTTTAGGCTTTGGTGTGCAAAAACCGAGCCGTCAGCAACGTCGAAATCGCCGTAAGCATACGAAACGGAATAAACGCCCGTGGAGTCGTACCACAGGTTGCCGCCGTTGTAAAGCACAACATTTGAAAGCGCGTCGGTTCTGTTGTTAATAATCTCTATCGTGCGGGTATAAAAAGTGTCGCCCTTGCCAAGTCGGAAAGTTTCCAAAATTACCACACCGTCATTATCCGGTCCCGTGCCCGTCCATGTGCGGGTAACGGATACTGAATTGTCTGTTTCTACAATGTCGCCAAATGTAAACGCTATGTCATCTCTTTTTCCGCCAAAGACAGCACTGCGTAACAAATTTGTGCCGTCGTTCCACAGGCTTATCCCGTTGGCTTCAAGAGCATCCCAATATAGGCGAATCCATGCTGTGCCGTTCCATACGTGCGGAATCAATCCACCTAACCTACTTGTGCCCGCACCTTGTTCCGCACGTATTCGCAAACGCATTAAATATCCATCATTGGGCGGACCAACGGGCAAATTGGCGGTGGAAGTTGAGCCGAGAAACACCTCATCGGCAAGCGCCACGTTTGCGTATGCCGTTTGCGGTGTAACGAAACAAATTCCTGCCACTGCGATTATCATGATGGTCTTAACCATGGTTTTCGTAAAATTTTTAATATTTACAATGAATTTCATTTTTATATGTATTTGTTTATAAGGTTATTATTTCAATCGTTTGGTTTTTCATGTCAATCAGGATTTCCCAGCAAAATCCACTCGTCGGGATAACTCTTTTTGATGTCTTCGATGCTTTGCGGCGGAAGGGCATCGGCTTCAACTGTATTTTTATGTTCTAATGTTTCCATTTTTATGATTATTTTGAGATGAAAAACGCGGCAAACTTAAGATTTATTTTTGAAGTGCAAAATGTTTGGAAAAAAAATTGCGCTTATCCGCGCCATCCGTTTTATCCGTGTCCCATGTGCGTCATGCGGGTTAGGTAACAAACAGCATCATCAATACGATAACGTAGACCAGCGCCGGTAATAAGTTGACCACTTTTATCTGCTTTATTTCAAGTATATTCAAGCCTAAGCCCACAATCATTATTCCGCCTACAGCCGAGAGTTCGTTCACGATGTCCATGTTCAGCGCGTCGGCAAACAGAAACGTAATGAGGACGATGGTTCCCTGATATATTGCCACAGGAGCCGCAGAAAAAATAACGCCGATACCTAAGGCTGCTGCAAAGGCAATGGCGCTAAATCCGTCCATCGCCGCTTTTGTTAGCAAGATAGTAGGAAAATTGCCTGTTCCTTCTTCAATAGCGCCCAAAACTGCCATAGCGCCGGTACAGTATATCAATGACGTCGAAACAAAACCGCCGGTAAATTTTTCGGATTTGAATTTGAGCGTTCGTTTTATCCACTCGCCAAATGTATTCAGTTGTTCGTCAATCCTTAACAACTCACCGGTAAGTCCTCCCGCAATTAAAGAAAAGACGGACACCAGCGCGTGTTCCATTTTGATGGACATGGAAATACCCAGCGCCACAATGAAAAGCCCCATACCCTGAAATATGATGGCGTGATAACGCTGCGGAAGCGTCCGGTGAAAAACGGTTCCCATCAATCCGCCCACAATGATGGCTAGCGTATTTATAAGATTTCCCCACATGGTTTTAAAAAATTTTGGCAAAGGTGGTGCAAAACTGCAAACAAAAAACGCTAAACAATTTATTATTAACTGAATAGCGTTTATTATCGTAGTCCGTAGGGGATTCGAACCCCTATGGCAAGAATGAAAATCTTGAATCCTAACCCTTAGATGAACGGACCGTTTATGTCAAAGATGTTTTCAAAAAAAATCGGCGCAAAGATAATGCCATTTTTGGTACCTGCAAAATTTTTCACAAAAAATTTTTCAAATTATGCAACAAACAGCGCTAATCCTTTCAGATATTCACCTTCGGGGTGGTAGATATTTATTGGATGATCAGGCGGTTGCGTCAGTTGGTAAATGATACGTATCTGACGTTGGGCAATGGCTGCTGCTGAAAAGATCGTTGATCGGAATTGTTCCCGTGTTACCACTTGGGAACATGAAAAAGTAAAATAGATGCCATTGGGGCGGATAGCCGCAAGCGCTTTTACATTCAGACGTTTATAGGCTTGCAGGGCATTTGTAAGCGCGTGCCGGTTCTTGGCAAATGCGGGCGGATCGACAATCATCATGTCGTAGATCGGTTGTATCCCGTTCAGGAAATCGAAACAGTCGCTAACGATACCCTTGTGGCGGGTACAATTGGGAAAATTAAGCCCTGCGTTGCGGTTGGCAATATCAATCGCTCTTTGTGAAGCGTCCACCGTGTGCGCTTCTTTAGCGTCGCCGCTCAGCGCATATACCGAAAAAGCGCCTGTGTAACCAAACATATTCAATACCGTCCTGTCTTTTGCGTATTGTTCCACCAGCCGGCGGTTTTCGCGCTGATCGATGAAAAATCCTGTCTTTTGTCCTTCCTCCCAGTCGACGGTGAAACGATGATTATTTTCCGTAAAAATCTTGTTGTCAGGACTATTCCCGAACAGGTATCCATTTACGACTTCATTTTGAGCATAAACGGCGCCTTCGCTTTTATCATATACCGCAGTTAACTGTCCGCCAAAGATTTCCATCAGCAACGAAGCCAACAGTTCTCGTATGCGATACATACCAACAGTATGCGCCTGTATAACAGCCGTATGTCCATATATGTCGATTATCAAACCCGGCAAGCCGTCGCCTTCTCCATGAACCAGACGATAGGCTGTAGTTTTTGGATTCTCCGCAAGGTTAAGGTGTTGACGCAGCATATACGCCTTTTGCAGTTTGTCTTTCCAGAAGGCGTGGTCGATTGGTTGTTGGGTAAACGACAGTACCCGGACAGTAATCGACCCGGCAGGCTGATAGTGTCCCACCGCAAGGAAGTCGTTTTCGGATGAGAACACCTCCACTACGTCGCCTTCAATGGGCGAACCTTCTATTTTCTTGATGGCTCCTGAAAAAATCCAGGGATGAAAACGGCGAAGCGATTCTTCGCGTCCGTGTTTCAAAAATATCTTATTCATTGAAAATCATTTATTTATGCACTGAAAACTGAAAACTGAAAACTGACAATTGAAAACTGAAAACTGAAAACTGAAAACTATTCAACTGATTTTTCCCCAGTCTACTTCTATACTCATTTGTTTCCGGATATTGGTTTTTAGATGGATATTTTTTTGCAGGTTCAATCCCGGGTCGTCTGCGAGAATTTCCGAAGCGGCGTTACGCGCTAATTGCAGCAGTTGTCCGTCGGTTGCCAAACTTGCTATACGCAGGTCGAAAGGTGCGCCGCTTTGCTGGGTTCCGTCGATTTCGCCGGGACCGCGCAATTTCAGGTCGGTTTCGGCAATGACAAATCCGTCGGTGGTAGAAACCATAGTTTGCAGGCGTTTTCGCGCGTGGTCGGTTAATTTATACGAGCTGAGCAATACACAATACGACTGTTCGGCGCCGCGCCCTACGCGACCACGCAGTTGGTGCAGTTGCGACAAGCCAAACCGTTCGGCGCTTTCAATCACCATTACCGATGCGTTGGGTACGTCAACGCCCACTTCAATCACTGTTGTAGCCACCATGATCTGCACCTTTCCTTCCTTGAACAGACGCATCGCCAGATCTTTATCCGCTGCGGACATTCTGCCGTGTACCATGATCGCGCTGTGACCCTCTCTTTCGGTGAAGGCGGCTTGTATCTGTTCGAAACCCATCTCAAGATCCCGGTAATCCAATTTTTCCGATTCTACGATGAGCGGATAAACAACGTATATCTGCCGTCCGTCGGCTATTTGCTGGCGCATGAACTCAAATACCTCCTTGCGGCGATGTTCAAAGAAATGTATCGTTTTTATCGGTTTGCGTCCCGGCGGAAGTTCGTCAATGACCGATACTTCGAGGTCTCCGTACACGGTCATAGCCAGCGTGCGCGGAATGGGCGTTGCCGTCATCACCAATACGTGTGGCGCTTCGACATTTTTCTTCCATAGCCGCGCGCGTTGCGCCACGCCAAAACGATGCTGCTCGTCGATGATCACTAAGCCGAGATTGTTGAATTTTACCGCTTCTTCGATGAGGGCGTGTGTTCCGATCAAAATGTGGATGCCGCCGTCAGTCAGCCCTTCGTGAATGAGCCGACGGTCTTTCTTTTTGGTAGATCCTGTAAGCAACGCTATGTTCAATCCCATACCATCCAACATCCGCTCAATGGTGTGCAAGTGTTGTGTGGCAAGGATTTCGGTAGGCGCCATCAAACAGGACTGGTAACCGTTATCAATCGCAATGAGTGTAACCATCAGGGCAACTAATGTTTTTCCGCTGCCAACATCGCCTTGCAATAGACGGTTCATCTGTTTACCGCTGCCCATGTCCATGCGGATTTCGCGGATGACTTTTTTTTGCGCATTCGTCAGCTCAAAAGGCAAAAATTCCGAATAAAATCGGTTGAAATTATCGCCAACAGTAGCAAAATTGAAGCCTTTGATATTCAAATTACGTTCTTCGCGAAGGTACAACATGCGCAACTGTATCCAGAACAGTTCCTCGAATTTGAGCCTGTATTGCGCTTTTTGCAACAAGATGGCGCTTTGCGGAAAATGGATATTGAACAGCGCTTCGTGTAGCGCCGGCAGATGATACTGTTGGATCAACCCGTCGGGCAAAGTTTCGGGAATACCGGTTTTCATTCCCTGCCAAAGCGCTACCATGAACCGCCCGATGACGCGCGATGTGATATAGTTGTTTTTGAGCCGTTCGCTAGGGCTATAATGAGCCTGTAGCACAGCGGCGATGCCTTCTTCGTGTTTTTCGGCAAGTTCCATTTCAGGATGCACGAAATTCATCTGTCCGTTAAATTCGGTCGGCTTGCCAAAAATAACGTAATCGCCTCCTTGTTTGATATTTTGCAAAAAATATTTGATACCTTTGAAGAACAGCAGAGGGATATATCCTGTGTGGTCGTTCAACAGCGCCACCAAACGTTCCTTTGGCGACACGCCTTCCACACGAACGGAAGCGATACGTCCCCGAACCTGAATATAGGCGTCTACCTGTTGTATTTCCCTGATGGTATAAAACTTAGTGCGGTCGATATGCTTACTGGGGAAATAATACAACAAATCGCCAAAAGTACGAATGTTCAATTCCTTGCCGAGCAATTCAGCACGGCGCGGACCAACGCCCGCCAAAAATTTGATGTCCTGTTCTAAATAAGCGCTCATCAGTCGGTTCATTTTCTGACGGCTGCAAAAATACGTATTTTTCGGTAATTTTTATCCACGAATGACACGAATTGACACGAAAAAAAGAAAAACGACAAGTTTTTTGAAAATAAGGATTTTTGGCAATATTACTAATGTTTCGCACCTACTTCGTATGACTTTGCAAACGGTCTTTTGCTAAATTTGTGTTTTTGTATAATTCAGTATATCAGTGCTTTTACTTTTCCATTTTTCTAACTTCAGAACTCCTGACTTGGCATTTGTTATTTTCTTGAAAAAGAAAAGATTGGGCTAAATGCTACCGTAAACTAAAAAAGTCGTATCTTTGCG
>Ga0099364_10004331_pt1 | contig 21550 bp, 17 predicted proteins | sample TergutTh196P3_FD_73070 | JGI IMG/M metagenome (GOLD analysis project Ga0099364, IMG submission 73070) | Microcerotermes parvus P3 segment gut microbial communities from Pointe-Noire, Republic of the Congo - Th196 P3 | ecosystem: Host-associated > Arthropoda: Insects > Digestive system > Gut ... | reverse complement strand
CCTGGCCAGCTCGGTGACGCTTGCGCCGCCGATGGTCAAATGCCCGTCGGCGTTGCGCCCTAGCCCCTGCATGACTATTTTCTGCATCTAAATTCTCCCCTTCCGCAGCCCCATTATATCCGTCAGCCTGTCTTTGCCGTCGCCGGTGCGCGCCGAGAACGGAAGCGGCAGATCGTCAAGCTCAAGCGTGTCGCGTATCAGCGCCAGCGCGGGTTCGGTCTGTGATTTTTTCAGCTTGTCCGACTTGTTCGCCGCGACGGTGAACGGTACGCCCAGATCCCTGAAGCACCGCGCCATGTCAAGGTCGCCCTCCGTGGGCTTATGGCGTATGTCCACGAGCATCAGCCCTCTCGCCGTGCCGTCAAGACCGGCGAAGAAATCCTCCATCAGCCGCGCCCAGCGCTTTCGCTCGGACAGTGAGACTTTCGCGTAGCCGTAACCCGGCAGGTCCACCCAGTAGAGCCGGCCGCCCACGCTGAAATAGTTGACGAACGCCGTTTTGCCCGGCGTGGAGCTGACGCGCGCCAGCCCGTTCACGCCCGCCATGGCGTTGATAAACGACGACTTGCCCACGTTCGAGCGGCCCGTTATGATGATTTTATCCAGCCCGTCGCGGATAAAATCATCGCCGCCCGCCGCCGACTTAACAAAACTGACAGTGATATTCGTCACTCCCTCGGACGCGCAATGCGCGCCCCTACATTTAATTGTTAACTGTTAACTGTTAACTGTTAACTGTTAACGTTGCCTTCAGCACGTCGTCCATATGCGACGCGGTTATGAAGGTGAGCGCGTTTTTGACCGTCGGGTCGATGTTGGCAAGGTCCGGCTCGTTGTCGGCGGGGATCAGGACTGTTTTTATGCCCGCCCTGAGCGCCGCCATGGTCTTCTCCTTCAGGCCGCCGACGGGCAGCACGCGCCCCCGTATGGTTATCTCGCCGGTCATGGCGATGTCGTTTCGCACCGGCTTGCCGGTCAGCGCCGACACCATGGCCACGGCCACGGTTATGCCGGCGGACGGGCCGTCCTTGGGGATCGCCGACTCGGGGAAGTGAATGTGTATGTCGCTCTTTGTGTAAAAATCCTTGGGAAGCTCCAGCGCGTCGGCGCGGCTGCGTATATACGACAGCGCGGCCCGCGCGCTCTCTTTCATGATCTCGCCGAGGTTGCCGGTCAGCTCCACCTTGCCCGCGCCAGGGATAACGCCCGCCTCGACGTAGAGAATCTCGCCGCCAACGCGCGTCCACGCGAGCCCGGCGGCGACTCCGGCCTCGCCGGCGGGCATCGGCCTGTCGGGCTTGTAGCGGTGTACGCCCGCGTATTTTTCAAGCTCCTGACGCTTTATATACACCTTCTCCGTCTCGCCGGCGGCTATCTTATGCGCCGTTTTGCGGCACAGCGCCGCCAGCTCGCGCTCGAGCCTGCGCACACCCGACTCGCGGGTGTAGCCGGTGATAAGCTCGCGCACGGCGTCGTCGTGTATCTTAAAGGTTTTCGCGGTGAGGCCGTGTTTTTTCAGCTGCTTGGGCAGCAGATGCCGCTTGGCTATTTGCAGCTTTTCCTCGTCGGTATAGCTGGTCAGCTCGATGACCTCCATGCGGTCGAGCAGCGCGCGGGGCACGGGCTCGGTCGTGTTGGCCGTGGTTATGAACAGCACGTCGGAGAGGTCGAACGGTATCTCCAGATAATGGTCGCGGAAGCTGTGGTTCTGCTCGGAATCCAGCACCTCCAGCAGCGCCGCCGCCGGATCTCCTCGGAAATCATGCCCCATCTTGTCGATTTCATCCAGCAGCAGGACGGGGTTGCGGCTGCCCGCCTGACGCACGCCGGTGATAATCCGCCCGGGCATCGCGCCCACATAGGTCTTGCGGTGCCCGCGTATATCCGCCTCGTCGCGCACGCCGCCCAGCGATATGCGCGCCATTTTGCGGCCCATCGCGTGAGCCACCGACGACGCGACCGAGGTTTTGCCCACGCCCGGCGGGCCGACAAGGCAGAGTATCTGCCCTCTCAGCTTGGGCGCCAGCCGTTTTACGGCGAGGAACTCCAGCACCCGCTCCTTGACCTTTTCAAGCCCGAAATGCTCCCGCTCGAGTATCCGTTTCGCACGCGCAAGGTCCAGCCTGTCCGGCGTTGCGGTGTTCCACGGCAGCTCGATGCAGGTGTCCAGATATGTGCGGATAACGCCGGCGTCCGGCGAGTGGGGGCTGGATTTTGAGAGGCGCGTGACCTCGCGCATAAGGCGCTCCCTGCTCTGCGCGTCCACATGCAGCTTTTTTACCTTGATCTCGTATTCCTCGGCCTCGGAGAGCGGGTCGTCGCCCAGCTCGCCCAGCTCGCCCTGAATGGTTTTCAGCTGTTCGCGCAGATAATAGTCGCGCTGGTTCTTCACCAGCTGGCCGCGCAGCTTCATCTGGATCTGAAGCTCTATCTGCAGGGTTTCGATCTCGCGCAGCAGAATAACGCCCACATGCTCCAGGCGGCTGATGGGGTTTATCTCCTCGATGAGCGACTGGCGCTCCTCGAGCCGCAGCGCCAGCGTCTGCGCGATATAATCAGCGAGATGCCCGATCTCGTTTATCTCGCGGGCGTTAAGCAAAATTTCCGGTATCGCGCGCGGCGCCATCTCGACATACTCCTCGAACAGGTCAACGGTGTGGCGCATAAGCGCCTGCTTGCGCTGCCCGGAGATACGCCGGTGCTTGTCGGGGCACGGCGTGACCGACACGGTGATGACGGGCTCGGACTCCGTCACGGATTCCAGCACCGCCCTGTACGCGCCCTCGACAAGCACGCGCACGGTGTTGTTGGGCAGCTTGAGCACCTGCTTGATGTGCGCGACCGTGCCGACCTTATAGACATCCTCCGGCTCCGGCTCGGGATTGAGCGAATCCTTCTGCGCGACGGCGAATATGGTCTGCCCGTGCAGGACGGCGGCCTCGAGCGCCTTGACCGATTTGTCGCGCGCGACGTCGAAATGTATGAGCATATGCGGAAACACCACAAGCCCGCGCAAGGCGAGCATGGGCATGAGTTCAGTTACCTGTGCAGAGGGCATAATCATTTTCTCCTTTGAGGATTAATCATATTGATAATTGTGTCTATAACCGCGTCGAACCTGCTTATACATAAGCGCCCCGCCTTATATAACACAATACTTTCGTCCGCCGTGAACAGCTTGTTCGGCCTGACATGGCTGACGTCGCTTAACGCGCCGTTTTCAACGTCTTCAGCATTAATTACAACGGACATATCATCACGGACCGACTTGCTTGTAATCTGGCAGAGGATAATATCGCTGCCGCTAAAATCCGCAATGACCAAAGCCGGGCGGCGTTTAGATGAGCTTAAATCCGAGAAGGGGAACGGCAGGACTACAATGTCGCCTCTTACAAATTTGCCCATGCCGCGTCCTCCTCCGGCAGCAGCCAATCCTTGGCAAGGGACTGCTCGCTCGCCAAGGTAATATCATCCGGCAGCGCGGTTTTGAATTTCAAAAATGATATATAGCGGCAAACCTCATCAATGATATTGGGCGGCAGGGACTCTATTTCCCTTATAAGAAACTGTTTACCGGACATAAATCAACCTCCTTGCGCTCTTTCTTGGGGCGGGTGTTTTATTTATACCGCGAAATTATCGAAATATCCGCGTATGACGACGACGGGCGTGCCCTTGTCGCCGCTGCCGCTGACCAGATCGCAAAGGCTGCCCAGCAGATCGGTATAACGGCGCGGCGTGGTGCCCTCAGACTCCATCTTGCCCATCAGCGCGGCGCTCTTGCCCCTGATCTCCGCGCGCAGCGCGTCCTCAAGCTCCCTGCCGGACAGCTTGGCGAACTTGTTGTCCGCGAGGAATTTCAGCTTTAGCTCGTTGGGCTGGCCGTTCAGCCCCGCCGTGAACGCCGGAGACACCACCGGATCCGCAAGCTCCCAAATCCCGCCGACGGGGTCCTTGAACGCGCCGTCGCCGTAGACCATGACCTCGGTGCTGACGCCGAACATGCCGTCGAGCCGAGCCTTCAGCGCCGCCGCGAAATCGCCGCAGCCGCGCGGGAACAGCTTGACGCGCCGCTCGTCCGCCTTGTTCGAGCCTAATAGCCCGTAGTCGGGGTTAAAGCCGCTGCCATCGACCGGCGAGGTCAGAATATCGTCCAGCCCCATGACGCGCTTCGCGCCCTTGGCTCTCAGCAGCCGCTTTGTCCGCTCGCGGGTGTGTATGTCGCACGCCAGCGCGTAGGGCGTGTGTTTGAGGATATACGCCGGATCGTTTGAGAACACTATCTCTATGTTATCGGCAAGCGACTTGTAAAATTCGATGTAATTTATACCTGTGAACCGGTGTACGGGCCGCCCGAACAGCGCGGTGAACGCGGCCTCGTCAAAGCTGTCCGAGTGGGGGTTTATGCCCTTGGCGTCCAGATCGTCGAGCGATATGAGCATATTCCCGACCTCGTCGGACGGGAAGCCCATCTGGACCCAGACCTTTTCAACGCCGCCGGCGATGCCCTTGAGGAGCATCGAAAAGCGGTTGCGGCTGAAAATCGGCAGCACCAGCCCCAGCTCGCCCTCGGGGAATTTCGCGGCGACGTCCGCGGAGATCTGGCCGATCGAGGCGTAGTTGCCCTGGGCGCGGGCGACCACCGCCTCCGTAACGCCGACTATATCGTTATCGCGCAGCGCGCTTCCGCTCTCGTCCGCCGCCGCCTTAACCGAGGCGGCGACCAGCTCGACTAAGTCGTCGCCCTCGCGGATAATAGGGGTGCGTACGCCAAAGGCCTGAGTGCCGATCGCTCTCATTGTCAGTCCTCCCGATTTGTATTAGGCGCGCGGCAACCCCGGCGCCCTACATATTATACACGAATAACCCCGCATAGTAAAGTATTATTATTGTGTGTTTGCTATATGAAGATAATCCTTCAGCCCGTTCTGAAGCACCTGCGAAAAATTCACGCCCGCGCGCTCGGCCTCGATGTTAAGCCATTCGGGGATAGTTAAGGTTTTCTTAACATATTTGTTTGCCTGTCTGGCTCTGAACGGCGGCATAAAAACCTCGACCAATACGGCCTTTTGGTTTTCCCGCAGCTCCAGATTTCTCAGCTCCGACGGCTCGGGGATATTATCATCGTCCTGCTCCATGCCATAGAGATGCAGGCTTAACGCTTCCTTTGCGCTCTCAAAGGCCTCCCGTTCACTGTCCCCATGTGAAACACACCCGTCCAAATCAGGGAAGTAAATGGATATGCCCGCGCCCCTGTACTTAAAGATACAAGGGAAGATATAAGTGTCTTTTTTCAATTTAACGACCTCCATTTAATATAGTGACAGGAAACGGACTATCTGAATTTTAACCCCGATTGCCGCTCAATACTCTTTATGATTTCAATATCTAAGTCTTTATCAGGATGCTTTACGGTAACTCTGCCCTTTTTGACCGGATGCTTGAACTGGTGATGGCTGCCCTCGCAGTTGACCTCATACCAACCGTCGCTTTTAAGTATAGATATGACTTCTCTTGATGAATAACTTTTCACGCTCAATCCCTCCGCGATTTAAGGATAACACGTATTGCGGCACGTGTCAAGCGCGATTATCCCTCACACCCTTGCGCGCACCGCCAAATCCGTGTTATAATCAACTGGCAAATCATTTTTTGTATATCTTTGAAAATCCTGTCCATAATTCATACATACGGAGGTATCGGTTATGGACAAAAAATTTAAGCTGTGGGAAATTTCACTGATTATCGGCCTGATATGCGCCGTCGCGCTGGGCGCGTGGGCGCAGCGTTCGCAGCGTGAGCTGAGCGAAAAGCTCCTGCGGCTCCACGTCGTCGCAAACTCCGACAGCGAGGCGGATCAGGCGCTGAAGCTCTCCGTCCGCGACCGTGTGCTGGAGCTGGCCGAGCCGATTATCAGCGGCGCAGGGGACATCGGCGAGGCCGCCGAGGCGCTGGAGGCGAACCTGCCGTTTATAATCGGGCAGGCTCAGGCGGAGGTGAAGGCCATGGGCTATGACCTCGGCGTCGGCGCAGAGATAACCGACGGATTTTTCCCCACCCGCGACTACGGGGAGTTCTCGCTGCCCGCCGGGAAATACCGCGCGCTCAGGGTCACGATAGGCGAGGGCGGCGGCGAAAACTGGTGGTGCGTGGTGTTCCCGCCGCTGTGCGGCGAATACGGCGCTTTCAGCGAGGCGGCGAAGCAGGCGGGGCTGAGCGACGATGAAATCACGCTTATCGCCGAGAGCGGCGGCGTAAAATTAAGGTTCAGATGTATCGAACTTCTCGAGAGGCTGAGGAAATTTTTATCGGCCTGACGGCTGTTCAGGTTGGAGGCTGACATGCTTAAAATCCTCCGAAACGCCCCCGCGCGTCTGCTGCTCGCCGAGATCGGGCGGAACGCGGGCGTTACAAACCAGATACTGCTCGTGCCCGAGCCGCTCTCACACGAAACCGAGCGGCTGCTTCAGGAGCTGGGCGACCGTATCGGCATGAGCGCCGAGGTACTTACCTTCCAGCGTATCGCCCACCGCGCGCTGCTGCGCGAGGGCGGGCTTGCCGCGCCCGCGCTCGACGCCGGCGGGCGGCTTTTGCTGCTGGCGAGAGCGGCGGGCGACGTGAGGGCGCGGCTCAGGGAATGGGGCCGCGTGGCCGGCGGCGCGGAGTTCCTGAATGAGCTGCTGGCGACCATCGACGAGCTGAAGCACTGCGAGTGCCGGCCGGAGATGCTCGGGGGCAGCGCCAAGCTTGAGGACCTGCGGCTGATATGGGAGTCCTTTGAGGCGCACGCCGCGCAAACCGCCGCCGACCCCCGCGATCTGCTCACACAGGTCGGCGCGCTGCTCAACGAAAGGGGGAGCATCGCGGCGGGCGCGAAGCTGTACATAGACGGGTTCATCAGCTTCACCGCTCAGGAATACGGGATAATCACGGCGTTTATCCGGCACGGCGCGGTCACTGCCGCGCTGCCCGCGCCCCGCGCGGGCGACGACGCCGACATGTTCGCGCAGCCCCTGCTCACCGCCGAACGGCTGAAGCGCATCGCGCTCAAAGCGGGCGCTGAATACAGCGAACAGACCTGCGATACGCCTGTAAAGCAAAGGCGCTTGACACGCGTGTTCTCATGCCCCGACATGCTTGCGGAATGTGATTGGGCGGCGGGTCAGGCCGCGGAATGGATCGCGGGCGGCGCCGCACGCGACGAGATCGCGGTCGCAGTTCCGGCGTGGGACGAGTACAAAAGCGTTATGCTGTCGGCGTTCGCGCGGGCGGGGATACCGGTTTTCGCCGACGGCGTCCTGCCCGTTTCGTCCAAGTCCGCGGCGCGGTTTATAGAGGCGTCGCTGGACGCGGCGCTGAACGGCTTTGAGCCGGACGCCGCCGCCGCGCTGATAAAGACCGGGCTTGCGCCGGTGACGCCGGACGAGGGGTTCATGCTGGACGACTACATAAAAACCCACAATATAAAGGGCGTGTTCTGGACGGCGGACAGGCCGTGGACGGCGCATCCCTCCGGCTGGGGCGCGAAGGCGTTCACGGACCTGGACAAGGCGCGGCTGGAGACCCTTAACCGCGTGAGGGAGCGGCTGAGGACGCCGTTTGTGCGCCTGCGCCGCGCGCTGTCGCGGAGCGATACCGGCGAGGGCTTTGCCCGCGCGCTGTACGGATACCTGACCGATATGGATTTGGCCGGAGCGCTGGCCGGACGCCGCGAATACCTCTCGGGGCGCGGCGCGGACAGGGAGGCCGACGAGTACAGGCAGCTCTGGGGCGTTATAGTCAGGGTGCTGGACAACTTTGTCGGCATACTGGGCGGCGTCACGCTCAGGCCGGAGGAGTTCGCGCGGCTGTTCGCGCTCTGCCTCTCGCAGTACGAGGTGGGGGTTATCCCCGTCACGCTGGACAGGGTGCGGCTCTGCGCGCTGGACAGGCTCTACCGCAGGGAGCTGAAATACCTGATAATCGCCGGCGCGAACGAGCGGCATATGCCCAAACGCGCCGACGCCCCGGGGCTGCTCACCGACGAGGAGCGCGTCCTGCTCGAGCAATACGGCGTCAATATGGCGCCGCGCGCCGAGGAGCGAGCCTCGAGGGAGCTGTACACGATACATAAGGCGTTCGGGCTGCCGGACAAGGAGCTGGCCGTCAGCTTCAATACGGCGGGCAAATCGGAGATGTCCGTCTTTGTCGCGGAGCTTGATGTTAATATAGACGTACTGGCTCCGCCGATGGACGGCGGCGGGGCGGAATGGCACTCCGACCGCTCGCCGCTGAAGGCTTGGGAGGCGCTGCTGCCGCCCGGCGGGGCGCTGTCGGCAAGCCGTATGGAGAGCTATTCCTCGTGCCGCTGGGCGTATTTTTCGCGCTACGGGCTGGCGCTGAGAAAACGCGGCGCGCCCGGCCCCGCGCCTAAGGACGCCGGCAGCATGATACACGCGGTGCTGGAGGGTATGGCGCTGGAGGTCATGGCGCGGGGCGGCTTTAGGACGGTGGAGCGGGGCGCGGCGCTGGAGATTGCCGGACAGGCCGCCGACCGGTGGCTGGAGGCGCTGCCCGAGCATGACCGCGCGGGCGCGAGGATAAAGGCGCTGACGGCGCGTCTTAAGCAGTCGGCGGTACAGGTGGCCGGCAACGTTTACGACGAGCTGAGCGTCTCGGAGTTTCAGCCGCTGGCCGTCGAACACAGGTTCACCACAAAGGACAGGGTGCCGCTGACCGGGGTTATCGACCGCATCGACGGCTGGATACACGACGACAGATTATATCTGCGCGTCGTCGATTATAAAACGGGGCTGAAAAAGTTTTCGCTGCGCGACGTGTGGCACGGTCTGGGGATGCAGATGCTCTGCTATCTGTTCGCGCTTAACGCTTGGGACGGGCGCCCCGCCGAACCGGCGGGGGTGCTGTATCTGCCGGCCCACGACAGATTTGTTCAGGCCGGCGCGGGCGTTACGGACACGGAGGTGTCGCGGAAGCTGCACTCGCTCTTAAAGCGCAGCGGCATAATACTCAGCGATCCGGCCGTCATATCCGCGATGGAGCGCGGGGACGAAAAGCTGTTCATCCCCGTCAGGCTGAAGCGGGACGGCGGGCCTGACGCCCGCTCGCAGGTGGCCGACGCGGCGCGGCTGGGCCTTCTGCGGCGGCATGTGGAGGACGCGATGGGGCGGCTGTCGGAGAGCATAGAGAGCGGAAGCGTGGAGGCGAACCCCGTCTGCCGCTCCGCGAGCGAATCCCAATGCGATTACTGCGACTTTGCCGGCGCGTGTTACCTTGACGGCGGCGACAGCCCGCGGATGCTGGACGGCGCGGCGAATATCTGGGAGAAGATGGGGGAGCGTTATGGACCTGACGCCTCGGCAAAAACAGGCGGTTGAGTATACGGACTCGGATCTGCTGGTGGCGGCGGCGGCCGGCTCCGGCAAGACGCGCGTGCTGGTCGGGCGTATCATCGCCGCGCTCGAGCGGGGACACAACATCGACGATTTTCTTATCGTCACCTACACCCGCGCCGCCGCTCAGGAGCTGCGCGGCCGCATACAGCGGGCGCTGCTCGACCGCCTGAGGGAGGGCGACGCCGGCAACCTGCAAAAGCAGCTCGCGCGTATGCACAGGGCGGAGATAGGCACGATACACGCGTTTTGCGCGCGGCTGCTGAGGGAGTACGCCGCGGAGGCGGGCGTCAGGCCCAATTTCAGGCAGCTGGAGGGCGCGGAGGAGACCGCGCTGAAGCGGCAGGCGCTTGAAACCGCTTTGGAAACGCTGTACGCCGAGCGTCCGGCGGGGTTTGACGCGCTGGCTGGCTCGCTCGGCGGCGTCGGCGGCGACAGGTGGCTGGGCGAGGTCATACTGGATTTGTACAACAGGCTTCAGGCGTTTCCCAACCCCGACATGTGGATGGAGGAGCAGATTGACAACCCGTATGACGCGAGCCGTTACGCGGAGCTGAACGCGGAGCGCGCCCGGGCGTTCGCCGAGAAGCTGATAACCAAAGCGCGGAGGGAGCTGTCGGAGATTCCGGAGCTTGACGCCGTCTACGGCCCCGCCTTTGACGCGGACATCGCCAACGCCGCCGCGCTGAGAGGCGGTCATGAGATAACGCGGGTAAAGCTCAAGCCCGCGCGGGGCATGGCGGACATTGCCAAGCCGTTCAGGGAGATAAGGGAGCGGTTCTATGAGCTGCTGGATGCCTCACGCGGAACACCGGAGCGCGATATTAACGGGGAGTATATTGACGGGCTGACGCGGGGTATCTTCACGGCGGTAAGGCTGTTCGGGAAGGTATACGGGGACTTGAAGTTCGCCAGGGGAGTGCTGGACTTTTCGGATCTTGAGCATATCGCGCACTCGCTGCTTTGCGCGCCGGGCGCGGACATCGGGGTGAGGTTCGCGGAGGTTCTGGTGGACGAATATCAGGACGTCAATCAGGTGCAGGAGGAGATAATCGGGGCGCTGAACAGCCGTGTTTTCATGGTCGGCGACGTGCGCCAGTCGATCTACGGGTTCAGGCAGGCTGACCCGGGCATCTTCCTCGGGAAGTATAACGGCTGGGCGGACGGGGGGCAAGGCGGCGCGAGAATCATTCTCCCGCATAACTTCCGCTCGCATCCCTCGATACTGGGCGCCGTCAACGAAATATTCGTGAAGATAATGGAGGGGTACGGCGAGGAGGAGCTGCTCAGGCCGCCGCCCGGCGCCGGAGAGGTTGGCGCGGAGCCGCGCGCAACGCTTGTGTACCGCGATATGGCCGCCGCGGAGGACGGGGGACTGAGCCGTGTTCAGACGGAGGCGGAGATGGTCGCGCGGCTCTGCCGCGAGCTGGTTGACGGCGGCGGGGACCCCGGGGACATAGCGGTGCTTTTCAGAAGCAGGCAGGGCATGGCGTTTTTCAAGAGGGCCATTGAGGCGCAGGGGCTGGCGGCGGCGGGGCAGGGCGACAGCATGTTCGACACGCCGGAGCTGATCACCGCGCAGGCGTATCTGCGGATACTGGACAACCCGCGCGACGACGTGGCGCTGCTGGCGGTCATGCGCTCGCCGCTGTACGGCTTTTCGCCGGACGAGCTTGTGGGCGTGCGGCGCCGCGCCGGCGGGGATTTCTACGACGCGCTGACGGCCGCGGCCGCGGCGGGGGACTCCAAAAGCGGGATGCTGCTGCGGGATCTGATATACCTGCGGGATCTGGGCGCAGACATGGGGATGGACATGCTGTACCACGGGATGCTTACGCGGCTGGGGCTTTTGGAGCTGTTCGGGGCTATGCGCGGCGGCGCGGAGCGCCGGAGCAATCTGTTAAGCGTCATACCAGTCGCGGCCAAAACGGCGTCGGCGGGGGAGCTGTGCGAAACGCTGGAGCGTATGCGCCGGAGCGGCGAGGAGACGCGGGAGTCCGGCAGGCGCGGCATTGTCCTGTCAACGGTGCATAAGGCGAAGGGGCTGGAGTTCGGCACGGTGATACTGGCCGACACGTCGCGGGAGTTCAACCGCATGGACGGCAGGGCGCCGGTGCTGTTTCACAGAGAGATGGGGCTGGGGCTGAAGATAACCGACGAGGAGCTGCGCGTCCAGTACACGACAGCGAAGCGGGAGGCGGTCGCCGCGAGGCTGAACGAGGATATGCTGCGGGAGGAGATGCGGATACTCTATGTCGCGCTGACGCGGGCGCGGGAGCGCTTATACGTCACCGTGGCGGCGCCGGATATGGCGAAGCAAATAGAGCGCCTGAGCATGGGCCTTGACGGTGCGCCGGACGAGTATCAGCTGCTGAGCGCGCGGAGCGTGTCGGACTGGCTGCTGCTGGCGCTGATCAACGACGGGAAGCCGGAGGGGACGGGGGCGTGGGAGATAATTGACAGTGAACAGATGACAGATGACAGAGAACAGATAATAATTAACAGTGAACAATTAACAATTAACAATTGGGGGGACGATACGGAACATTTATCCGTAGGGCGCGATGTCCTCATCGCGCCGCAGGACGCCACTATCGCGCCGCAGGATGTTACAATCCCCAGCAAATTAACGGTGTCGGAGGTTGTAGGGCGCGACGCCTCGGCGCGCCGTGTGCAAACCGTCACGGCGCCGGACGCCGCCATTCCGAGCAAACTGACGGTGTCGGAGGTCGTAGGGCGCGATGTCTTCATCGCGCCGCGGGCAGGCGCCACGCCGGGCAATGAGGGGATTCCGCCCCCGTTTACTAAAGGGGGCGAGTTTGTCAGGCCGCGTTTTATGGAGCGGCACAGGGCGCTGTCCGCTGCGGAGCGGGGCACGGCGCTGCACACGGCGCTGCAAACGGCCGATCTGCGGGCGTGCCTGACCGTGGAGGGGGCGGCGGCGGAGCTGAGGCGGCTTGAGCGCGAGCGGCGGCTTACGCCCGAACAGGCGGGGTGCGTGGAGCCGGAGCGCGTAACGCGCTTTGCCGGCAGCGACTTGGGCTTGCGCGCGCTGGCGTCGGGGGACATGCGGCGCGAGTTTCCGTTCAGCCTGCTCACGCCGGTACGCGAGCTTATGCCGGAGCTTGACAGCGATGAAAAGACGCTGTTTCAGGGGGTCGTCGATCTGATGTTTTTCGAGGACGGCGGCTGGGTAATCGTGGACTTCAAGAGCGGCGGGGCAAGGCCGGAGTACGCGCGGCAGCTTGAGCTGTATGAAAACGCCGTCCGGCGCGTGACCGGACAGCGTGTTAAAGAGGGGACCGTATATTATTTATAGCGTTAATCCTGCGGGATGAAGCCGGGGTCGCCGGGTTCGGGCGGCAGTGTGGGCGTCGGCGCGGCGGTGGGGAACAGGTTGTTAAACCAGTCCCCGTCGCCCGGTTCCGGCGGCGGCGGGAGGATCTCGACCTCGTGCAGGTGGCAGAAGGTGTTGTACGGCGGCGCGCCGTCGGCGCCGGAGGCCGCGGGGCGGAACCTGCCCTCGGGGATGTCGGGGCCGCCGCCGCCCCAGTAGCGCACGGTGTACTGTTCGTCCCAGACGTGGACGCCGGAGGCTATCAGGCCGCGCCCGATGTTCAGCAGGGCGACCTTTGTGAGGTTTTCGCCGGGGCAGTACGGGGTGGCAAGCCTGCCGGATTCTTTATCGACGTCCACCAGCGTATGCACATTGCAGGGCATTTTGGGCACATCCTCGGAGAAATACGCGCCGGTAGCCACGCGTGAGCCGCGCGGGTCGAGGCGGCAGTTGTCGGTGGGGGTAAAGCCGCTGTCAAGGCAGTATGACGCGTTGACCAGACCGTCGGGCTTGAAAAATTCGCGGCGCTCGAGGTCCTCGTGTATCTCGTCCATGACGAGCTTCCACATCGCCAGCGCGGGGTTTGTGCTTTGCTCGAGCCGTATCTTCTTGGGGATGGTGAAGCCGTACCACGAGCCGCCGGCGTAATACGGGGTGTAGCCGGTGAACCAGCGGTCGAAGTCGTCGTTGGTCGTGCCTGTTTTGCCGGCCGTGGGCATGTCGGTGAGCCTTGCGCGGGCGCCGGTGCCGGATGTGACCGCCTGCTGCAGCACGACGTTCATATAATGCGCGGTTTTTTCCTTGATGGCGACCTCGGGCGGGGCGTTGTTGTCCAGCAGCACGTTGCCGTTGGCGTCAAGCACCCTCTTGTATGTGTGCGGCGCGCTGTACATGCCGCGGTTTGCGAATGTGGCGTAGGCCGCCGTAAGCTCGCGGACGGTGAGGCCCCTTGTCAGGCCGCCCAGCGCCAGCGGGCTGCGCTGGATGTCGGTGAGCATCTCCTGCCTGTCGTTGGAGCGGGTGACCCAGCGCTCCTCGACGAGGGATTTAAGCCCCAGCGTGTCGCGCCCGAAGTAGAACGCCTTGGCGGGGGTGATCGACTCGACGATGCGCACGGCGATGGTGTTGACGGAGTTCTGGACGGCGGTTATGACGTTGGTGCGGCCTCTGTAAGCGCCGCCGGAGTTGCGCGGCCATACGGCGCCGTTGTTGTCGCTGGGGATGTCGTCTATGACGCTGTACGGGGTGATGAAGCCCATGTCGAACGCCGCCGCGTATACCGTGACGGGCTTGATCGCCGAACCGGGCTGGCGCTGGGCGTGGTTGGGCAGGTTGCGCACAAGGTTGCCGGTTTTTATGCCGCGGCCGCCCGCGAAGCCGAGTACTTCGCCGCTATAGGGGTCCAGAATCAGCAGCGAGGACTGGGGCTTTTCAGAGTCCTTGACGACGGGGAAGTTCTCGTCGTTTGAGTATACTTCGTCGATTATGCCCTGGATACGGGTGTCGATGGTGGACTCGATGGTGAGGCCGCCGCCGTATATGAGCATGTTCGCGTACTGCTCGGTTATCTCCTTGCGGGCCACGAGGTCGTTTCTGACGTCGAAGAATATCTGGTCGATGAAATACGACTGGATCCTGCCCAGATCATAGTAATCGTCGCCGTCGTCGATGGGGCTGACGAACACGAGCGGCTGGTATTTGGCGCGGTTGTATTCAACTTGGGAGAGCATACCCTGGACGAACATCTGGTTCAGGATGGTCTCCTGACGGTCCTTGTTCTTGTCGGGGTTGAGGAAGGGGTTGTACAGCGTGGGCTTGTTGGTTATGCCGATTATGCTGGCCGATTCGGCGGCCGTGAGCTGGTCGAGGGTTTTGCCGAAATATGTCTCGGCGGCTGTTTTCACGCCGTAGCACCCCTGCCCGAAGTAGCAGGTGTTGAGATACATCTCGAGTATCTCCTCTTTGGAGTAGCGCTTTTCAAAGTCCAGCGCGCGCAGTATCTCCTGAACCTTGCGGGCGACGGTGAAGTCCTTTTCCTCCGTGAGGTTTTTGATAAGCTGCTGGGTTATGGTCGAGCCGCCGAACGAGCTGCCGCCGGGCATGAACATCTGAGTAAACGCGCCGACGGTGCGTTTCCAGTCCACGCCGTCGTGCTGGAAGAAGCGCTTGTCCTCGATGGACACCAGCGCCTCGATCATATGGCCGGGGATCTCCTCGTACGCGGCCAGCTTGCGGTTCTGCTGGCCGTGCAGGGTGCCCAGCTCGAAGGACAGGCCGGAGTCCCTGTCCGTATAGGTGACGGTGCTGGTTTGCCGGAGGTCATAGTCCTTGAGGTTGATGCTCATATCGACCTTCAGGTACCGCGAGATATATATGGAGAACACGACCGCGAGTATGGAGCCCGTGGTCATTATTATCAGCAGGATTGTGCCCAGAATCTTGAACACGACGCCGAAAGCGGACTCGAGCGTGTGCATCGCGCCGCCGGCCGCTTTGGAGAGACCTTTTTTTCTGAGTTGGGGTTTTTTCACTTGACACCGCCTTTCTTAACAATTAACAATTAACAATGAACAATTAACAATTGGGTACGGGGGAATTATACTATATTTTCGCGCGGTTGTCAAATAACAATAAGGCAACAAAGCATTGACAATTGACAAATTACAAAGATGAAGTTATAATATGCTTCAGAACTGCCGCTTGGCGGCTCGGTCACTCTTCTGCAAAGGAGGGTGATGCGGATGATTACATATGCTGAGCTGTTTCAGTTTGGCCTGTTGATCGTTGCAATTATTGCCCTGTGCCTGAAAGAGCGCAGGCGTAAATAATCTGAGACGCCGTAATAGCTACGGCGTCTCGGATCTGATTACATACTCGGACTGAGCCGCCCTGCAAAAAGCGGCAGTTCCTTTTATATTAATAGTATAGTATGGGTTGGCGGGTTTGTCAACCTTTTTTTGCGGGACGCCCAGTGTGCGTCCCCTACACGAAAGGGTGACGGGTGAACGGCGGGCGACCGGGGACAGTCGCCCCTACAGGTTACGGGGATGTGGCGTGTGTAGGGGCGGTCGCCCCCGACCGCCCGTGTTTTTTATGGTGTGTGGCGGTGGGCAACAGGCGGCAGGTTGCCGCCCCTACAGGAGGGCGGGTGGCAAAATAAACACGGGACGCCCAGTGTGCGTCCCCTACAAAAACGCGCACAAAATTAGGTTGCCGTTAAGGCAACAAAGCATTGACAGCGTCGGGTGAGCTATGTTATTCTATTCGCAGCAGGTGTTTGGCGGAAACGCCGGACACAGGGCGGTGTGCCGGCGGTCTTTGCCTCTTAGGAGGTGATGCCAATGGGGGTACTTACTGAGCTTCGTAAACTTATCCAAGCTCTTGCTTCCCTCGTTCGTGCTATAAAAACAAAGTAACCGCCCCCCGAACCATGGTGTGCGGTTACTTTTGTTAACTTAGCGTTATCCAAGGCGAAGACCGTTGAGGTGCCGCCCTTTCTGCTGTTATAATAACATGTATCCGCGGCCTTGTCAAGAGAAGTTTTTATCTTGTCAGGGCCGTTTTATTTATCTGTTGATTTCGAGGTTGTCTGTTTTGCCGAGGGGTCGCACACCGGGCGGCCTGTCGGGTAACGGTACAATGCGGTTTTTGCGGGACGCCCAGTGTGCGTTCCCTACAAACGGGGATAAAATTAAGCTGCCGTTAAGGCAGCAAAGCATTGACATAATCCGCTCAGACGTGGTAGGGTGTATATTGGAGATGATGATAACAATGCGTATAATGGCGGTGGATTACGGGAGCGCGCGGACGGGCGTGGCCGTTTCGGATCCGACGGGGCTTATAGCGGGCGAGGCGTTTACGATCCATGAGAAAAATATGGACAGGCTCGTTGAGGAGCTGGCGGCGCTGTGCCGCGAGAGGAACGTCGGGAAGATAGTGGTGGGCAACCCCAAGCATATGAACGCCGGCGAGGGCGAGCGCTCGGAGCTGTCAAAGGAGCTGGCGGGGCGGCTGGAGAGGGCGCTGGGGCTGCCGGTGGCGCTGTGGGACGAGCGGCTTACGACCGTGAGCGCGCACAGGATACTGAGCGAGCTGGACCGCAGGGGCAGGCGGCGCAGGGACACGGCGGACGCGGTGGCGGCGGGGCTGATATTGGAAGGGTATTTGCAGATGACAGATGACAGATAACAGATTACAGATATTTTTCTATTTGGCGTTTGCCGTGAAGGACGCGGTATATCTTTACCGCGCGAGGGTTCTCGTAAACTTTGTAAAACAGCAAATAATCCTCCACTACCGCGCGGCGGTAGCGGGCGTCTTGCGCGTATGTCCGGTAAACATAGGGGTTGCCGGAAACAAATTCCAAGACATTTTCCAATTCATCTATAAACCGGCCGGCCGTTCCGGCATAGAATCCGGCTTTATAAGTTAATATTTCTTCAAGGTCTTTTTCAGCCCGCTTTAATATAAATACATCATAACCCATGATATTTCTCGCGCAGACTGCTTATCACGGTTTCGCGGCCGGACCATTCAGCGTCGGGAGAGCCGGCCTCGGCCTCGGCTTCCTTCAGCTTTTCGGCGACATACTTAACGTGCATATATTCCTCGTAGTCCGAAAAATCGTCAATATTCAAAAGAACGGCGGAGCCGCGGCCGTTTTTTGTGATGATGATAGGATCATGATTATTCAGCATGGTTTCCAGCTGAGGGTAATGGTTCCTTAAATCTCTGACAGGCCTGACTTGGATGTTGCGCATAGCATATCACTCCCTGAGTCATAGTGTATCACAGTGCGGATACGATTGCAAGGGGTTATGATATGCTGAACGTGAACGAATCGGCGGCGGCGGCTATCGTGACGGTTTGGTTTTTTTGCAGGCGGCCGTCGAGGAGGCGTTCGCTGAGAGGGTCCTCCCACTCGGACTGCATGGCGCGGCGCAGCGGGCGCGCGCCGTTTACGGAGTCGTAGCCCTTGTCGGCCAGCAGCGCGACGGCCTCGGCGGAGGCCTCGAGCGTTACGCCCAGCGCGGCGAGCCGCTCCTTGACCTGTTCGAGCATGTGGCCGGCCACGAGCAGTATTTCGTCCTTCGAGAGCTGCGTGAATACGATCGTCTCGTCTATGCGGTTGAGCAGCTCCGGCTTGAACGCTTTTTTCAGCTCGGCCATAACCGAGCTTTTTATTTCGGCCTGGGTCATGTTTTCAGAGGCGGTGAAGCCCAGGCGCTTGCGGTCGGTGATGCTTGACGCGCCGAGGTTTGAGGTCATGACGACGACGGCGTTTTTGAAATCGACGCTCCGGCCGTGCGAATCGGTCAGGCGGCCGTCCTCGAGTATTTGCAGCAGGATGTTGAACACGTCGGGGTGGGCCTTTTCTATTTCGTCGAACAGTATGACGCAGTAGGGCTTGCGGCGGACCTTCTCGGTGAGGCCGCCGCCCTCGTCATAGCCGACGTAGCCCGGCGGCGAGCCGATGAGCTTTGAGGAGGCGTGCTTTTCCATGTACTCCGACATGTCCACGCGCAGCAGCGATTTTTCGTCGCCGAACAGTGCTTCGGCCAGCGCGCGGCACAGCTCCGTTTTGCCGACGCCGGTGGGGCCGAGGAACACGAACGAGCCGATAGGGCGCTTGGGGTCCTTCAGGCCGGCGCGCCCGCGCCTTATCGCCCGTGAAACGGCGGCCACGGCCTCGTCCTGACCGATCAGGCGCCTGTGCAGGACGTTTTCAAGGTCTAAAAGCCTGTCGGCCTCGTCGCGGGAGAGCTGGGCGACGGGGATGCCCGTCCAGCCGGAGACCACCGCCGCGACGTCGTCGGCTTCCACGGCGGTTTTTTCCGCGTCCGAGCCGCGCCAGCGGCCGCGCTCCGTTTCGAGGCGTTCGCGCAGGGCGCGCTCGCGGTCGCGCAGCTCCACCGCCTCCTCGAAGCGCTGGGCGGTTATGGCGGCCTCTTTTTCTTTGGCGAGGCGGCCGATCTCCTCCTCCAGCTCGCGCAGGTCGGGCGGCGGAGTAAGAGACATGACCCGCATGCGGCTGCCGGCCTCGTCGATGAGGTCTATAGCCTTGTCGGGCAGCTGACGGTCAGCGATATAGCGCACGGACAGCTCGACCGCCGCCTTCAGCGCGGCGTCGGTGAACGTCACCTTGTGGTGCGCCTCGTATCTGTCGCGGAGGCCGGCCAGTATGCCGTATGTCTCCTCGGGGGTGGGTTCGCCTATCTGGACGGGCTGGAAGCGCCGCTCCAGCGCGGCGTCCTTTTCGATATATTTGCGGTACTCGGCGAGCGTCGTCGCGCCGATGACCTGTATCTCGCCTCGGGAGAGCGCGGGCTTGAGTATATTCGCGGCGTCGATGGCGCCCTCGGCGGCGCCCGCGCCGACAAGCGTGTGCAGCTCGTCGATAAAGAGGATGATATTGCGCGAGAGGCGCACCTCCTCCATGGCGGTTTTCAGCCGTTCCTCAAATTCGCCGCGGTACTTGGTGCCGGCCACCATGCCGGAGAGGTCGAGCGTGACGATACGCTTGCCGCGCAGGGTGTCGGGGATGCGCCCCGATATGACGCGCTGGGCCAGCCCCTCGGCGATAGCGGTCTTGCCGACGCCGGGGTCGCCGATCAGCACGGGGTTGTTTTTGGTTCTGCGGCTGAGTATCTGGACGACGCGCGTTATCTCGCCGTCGCGGCCGATGATGGGGTCGAGCTTGTTCTGCGCGGCCATGACGGTAAGGTCGCGGCTGAACTGGTTGAGCGTTTTTGTGGGCGCGGAGGAGCCCTCGCTCTGGCGGCGGCCGCCGCCGCTTTGGGGGGTGTTTACGGACGAGGGTTCAACGCCGATGGTGTTGAGGATGTCGGCGTAAACGCGGCGCAGGTCCAGCCCCAGCCCCGAGAGCAGGGAGCAGGCAATCGAGTCCGGCTCGCGCAGTATGCCCATCAGCAGATGCTCGGTGCCGACATAGTTGTGCCCGAGGCGTGACGCCTCGCTCGCGCCGGTTTCGATTATACGCTTGGCGCGGGGGGTGAGGCCCTGAACGGGCAGCGAGTTCAGCTCGCCCTGCCCGACGTTTTCGATGAGCTTTGAGCGCAGTATCGGCGCGGTGACGCCGGAGTGCAGCAGCGCCTGGGCCGCGACGCCCTGCCCCTCCTCCAGAAGGCCGAGCAGCAGATGCTCGCTGCCGACGTAGCCGTGGCCCAGCTCACCCGACGTCCGGTGCGCCAGCCGCACCGCTTCCTGAGCGCGGAAGGTCAGGCGTGATTGGTACATGTGCGGTTACCTCCTGTAATCTGTTCGGATGAGGGCTTGTGCGCGGGATATCCGTCAATACTAAGGATAACTCTTTTGCGTGTTCCGTGTCAACACCTAAACGGCGTTTGCTTTGCATGGGGGACACCTCCGTTGCGGCTGGATAGCGCTGAGAATTACTGTCTGGGTTAAGTGTTCCCATAAAAAGCATAAATTAACTATTGCATTTTCAGAAGAGGCGTTGTATAATCAAAACGAAAGGCGAGGTGCAAAACATGAGCGACGAATTTGGCGGCGATATAATTACGCTGACCGACGAGGACGGGCAAAGCTATGAATTTGAGCATGTCGATACGCTTGAGCATAACGAGGAGACGTATATGGCGTTTATACCCGCCGACATCGACGATGAGGACGGCGAGGTTGATTTCATAATACTGCGCGTTGCAGAGAACGACGGCGAGGACGATCTTGTGACGGTCGAGGACGACGCGGAGCTGGAAGAGGTATACGCCCTGTTCATGAAGCGTATTGAGGAATACGAGGAAGAAACAGTATAAAAACAACCCTGCTTGGTGCGTGACAAATCTGTTTAAACCCACATTACAACAAAGGGATTCCGAATTTCGCCGCCGTTTGCAGGCCTCCCGGCGCGCGCCATGCGCCGGACGTTGGAAGCAGTAAAGCCGCGAATAGGTTGCCCACCTGCATAGCGTGCAGGTTATTTACGGGTTTGCACGGCCGAAGCGGGGATACTTATGCGAAAAAACCCTTGTTTTTGATAAAAAAGCGGGGGTTTTGTTATGTGAAAAGTTGGGCGTTGTTTATTCACAAGACAACGGCAAGACAACGGAGCATAAAGCGCTTAATCAAAAACAGGCTCCCAGTAATCCCTGATTTGCTTGTTTTGATAGTCTGTGATTTGAGCGTAGTCGGTTGGGTTATGACGATGAAATCATAGGCGCATTTATGGTGCTGGCTGATGAAGTATGTCCACTCTACTCCTGCGCCATGAGGGTGTTGCCGTCGATGATTTCAAAGACTTTTGGCGTATTGGTGCTTGTGTTGGTGCTTGTGGTTTTGTTTTCGTTCATTGGGAAAACTCCTTTTCGTTTTGTAGCGCGGTTCTGCCGCGCATGTTGTTAGGTTTCCATTCGATGAAGCTGTCTATATAAAAAGCCCCTCGGCGGCGACGTCTGACCGCAAAGGGGCTTTGATAACTAAAAATAAACCTGTTCATAATGAGGATGAAAAAAAGTTGTTGACAAGTATACTTGGTATGGTGTATATTAGGTATGACAAGAAAACTTGTCGTTATGACTATAAAACTTGGATGAGGGAGCTGTGAATAACCCTATGGAAAACAACGAAAATAAAAAAGCGGAGATTTTAGAAAAAAGCAGAAACTCAAAAAAGGATGAAGGTATGGAACATGCTGACTATCGCGGAAGTAGGATTGGTGTTATTGTTTACGCTATCGTTGCCTTTTTTCTCGTTATTTTTTCTATTCCAGACAATATTAAAGTTGTAAATGCCATAGCTTCGCTTTCATTTGCTTGGGTCGTAGGGGGAACATTTTCATACT
>Ga0099364_10004330_pt1 | contig 21563 bp, 10 predicted proteins | sample TergutTh196P3_FD_73070 | JGI IMG/M metagenome (GOLD analysis project Ga0099364, IMG submission 73070) | Microcerotermes parvus P3 segment gut microbial communities from Pointe-Noire, Republic of the Congo - Th196 P3 | ecosystem: Host-associated > Arthropoda: Insects > Digestive system > Gut ... | reverse complement strand
CGTTCCCGAGCCATCGGTGGCTTCGGCTCTTACACGGATTACGCCACTTTGTTCGGGCAAACCGGTGAGTACGCCGTTAGCGGTGATGGTGGCTCTCTCGTTACCCGAAACGATACTCCACTCCACACCTTGATGTGTGGCGTTGAACGGAAAGATTTCGGGATAGAGGAAGAGCGAACGCTGGTCGCTGTTGAGGGCTACTGTGGGCTGAACTGCCAGTATATTCATACGTTCTACGGCAATGGATTGGGAGGCATCGCCGGCGAAGACTACGTTTGACTGTACTAACGGGGGCTCCGACGATTTTGTCTGAACCGGGATTTTATTAAGATTTGCAGAATTACCAAGATTATCATTCGTACCATCATCAATCCCTGTCACTCCCATAATCCCGGCAATCTTATCAATCTTGTCAAAATCTTGGTTCAAGACAGCAGGTGCACGAAATTCAGAACTCGGAATAGGATCATATCGCAACGCATAATACTGCTCATTCCCGGGATTAGCCACGTTATCCACAAAGAACACCCTATGCCCCGGCAAGACAGCAATCTCCGTCATATCATCGGGCGTAGCACCCCGAAGTATGGTAAATTCGTTAATCCGTGTGCCGATGTATTGGCTCCAAAGGAGGGTGTTTTGGTCGCCATCGCGAGTGATGGTGAGGCGTGGACTTTGGTGGGCTTTGCTCGGGTCGTAAACCGTTCGTATGCCACCGGCAAGAATGCCCTCAAGCAGATACGCCTCGCTCCTCACGTTGAGGTTAGAACTCACATCAATAAAGGCTTGCTCGGCTTTCGCCACACGTCCTATTTCAAAAAACTGATTGAAGGTTGCCTCTTTCAAAATCACAATTGTGTCGATGCGTGCGTCCATAAAGTCGGTGTCCCAACGCACATCGATACGTCCGTTGGTTTGGGTCAGAAATTCGATTTGCGGTGCATCCACACGCGACATCAGTTGAATGGGTGCGTCAAAGTATTTCGTACAGATATTATTCGCCACACGAACCACCATCTGCACCCTAATCGGGTTGTAGAACGCAAAATCCGTAAAGCGAACCGTGCCCTCACTTCCACCGGCGGGCGCACTAATCCGCATATTGGTTGGCGGGTACATACCCTGATCTTGCGAACGCAACATCAAGTGAAACGAAACGGTGTTCTCTCTCGGCAACAGCGCGGGATAGGTGAATGCATATTCCGTTTCCACGAACATCGTGTCGGGCATAGCAAAGCCCGCCATCTCCTCATAAACCAAGGTCTGCAACTCGCTGGTTTCCGCACCAACGCTTACGCTCACGGTTTTGATACCCGATGTGTTCCATTTCACCTCGTAGGGACCAAAGCCTGTTCCCGAAACCACTTCCGCACCTCCGAAATCCCAGATGGGCGTTCCTACTTGCGTTCCGGTAAACGTTACCGTGATAGGCTCGTCAAAGCAGGCTTGCGACGACATAGCGAGGTTGACCGTTTCCGAAATCCTTACCACAACAGGCGTCGAGAAGTCCGACTGCGCATCCCATTGGTCGATGGCTTGCACCTTGATTTCTACCTCGCCCGACAAAGCCGATGCGGGTATGAAAAAGCGTGTTGCCTCGAGGTAGCGATGGGGTGCGACAAAGTCGCTACCATAATTGCCGGCAACATAGTAGCGTGGCATCACCGCCATATCCGTATTGCCATCGTTGAGCGGCGAAATGATATAGGCGTTTTCGCCTGTAGCGGCGTCCTTGTGTTTCACCGAAAGGTTGTAGCGCATCAAGGCAAAGGGCGTTTCGGCATCCACAGCCGGATCCCACTCGATGAGCAAACCCTTTTCGGTTTGCTGTGCCACCACGTTGGTGGGCGGTTGAGGGGGGGTGTTGGTGGCGGTGGATAGCATCTTGGTGAGATGAATATTGTAGTTCCAAGCGCCGGTATATCCCTCAAGGGGTATTCTCGTACTACCTGCGTAAAAATCAGGGATACCATCGCCATCAATATCCGCAAAAGCGGAGGTACGACTTACAGCATACGTCGTCCATCCATCATACAGGAAACCCTGCGCCATATAGCCGTTGGCATCGAAGTAGAACACGTAAGGTTTGGCGATGTTGTCCCGTTTATCAATAACCGATGTCAAAATGTCGATGTAGCCATTGTTGTCGAAATCAAACGCCGTTATTTGCGGGCTACCGGCGCCACTCGTACCGATTGTGCCATTGTTCGGGTCAACCGCTATTTCCTGCGGTGCGCCAAAGTTTTGGTTTTGGTTGTTGTATTCGATAACGATACCGTCTGCTGTGCCTGTCATCTGGTTCACACCGCTCAAATACACAAGGTCGTGAAAACCGTCGGCGTTCATATCTTGCATCGTCCATTGGTTGTTGCTGTAGTTGAACGGTATGTTCTGCCGTATCGGGCGGGGCAGTCGGCGGAAAGGCTCGGGCGTAGCAAAGCCGTCAACAGTAGCACCTGTGCCTGTGTTTTCGTAGAAACGCAAATCGTGAAACTCTTGATTGTTTCTCATCACACGCTCCACACCTACAAAATCCGTAAAGCCGTCTTTGTTGAAATCAATCCATTGGCGGGAATAGGCGTTAAACGTTTGCACGCCTTGCAGGTTGGTCGTGCCATCGTTGAAATAATACCAGCCTGTTCCGTAATAGGGGTCGCCGGTATTGTTATGCCCGTGTACCACATCGAACTTGCCGTTGTTGGTAAAGTCGGTCAAAAAACTTGTGTTTTGGTTGAATACGGCTTGTGTCCATGTTCGCACGTCAGTGCCTTGCATAAAGCGATAGGTCTCTAACGATTGAAACGTGTTTCCAAAGCCACCGACGACGGCGGTGTGGCTATGCCTCAGATAGCGACTTTCGTTGTCTTGTCGGTAGAACATATCCAAGCGTCCGTTGTTGTCGATGTCTAACCATTGCACGTTGGTGGGATTAAGCGTGGGGTTCCACACTGCGCTTTGCTGTGTGAATTGTCCGCTGCCGTTGTTCAGCCACAGTCCGCGTGTTCCTGCCGTTCCCTCTGTGAAAGCCACGTCCAATGCACCGTCCATATTATGGTCAGCCAAGGGATAGCGCAGAGCCACTCGGTTGTTGCTGATGCCTGTGGTGGTTTCGGCAGAGAGTTTGTTGGGCAGCACGTAGAGGCTTGCCTCAAAGCGGTTAGAGGTTTCTTCGTCTGTTGTGATGAACAGGGAAATGGTCTTGAAACCCGGTTCAGCCCAGCGTAGCAGGAATTGTCCGAGGGTGCTGTCGATGACTTCCGCTCCTGCGAAATCCCAATGGTAAACGAGGTCTGCGTCGGGGAATTGGTTGTAGTTCACTTCGAGCGTGTCGAATGCCGTCACCGTGCCTTGATTGGTGCGGGCTATGGCGAATTGGTTGGGCAGGTAGGTGTGTTCAAACGTGGTGTAGTCTGAAAATTCCGAGCCTGCAAACATCGGGTCTATGGTTTGCACCGAAACGTAGTATGTTCCGGGTTTCCACGTGCGCACGTCGAGTGCGTGTGAGAGTTCGCTACCCATATTTCCCGGTCGGAAGTTTTTGCGTGTCCCATCCGCGAAAGCGTGAGAGAAAAACACATCATCCAAACCCGGAGCCGTGCCAATGCGCAGGGCATAGGTCAGATCCACCGCCGAATGTTCGGCATCCTCGCCCAATAGCCAATGGATATCCAAACTTCCTGCGCCTGCACTGTAGAGCACACTTGGGGCAGCGGGTGTTTCGGGGCGGGTGTTGGGTTTGGCGTTATCGTATTGGTAGAGATGACCTGTGGTAATTTGCTCTCTACCCGAAAAACCGGTTGCTCGAAAACCCTCCTCAACCCAAATTTCGTATTTGCCGTCACGGTCGATGTCGGCAATGTTCAGTTTCCACGCCTCGTAGTTTGCGGGTGTACTAATAACATAAGGCAAGGAAAACAAGGTTTCGGCATTCTCAAACTGCAAGCCGGCTTTGCCTCGTTGCACTTGAATATCGGCTATACCGTAACGAGTGCTACCCTGCACAAGTGTATCCGTATATTTAACGTAAAACAGGTCGAAAAATCCATCGTTGTCTATGTCGGCGCAGGCAACGAATTTGTAGTCGCCCGTCATAATGTTCAGCAAACCATCGCTTTCCGTATCAAACACGCCGTTGCCGTTGTTTCGGGCAAAGAGGGTGTAAGCCGTTCCGCTGTTGCGGTAGGAACTGAATGTGATGAGGATATCCACATCGCCGTCTTTGTCAAAATCGTAGAAATAAATTTCGGCATCGGGGGCGAGGTTTCGCATCAACTCCTGCGGTTGTCTAAACTGCCCCTCGCCCTGATACACGTAAACCGTGATGGCATTGTTCGACCCCCCATACACGATGTAATCCGAAATGCCGTCGCCGTTCAAATCCTTGACAATCACATTTCCATCGAGGGCTGAATAGACAAAGGTGTTGTTGCCTATACCATAATATACCATCCCCCGCTCGGGCGAGAGCATATCGGGAATGCCGTCTTTGTTGAGGTCGGCAAAGGCTGTGGCAAACTGCGTTGCAGTCGTTGGTGCAGCCGTGTGCGTACTTTCCAAAACACCCCCTCGAATGGGGAACATCGTATTGGGTGGCAGGCTCTTACCTTGTATAAGGTTGTTAGGATTGACGGAATACACCCACTCGTCTTCCTCGATGATTTCGGTTTTGTTGTATTCGTCGAAACTCATTCTGTCGATAAATGCATCGCTGAACCTGCCGTTAGGTTGCTGGTAGGCAATCATTTGTCGGTCGTTGTCGGCATAGAGATAATCCAAGCGACCATCTCTGTTGATGTCTAAATTGGGGATAATCGCACCCTGCGGGATTAGGGTGTAACCTCCATCGGGTTGGGCTTTGAGTACGCTGTTGCCTATCGCAATATCCAAATGTCCTGTGCGGTTGAGGTCTTCGACTTGCGTAACGGGCTCATAGCCGGTGAAAGAATAAACGACCTCGTTTGCATCAAATGTAGCGATTTTCCGTGCAGCAAAATTTTCGCTCAAGCCACCCGTTTCAAAGAAATGGATATTGCTCTCACCCTCTTGGTTGTAATGCTTGTTGATAAAGCCGAACTCGCCTGCCATATCGCCGAAGTTGTACCACAACTCCTTCTTAGGCAGATACATAGACAGGTATTCGTCGATCCGAAAACGGATTGTGTTGCCGTATTCGGAGATGTAGGTAAACCTCACGACCGTAGCCGTTTGCGGAATGGAATAGGCTATATTATAGCCGAATGCATAGCCGGTTGAGGTGGTTTGTTTGAGCATCATTCTGACGGAGGGGTGGAAGTCCACGCCGTTGGTCGAATACTCAAGATTGCCCACCAGAGCAGTCTGTGCCGCACCTGTGCCCAGCACCGGCAGCACGGCGATAGCACCTCCCACTGCCGTAGTAGCGGGTAGGCTTGCGATTGGGAACGTGAATGTAACTGTGGCGGGGTCGCTTGGTGTTACATTGCTGATTGTCAGGACGGTGTCGTTCGTCTTGACGATGGTTGGGTTGCCCCTTACCACCGTTTCAGAGATGTTTTCTGTGGGGATGGTGATGGGGTAGGTTTGGGCTTTTGCACTTAACGCCGCGATTAGGGCGATGCACGCGATGATTTTTTTCATTGTTTTGGTTTTTGTTTGTAATTGTCTGAACCGGGATTTTCGTAAGATTTACAGGATTACCTGGATTTTTTTTGTGATAACATGATTGTTTTGTGGCAATTAGATTGTTTTTGTAACCAAATCTAATCTTGGTCATCTTGAAAATCTTGTAAAAATCATGGTTCAGACAGGAATTAATTGGGGGTGCAAAATTAGCCCTTTTGTCTGTAAAAAATATAGACAAAAATAGATTTTTTTTGAAATTGTTGAAAAAAATCGAGAAAAATACAGGGTGGGCTTTCGATGACAGGATCGAATGAATAAAAACTGATGTACCAAGAGAATTTACCTGTACCAACCGAGCCGGTTTAACCCCCAAAAGCAAATCCCAACAACCGATAATAACAAATTATGGATACAAAAACAATGCAGATAGGCGACTATCTATGGACTCCCGGTGGAATTACTGGACACATTAGCAATGAGAAGCTAAAACACCGATTCTTCTCTTGGACTGAATTTTCAACTCCAACGAGTTATACTAAATGTGATGGTAGTGATATGGCAATAAGAAAATGTACTTTTGTCTCTCAGTATTTTATTGAATGTGACTTTGATCGTATTGATGCGAGTGATTCAACATTTATAGATTGTTTATTTCTTAATTGCTCATTTAAAAATGCAAATTTTCACAGTGCAACCTTTGTTGGAACAGCAATTATTCGAGATAAAGATTTGCCTAACAAAGAAACATTTAAGGGTGCAGGAATGGCTCAAACCAAATTTAAAAGCAGTCATTCGAATCGCACAATTCTTTCAAATTTGAATTTTGAAGGTTGTGGTTTTAGACATTCTATATTTGAGAGTGCTGTATTCAACAAACTGTCGATAAAACACGCTTCTTTTGAAAATGCATATCTAAAAGAGTGTATCATTGATTGTCTTGATTTGAAAAATTCAGCATGCAGAGGAATAATCGTTGAAAACTGCAAAGTTAAAAAATACACTTCAAGTCTTGAAAAAGCACTTGGAGGGATTGGCATTCTCCAAACATTGGAAGATTGTGATGTTTTTGAATTGCATTTCGGTGATTTTAGAATTGATAAATTGTCTGTATTATGGAAAAAGTTGGGGGAAATCTATGGTAACTTTATTTCTGCAGGAAAGCTTTTCGAATTCATAAATATTATAAATTACTTATGGGCAAAAGAACAAGAAAAAATATCCGAAAAATATCATTTATCTAACAGTAATGCTCTGCAATTGTCTATTCACAACAACTCTGTCAGAGGCTATCCAGTTTCAAGAGAAGGAATATTCTTACACCAAGCGATAGACACAGCCTATAAAGAATTAAACGAAGAGGGCAAAAAAATTAATTTGGATGATATTCTCTATTCGCTCAAGGCAATGTACTTTCTTAACATTAGAGAGTATGTTTTACTAAAACTATTATTTGATATTTATAAAAATGAGAGCTTGACCCGTCAAAATGACTATTCTGATTTTTTGATAGTATCTCAAATAAATCATTACTTTCACATCGTAGGAAACAGGATTGTAAGCAACGTTTATAAAATTACATTTCACAATGAAACTGCTTTATGGCAAAACGAAAATGACAGAAATAATTTTTATGAAATTTGCAAACAGTTTATGGCTGTGGCAGCCGAAAAAGACAACGATTTTAAACTTGTCTCAATGCACGAAGGGTCAATTGATGCTATTTTTGAATCATTATTCAGTATTGACAAAATTCTTATAGCCGCATCAATATTAGGTTGTCGTTTTCAGGTAATTGATGGCAAAATAAGTTTCATGTTTGCCCCAGCTGATGGAATTAAATCTTACGCAGAGTTAATTAAAGAATTAGCTTCAATTATTCCTTTTTTAGGAGATAAAAAAATAACAAACAATACATTCAATAGTATCTTAGAAAAAATAGCAACGGTGATTTCTAGATTAAGAGAGTATGCCAGCAAAAATCCCGTTACAGGAGACATAAAGCAAAACAATGCTACGGAAGAGATAGAGGAAGATATGAAGACAATTCGGTTCATCGAAATGACAAAAGATAAATTAACGCTGCTCGAAACAACAGAAACTCAAAAACGGATTACTAAAAATTAAGTATTTTAAATTCAGTTAAATCTATTTCGGCAGGGTAATTTGGGTTGCTTATAATGGAGTTATTAAACAATACATAGCCTTTGCTGATCCCCTCATCAATCTTTATTGATTTACAAGGTTTTTTTATTTTATCGATTTTCTCATCATAGATATTAAGAAATCCCACAGGTTTTTTATTTTGAATGAAATCAATATAGATACTATTTTCTGCGTATCTGCGTATTTCTGTCGAATATTCGATAGGAATACTTGTAAACCCTAGTATATGCAAAACATGCGGTGCCTGCCATTGGTGGTTTCCAAGATGTAGATTTGGAATTAATGTAGAGGCTTGGTATCTTGGGTTGAGTTCTATGAAATGTATGCCCTCATCAGCTATCAGATAGTCGCATCCAAAAGTACCTCTATAGCCCATTATAAAAAGTATTTTGCCAATACTATGTGTTAGTTCGGTTATATTTGTTAATTTTTCAAAAGAATTTTTCAAATAATTATCACAAGAAAAATCACATCCTGCATACTCCATTCTATTAGCATGGTGAATATCTCTTATAATTTGGATTGATGGCTTGTATTTGATAATTGTTCCGTTGTTTAAAATAAAACCAATTTGATTTAACGGAATACCATTTTCTAAATACTTTTCTGTCCGTATTACCGGAGTGTCAATACTTTTCAGAGCATCAACATATTCGCTTTTAGTAGATATTTTAAAAACACCTTCGCCTCCATTCGAATTTGACGCACACACTACAAAAGTGTTTTTGTATTCTTTTCTTAGAACATCGTATTCTATTTTTTGTTTTGGAAAAACCTTTGTTTTTAGGAGCATTGAAGTATTCTGAAGATTTGAGCTCAACTTATGAACACCTTCGTCCAATAAAGCCGAATGTTCAATTAACAACTTTTTTTGAGATAACTTATTCTGAAGTTTTAAGTACAAATAATAATCAATGCAAAAAATAGTTTTGCCTGAATACCTTAAATCGTTGGTCCATGGATATGCTTGATATGTCCAAATATATTTACAGTTAACGTTTTTTTTGAACTCTTGGGAATTTTGCATAATATCCAAAAATCTTATCGAAGTAGTATAAGTTCTTTTTCCTTGTGCGATTTCATCAATGTAAATATCGGGATATTTTTCTGCTAATTCTTCAGATGCTTGGCAAGCTATAATTTTGTAGTCTTTTCCTGGTGTTTTAAATCCATCAAAAAAATCAAGTGTTTTTGCCAAAAACAATGTATTGTCCAATATATTTTTAATTGCCTCACTCATATTTGAAATACTTATCACTAATAGGGATGGTCAAGGTATTATTCTGACAACATTTACAAAGAGGTCCTAATGTTAGAGAATACTTTTCACAAATGCGTTGTGCTGATTCCCAAATGGTAATTAAATCATCTGTTTTTGGATGATGAAAATTTTCCAAAGGGGTTCCTTTGATTGGTTTAAAAATAGACAAAATAGGCATAACACCTCTCTTTGCAAGTTCCTCAACCCCGTTCAAAGTATCGTTGTAATTTTCTATTCCGACAATCAATATGCTTTTTACACTCCCTTTGTTTCCGAGTAGTTTTACCGCATACTCCAACGTTTCAAAATATCGTTTAATTCCTATTCTATTTTTACCTGCCATTATTCTTCTCGATAATTCTGTATTAAACAATTCAATATTAATAGATAAATCTTGTACGCCAACGCCTACAATTTGGTTAATTACATTCAAATCCGGTGGAGGAGAAATCATCGCATATATGGGCTTTGATGTATTTTTGCTGACGACTTCACATACATCAATAAAATGTTTCCATCCATAATCTGGTGGTGTACCTCCGGAAATAAGATAATGCTTTACACGATCTTCATGCTGTTCAATATATTTCATTAACTCTGATATATGCTCCAATCTATTTTTATGTTGAGTTTTTATATGTGACACTTCACAAAACTTACAACCTTCATTATTCATTGTAAAATTACAGCCTTTATACGCGGAAATACGCACTCTATCGGTTTGAAAAGTACCGATATTTTCCATCATAGTCCCATCAGAAGATTTTACACCAAAATACTTACTTTCAGGAATAAGTTCTGCTTTCAAGGGTGATATACCTTTGCCTAATAGAAATATATCATTGTCGGTTTCATTTTTACATAAAGTATACGGGCTCTCATTATTGATAGAAGCAGTAATGTATATATCGTCAAAAATAACAAAGTGAATTCCTTCTGAAATGCTGTTAAGAAAAGCCCTTGACCCTATATCAAATCGTCCGTTAAGGGCGACACCATTTATTAATAAATCAATTTTTAAAGCTAAAGCTTTTTTTGTATCCATAATTTGTTATTATCGGTTGTTGGGAAATTTTTAAGTTATGTTGTTTTTTCGTTTTTCTTTTCAGAGCAAGAGAGAGCTTAAATATAAAACTGCAACGACAGGAACAATGCTTTACGCAAGATTTGTTTAATTCACACAGGGCTGAATTTTATATCGTGTTCCAAATGTTTTCGATTTTCATTTTTGAGAATGCTAACAATTCTTTCTATTTGCTCATCTGTTACGTTGTTTTTTCCGATGGATTTTAACGCTTGAACCGCCAATGCACTCAATTTACCTTTGATTGCGGTGTTTTTAGTAGATGTGTTTTTGAGAATAACCGTACTGTTTCCAATCTTTAGTTTTCGTGGTCGTCCTTCGGTCAAATATACAATTTTTAATGGCAATTGCGTTGAAAGTCCAAGCATATTTTTAGCAAACGAGCCTGTCGGAACAATGTTAGCGTTGTCTTTTTTCATAATGGCTTTGATTATGCTGTCTAATGATGGAGTTACTTTTCCAATATATTGACTGGTTTGTGGAATGGTGTAAATGCCTCTGCTAACTCGCATAATTTCGCCCTTTTTGTGCCGGCTAAACACCTCGAATCTTTGCTTTTGCCTGTGTTTTCGGGATGTTTAGGGGATTTTGTTGCGAGAACGAGAATTGAACTCGTGACCTCCGGGTTATGAATCCGACGCTCTAACCAACTGAGCTACCTCGCAATCAATTTTTAACTTCGTCCAAAATGCTCTCACTCGAAAAAAAAATGTTTCTTACCCGACTAATCGCATTTTTGCGAGCACAAAGATACAATTTTTTTTTGAATTAGCCAAATTTTTGCTAATTTTTCACAAACTTCCTGACTTGATTTCCACTCTTTAATAAATAAACTCCCGCCGAAAACTCACTCACATCAACACTTTGACCATTTCGAACAACCTGCAACGGACGAACAATCCGACCGTGCAAATCCAAAATTTCAACCTGTATTTTTTCATCGGTTTCGGATTGAATGAATAAAAAATCTTGAACCGGATTGGGGAATATTCGTAGAGACTGATCATGATCCGTATCGACCGACCGATCATTATTTTTCGTCGGAATTTCCGGAATTCCGAAAAAGATCGTTAACCCTCCACGATGATTTCCAACGACCATATCCAAAATACCATCTCCGTTGAAATCCGCTATAGCAACGGCAGTGAACGCACCTTCGGACAATGTTTGCACGTGATTGTTTAACAAAAATTCGACGTCATTCAATCTGCGAAATTCACCTCCATCGAATAAATTTTCATCAATATCCACGTAATGCAAAATTTTTCCATCTTCGTTTCCGCAAAACAGATGTGTCTTTCCGTCGGAATCTCTGAAAAAATAGGGTTTGCTGTATCCGTAATTTGACCATTCGCGATTGGTCACATCAACACGCCCTAAACTGTCTGTAACTATTGTAAATTCAGGGTTTTCACGAGTTCCTGTATTTTTTAGATAAGTTATACCTCCTTTGGAATAATTTCGCAAGTGAACCGGATCCCACCACAAAGCCCATTGATTTCCGACAATTAAGTCCAAAAGTCCATCTCCATCGAGATCGAAAAGTTGAGGAGCTAAAAATTTCTGATCTGTTTTTCCTTCTAAGATATTTTCGCTTTCCAACACAAAATTAAATACATTTTCTTGCTGTTTATACCATCGAATTTCGCCATGTTCCGTGCCAATCAACAAGTCTAATTTTCCGTCATTATCAATATCTCCAAATGTTGGAACGGCACCTGCAAAATCAAGTGGCGGAAATAAATTTATGGGGTAAATTTGAAACTTCGGATCTGTTACGGTTCCGATGTTTTTCAAAATCGTCAAATCCGCTACAAATCGAGATTTCCAAACATTTCCGTCTTGCCATGTAGAATCAATTTTTCCGTAATTTCCAACGACAATATCTAACAAACCATCGCCATCAATATCTACAATTGTCGGAACGCTACCCATTCCAAAATCCAACATTTCATCTTGCAAAAAACGTTTGGATTGAAGGTGAAAATCGCCTGTCGAAACACATTTTTTGTAAACCCAATTCGAGACATAACTTTCTGTCAAAAAATCTCCGGCATTGAACGGTGAAAAAATCAATTCTTTGGTTCCGCAATTATCGACATCAATTAAAGAAACCGCAGGTGTATTCGGCAAAAAAACAGGGACATTTTGTCTCGGAAAATTGGTGTCAAAATGCGTGATTTTTGCTTTTTCTTGCGATCCTCCGTTGAATAATGCAGTTATGTTCGGATAGCCACCATCCGCAAGTAGCAAGTCATACAGCCCATCGTCGTCGAGATCAATGGCAAAAATTGTAGAGCCTTCGCCGTGTTTGGAAATCGAAAAATTTGGGTTTGGGGATTGTGAATATGCAAAATTTGGTGTTCCTGAAAATTCACATGTATTTAAGATAATTTCATTCGAAACATCACCTTCTCGAAAACACCCCCACATACCATCGGCAAAAATAAAATCAAAAGTATCTTTACGTCCGCCATGATTCTCAACACTGCGATTTTTGTAGTAATACAGCGAAGTTCCGTTCATTCCTCCAAAAACTAATAAATCTAAATCGCCATCATGGTCAATGTCCACAAAATGGGGCAGAGCAAGCGATGAAAACAGCAGAGGATACAAGAAATTTTCAGTTTCGTATCGTACATTTTCGATATAAATTTCAAATTTTACAATCGGATTTTGACTCACATTTTTGTAGATGGTAATGCCGCTATTTCCATTCGACACAAGTAAATCCGGCAATCCGTCTCCATTGAAATCGACGAGTTGAAACCACATCAATTTATTCATAACAGGTTCGATTTTCGGAAAAATTTTTTCGTATTGAGGGGCGTAGCGATAATCAATGATTCCATTTTCTCCATGATTCAAAAACGTAAAGATTTTTTCGGCGTGTTGGTCGTAAACAACCAAATCATTTTTTCCATCGAAATCCAAATCAATTTCGCCCATAATGGTTGCATTCAAACCTCCAATCCACGGCTGTTTGATGGGATTTCCGAGCGAATCGTTGACCACAATATCGAATCTTTTCTCAAAATGAAACGACTCTGCTTGTAACTTCGGCAAAATCAAGCACAAAAGTACTATTTTTATGAAAAAAATGCGTTTCATTTGACAAAGATACGAAAAAAATTTGACAATTCAATTTTTTTTTGTATCTTTGCAGGTTGTGAATAGTAATACAATCATACGAAAAACAATTATTGCTTTTATTTTGTCGATAATTTCGTCGTTAGGATTTGCTCAAAGCACGACCGAGCAAGAGGAAGTTGTTGTTCAGGAAACACCCGCATTGACAACACCTTCAGAGATCGTGATGCCGACAGCACAAGAAAGTTTCTTAACTCGATATTTGCGATTTTTTGTTAGAGGCTTTGATGTTACCGAAATCGTAGAGGAAGAAATGCCTTACGAACCGATTACGGCAGGAGCAGAAGATTCGGTTTTTCAGGAACGACTGAATCAAATCCATACACTCATGGATTTGCCTTACAATCCGAGAGTTCGTGCGTATATCGAATCCTACATTGTGCGTCGTCGCAATCAAATGCGAGCGATGCTGATGTTGTCGAGATATTATTTTCCGATGTTTGAAAAAGAATTGGAAAAACACGGCATGCCCGATGAGTTGAAATACTTGGCAGTTATTGAATCTGCGTTAAATCCGCGTGCTGTTTCAAGGGCAGGTGCGAGTGGACCTTGGCAGTTTATGTACCGCACCGGACGAATGTTCGGATTGAGAGTAACACCCGAATTGGACGAACGTTTTGACCCCGAAAAATCAACCGAAGCTGCGGTGCTTTATCTCAAATCGTTGCACAGTCAATTTGACTGTTGGACGTTGGCACTCGCGGCTTACAATAGTGGACCGGGTACCGTGAGAAGAGCCATTACACGAGCGAGAGGGAAACGTGATTTTTGGGAAATTTACCAATTTCTGCCAAGAGAAACCAGAAATTATGTTCCGGGATTTATTGGTGCAACGTACGCTTTCACGTATTATCGTGAACATGGGATCACACTTTCTGAAACGGATTGGCCCGAAATCATGGATTCTGTAGTGATTCATCAACGCTTACACTTTGACCAGATTGCACAATTTACAGGAACTCCGATGCAAACCATTCGTGATCATAATCCGCAATATCTGAAAGATGTTGTTCCTGCAAGTGAAGAAAATCCTTTTGTACTAAGGCTTCCGGCGAATTTTATTCTTAAATTTATTGAATACAGCGATACAATTTTTATGGCTCCGCTTTCCGAACAGGAGACGCAACAACCTGCATTGACCGCCACCGGAGAGCAGTCGACACGTGGACAACTTTCCAGAGTTACTTACCGCGTGAAACGTGGAGACGCGTTGAGTTTGATTGCAGTCAGATTCGGCGTTACGGTGCCTCAATTGAAAGAATGGAATAATTTACAATCGGATTTTTTGAGGGTCAATCAAAACCTTACGATTTACACCAACAGAACCAATTTGCGTGATATGACGGAAGTTGTTGCAGTGCAAAATGCCGAAAGAGAAAGAGCCGCAGCGGTTGCAGCTGCCAACCCTCCTCCGGCACAACAAACCCAAACGCAACAGCCTGCAAGACCCGCCACCACTACGACAACGCAAAACAGACCTGCAACCACATCGACATCTACGACACAACAACAAAGGGCAACAACCACGCCGGCAACAACAGAAACGTCGACTCCAACCACAGTTTTGCCTCGAACGCCAACCGGTCAAAATCAAGCACAAACAAGACCGACGAATACCGCCACAACATCTGCAAGAACAGTACCTACACAACCAACACCGATAACGCCCAATCAACAAGCGGCTCAAAGAACGCAATCCAACGTACCACTCCGATCGGCAACCGGAAATATGCAATCGAGTAATGTGACGGTGGTGCCATCGAGAAATAGAGCCGCAACAACCGGAAAAATTGTGCATCACAGTGTGCAAAGAGGCGAAACGTTGTTCTCCATACAACGCAAGCATCCGGGGTCAAGTATCCAAGACATTATTAACATGAACGGTTTGCGGGATAATGGAAATAAAATCTATCCGGGTCAAACGCTAAAAATCAGAGTGAATTAAATTGTGAAACCGTATAAGATTTTTTTGTTCTTCTCGTCAATACTGCTTTCCATAGTAGTGATTATGTTTTTTTTCGGAGGAAAAACATATCAATTCAATGAAAATTTCCAACTTAAAATTCCGGATTTTAATCGTGTTTACACATTTTCGGAACGTACATCTTCGAAAATTTTCGTGATGACCGAAGAGGAAAAAATGGCATTTTTAGCGATAGATTCTTCTGTGCTTGCTTATCCGGAATTGCTGGATTTAACGTACTTTCCGTTTGATTATGTTGATACGAATGCGTCTCATCCGTTAGCCTTGTTTTTCGAACATTTATCCGAGATGAATGATACATCGGATTTGATTCGAGTTTTACATTATGGCGATTCGCAAATTGAGGGCGATAGAATTTCATCAACGATTCGAAGTTATTTGCAACGATCCTTTGGAGGCTTTGGTATGGGAGCCGTTCCGCTGTTTAGTCCGGTCAATGTTTCATCGTATGTCGTTGATAAATCCATGAATTGGCAACGAAAATTTATCACAGATCAATCTTTGAATAATTCGTTGAGTGCTTGGATGGGCTACTTACAGGGCATTTCGAGAGATGCAGCAACCATAAAATTGCGAGTTTCACCATACGTGTTGTATCCCGAAGCAAGTTATTTTTCAGATATTAATGTTTTGACATTAAACACGCAAACCGTTGATAATATCGAGGTTTTAGACCGTTCGAAAATAAATTACAACGTCCAAAATCAACGTGTCGGAGAACATTTTTCATGGATAAATTTTCCATTTGATACGTCGCAAAGAAATGTCGAAATGATTTTTAGAAATGCTCAAAATACGCAACTGTTCGGCATTTCGTTGGATTCAAAATACGGAATTACGGTTGATAATTTACCCATTCGCGGTGCAGCAGGTTATATTTTTACAAGACATAAAGCGGCTTTACTTCAAGAAAGTTTTCAACTGTTGAACACGAAATTAGTATTGTTTCAATTCGGTGTTAATTCCGTTGCAAATGATCCCAGACATGTAGTAAATTCAAGGGCTATGGAAAATGCATTGGTTCGGGAATTAACTTTTTTCAAAGACTTGATGCCGGATGTTCAGTTGATTGTTATCGGTGTTTCTGACCGAGCGTTCAAAGATGGTGCAACGTATCGAACGAATCCGAATGTGCCGTTAGTTAGAGATGCACAAAAAAACGCTGCACTCCGCACGGGATGCGTGTTTTGGGATTTGTATGAAGCGATGGGCGGAGAAAATTCAATCGTGGATTGGGTTAATCAACGACCATCTTTAGCCGGAAAAGATTATACGCATTTTTCGGCGAAAGGTGCACAGCGAGTAGGGGAGATGTTTTACAAATCGCTGATGATCGAGTATCTGAATTTTTTGAGACAACAAAAAGAAAAAGCTCTCGAACAAAAATTATCAGGACGGAATGATTAGAATCAAACATATCGGAATGTCTTGTGTTTTTGCGGTTTTTACGCAATTTATGTTTTCACAAACTTGCGAACAACACCAAATGGATTATCCGTTTTTGCAATGCGAAAAAAACAAGATTCAGTATTTGGGCACTTCTTCCGAACGATTTGATTTTTTCTATGAAAAACTTTTGAAATTACAACTTCACGGCACAGAACACTTGAATATCCTGCATTTTGGCGATTCTCACATTCAGGCGGATCATTTACCCAATCGAATGCGACAACTTTTGCGAGGCGAAAATACCAATTGGACGGAAGGCGATAGAGGTTTGATTTTTCCGTTCAATGTTGCAAAAACGAATAATCCGCACAGCTATATGGTGGATTATTCCGGAGAATGGACAAACCTTCGCAATTCACTTTCATCAACCCCGCAAAATTCGGATTTAGGATTGACCGGAATGTCAATATCTACAAGCGATACAAATGCATCGTTGAAAATTTCACAACCACGAACGAACTATACAACAAGTCCGTTTACTCGTATTCGTGTATTCCATTCTATCGGTGAAAATGTTCCAAAAATTCTGCTGAATGAAAGCGATAATGTATTGCATCAAATCACCAATGAATCGTTTGGCTATACCTTATTTTTGCTGAAAGAACCGATGGACAGTTTGTCGATTGTTTTTGAATTTGATGAAACTAAAACACAAGAAATTTCGATTTCCGGCATCAGTTTGGAAACCGGAAATGCAGGTTCAACGTACAGTGCACTTGGCGTGAATGGTGCAAGTGTCAACTCTTTGCTGAAATCAAACACGTTGACCAAACAACTTGCAGTGATGAATCCTTCGTTGATAATTTTATCGTATGGTATCAATGATGTTTACACAGATTTTAGAGCCTTTGAATTTGAATCCGACTACAATATCTTGATTCGCCGTATTCGTTCGATATTGCCGAATGTGCCGATTTTATTGACCATTCCGGGTGATGCAAAGAAAAGAAAAACACAGCCGATCAAAGAATTTCAACAAATGGTTGACATTATTTACAATGTTGCAAAAAACAACGATTGTGCCGTTTGGGATTTCTTTGAAATCATGGGTGGAAAAGGCTCGATAAACGATTGGCATAAAGCAAATTTAACGGCTGAGGATAAACTTCATTTCATCAAAAAAGGCTACGAACTTCAAGCAGATTTGCTGTTTGATGCCCTCATACAAAATTATTTGAATACGATTCGATGAACGAATTTCTAACATATCTCGCCACAGACCCATTCCTGTTCACGAATACCAAATTTTGGATATTCTTTACAGTGGTGTTGGGAATTTTTGCGATTATTTTCAAAAAGAAAAAATTACGCAATGCGTTTTTGTTTGTAGCGAGTTTGTTTTTTTATTACAAATCGGCAGGATTTTTCTTTATTTTACTACTGTTTTCAACGATTACAGATTATTCGTTTGGAATTGCCATTGATTATTTTGAAAAGAAATGGAAACGGAAATTCTTTCTGATTTCCTCTCTGGCTGTGAATTTGCTTGTTTTGTCGTATTTTAAGTACTCGTATTTTTTTACGGATATCTTTAATCAAATTTTTAGTACAAACTTCGTAACTGTCGACTATTTGTCGCTTTGGGCGAATCAGCTTACAGGTTCTAATCTCGATATTTGGACGATTATTTTACCTGTTGGAGTTTCGTTTTATACGTTTCAAACGATAAGTTATGTGATAGATGTGTATCGAAAAAAAGTGAAACCGATTCGTAGTATTATCGACTTTGGATTTTATGTAACGTTTTTTCCGCCATTGGTTGCAGGACCTATCATTCGGGCTGCCGAATTTGTTCCACAACTGTACAGAAATTATCAACTTTCGGCACGAGAATTTTCGTTTGCAATGTTTTTTATTGTGAGCGGATTGGTAAAAAAAATGTTGATAGCAGATTATATTTCGATAAATTTTGTGGATAGAATTTTTGAGAATCCCTTGCTGTACACGGGTTTTGAGAATTTGATGGCAGTTTATGGTTATGCGATTCAGATTTACTGTGACTTTTCCGGATATACCGATATTGCTATTGGAACAGCATTGATTTTAGGATTTCAACTACCTATAAATTTTCGCTCACCTTACAAAGCCAAAACTATTTCTGACTTCTGGAGACGTTGGCATATCTCACTTTCGTCGTGGTTAAGAGATTATTTATACATTCCATTAGGCGGAAATAGAAACGGAAAAATTGTGATGTTTTTAGCGTTAATGCTCACGATGTTGTTAGGTGGTTTGTGGCATGGAGCAGCCACGAAATTCGTGATTTGGGGCGGATTACACGGACTTGCCCTCGCTGTTCACAAAGTTTGGACGACCTATTTACCCAACAAAAATCCGCAGAAAAAACAACCGATTAAAACCATTATTTCGATATTCATCACGTTTAATTTTGTATGTTTTGCATGGTTATTTTTCCGTGCAGATTCGATGCAAACCGTTGAATTGATGCTTTCACAAATGACTTATAAAATGTTTGAAGTAGATATTTTTACGGTCATTTCGAATTATGCTGTTGTATTTTCCTTGATTTTATTCGGCTTTGTGATGCATTGGTTACCCGAAACCATCAAAGAAAATTATCGAGCTGCGTTCCATAAAATCCCCATCGTGCTGAAAGTTGTTTTGGTTATTTGCGTGGTATTATTCCTCTATCAAGTTAAATCTGCCGACTTACAGCCGTTTATTTATTTTCAATTTTAGTTTGTATTATTTTTATATCTTTGCGAAAAATTTGCAAAACTCAAAAGAATGTTGTATCTTTGCACTCGACTTTTATCTATGAAAAAGTCAGAAAAAATCGATTTTTCCATAGATAAAAGTCAATATCACTAAAAAAATAAACACCATGCAAAGAAAAATTAGTGCTGAGTTATTAGCCTGGAAAAACCAAAAAGACCGCAAACCGTTGATATTAAACGGTGCACGGCAGGTGGGCAAAACCTATGCCTTAGAACATTTTGCCAAGGAACATTTTGACAACGTTGTATATCTCAACATGGAGCTGGAAACGACCTTACACGACATCCTTGATGGAGATCTTTCGCCGAAAAGGATTATCCAGCATTTGGAATTGACCAAAAAACAGAACATAACCCCCGATAAAACGCTGATTTTTTTTGACGAAATTCAGGCTTGCGAAAGGGCTTTAACTGCATTAAAATATTTCTGCGAACAAGCCCCCGAATACCATGTTGCGGCTGCGGGGTCGTTGCTCGGAGTGGCTGTTGGTCGTGAGAAGTATTCGTTCCCTGTTGGGAAAGTTGATGAACTCTATATGTTTCCGCTGGATTTTGAGGAGTTTCTTTGGGCGTTGGGTTACGATGGATTGGCAGAGGAAATAAGGCATCATTTCGAGAGCAATGAGGCGATGAATACCGCAGTGCATAAAACGGCGTTGGAATTGTACAAAAAATACTTGGTGATTGGAGGAATGCCCGCAGTTGTGAAGAAGTTCGTTGAAACCGAAAGTTTTTTAGATGCACAAATTATTCAAAACAACATTTTTAATGAGTATGTTGCCGATATGTCGAAATACGCAGACACAACCACAAGCGTGAAAATACGCGCTTGCTACAACTCTGTTCCTGCCCAATTAGCCAAGGAAAATCGCAAGTTTCAATATAAAATTGTGCAAAAAGGCGGTACGGCAACCATCTTTGGCGAAAGTATCGAATGGCTTAATTTTGCGGGGACAGCTTTGAAGTGTCAAAAAATTACCGAGGGCAATCTTCCAATTGCTGTTTACGCCTACTTTCCGGATTTCAAACTCTATATGAGCGATGTGGGGTTGCTTACACTCAAGTCCGGACTGCCTGCCGAATGGCTTGTTTCCGAAAATAATGAAGAGAATAATTTTATGGGGTCAGTTACTGAAAACTATGTTGCACAAGCGTTAACGGCGAATAAAATTCCGCTTTTTTATTGGAAAAACGACAATACGGCTGAAGTAGATTTTGTCTTACAAAAAGGTGTTGAAGTTATCCCTGTTGAGGTAAAACGTGGCGTTAATACACGCAGTAAAAGCATGGGTATTTTTGCAAAACAATACAACAGTCCGTATTCAATCCGTATTTCACAAAAAAACTTTGGCTTTGAAAACGGCATAAAATCGGTGCCGTTATACGCTGTGTTTTGTATAACTGCCTGAAAACCTATTTTTATTCCAATCGCTATCAAAGAATATACCAAAATTTGGTCAATTCGGAAATTATTTGTAACTTTGCAAAAAAATTAAACCATAAATCGCCTATGAAAAAATAATGTGCTAAAAAGCATGAAAAACATATAAAATATAGCGTTTGCTTTATTCTTGCGATTAAAATTTAGACATTTTTACAAAACAGGAATAAGAAGTAGCGCTCACGGAGACGTGGGCAATTCTTATTTGTTTTGTGGGTCGTCTAAAACCTTAATCGCGGATAAACTTGTCCGCGTTTTTTATTGCCCTAAACCATAAATCATAACTCATAAATCATAAAATACCTATGAAAAAAATCACCCTAATCTTAATCATTCTTGCAACTTTTGCGACCAAAAGTTTTGCGTATTGTCCCATTCCCCAATGGTGTCCTAAAGCCGATTTACACCAAACCCTCTGCCCCGGCGATACTATCGACCCTATCGAATTTCCTTCAGTAATAGCTAAAACCTTGATCGTCACTTGGTGGACGGACGAGACACGCACCAACTTTATGCTCACTCCTCCTCCCGGCATCACGGTTTCGGGCGACGCCTCAAATCCGCTCGGCGAACGGGAATATGCGTGGCCTGTCTCTATCAAAGGCACACCCACAACCCCCGGCACCCACCATTACACTGTGAGCAATACCTGTGGCGTAGAGCTGCTACATGGTAGCATTACACTCAATGCA
>Ga0099364_10004329_pt1 | contig 21568 bp, 24 predicted proteins | sample TergutTh196P3_FD_73070 | JGI IMG/M metagenome (GOLD analysis project Ga0099364, IMG submission 73070) | Microcerotermes parvus P3 segment gut microbial communities from Pointe-Noire, Republic of the Congo - Th196 P3 | ecosystem: Host-associated > Arthropoda: Insects > Digestive system > Gut ... | reverse complement strand
CCCTCATCATCTTCTTTCTCATCTCGTCTTTCCTTCCTCATTTAAGCAACCGCACCATGCGGTTACTTTTGATTTTTTAACCAATTCAACAAACCATCCACGTTGACACCCAGCGCGGCAAGCACGGCAAAAAGAATTAGAGTCAGCAACCCGACCAAACCACGAAAGCGGAATTTAAGAAATTTGGAAGCCATGATTTTAACAACCATCCCCTCCAAGTCCTCGAACTTCCACAGTTGCTTCTCGATGGTGAGTTGCTTCAGAATCAGATACCCCAGCGCACGGTCATGCACCCTGTTGCTCTTCAACGCGCTACGGGCGAACCCAAGCATTTCCTCGTCATACGCTTTCACCAACTCATCATCCGACATTGCTCCGTTCCTTTCCTTAGGGTGTATGCCAGCGTGGAATGCCGAACCTATCCATCGTTTCACGTTCGACATTCCGAATCAAAATCAATTCATCATCCGTTAGCCATGCTTTCCGAACGGTCAAATTCCACACGCGCCAAGCAGTGTTACTGCTCGCCGTCCACGCACTCCCAGATGTTCCGACTTGGAATATCGTTTCCTTGCCAACCGATACTTTCGGTGGATAGTCAAAGTGGGAGGTCACGCCTTGCGGCGTGTCGCCGTCCCAGTGAAGCATTGAACACCTGTACAGGTGATTTGTGCCTTCCAACTTAACCTGCATCGCGACGAACACCATTTCATTCGTGATTATTGTTGCATCACTAAATTGCGTCGCCACAAGATGGTCTTGCACTCCGTTAATACGCTGGTAAAAACGTACAACCGGGCGTTCCGCGATTTCGAGTTTCCATGCGCCGCCCGTCGTGGCAACTGATACATCGCGCTGATTAACCTTGCCCGCCACGTTGCCGTTAAACCGATTCGTCACGAATGTTTTATTGGCAACCGTTAGCGTTGCCGGAACTGCCGACGTAAAGGCGACCGCAAAAACGCAATTCGTAAAAATCGTTTTGCTGGCTTGGTCACTTGACCAGTCCCGCGACGCTGGCAACACGTTTGACAGCGTTCGGGAAGTTGTTCCCGTTTCCGTAAGGAACGGGGCAACTTCACGCTTGCAATCATCAAGGGAATAAAACACGCTTGTTGTTACATCGCCGTATGCGTGTATGCGCGACACACCAGCCTTATAGTTTTGACTCGTCCAAAACGTGACACTAAAATTAGTGCAAGCCGTCGGAAGCTCAACACCAAGACGCAGATTCCCGACCGCATTGTTAAACATATTGGAATACCAAGTTACTTGCGGAGAATTAGCCCCCTGCGGCATAGGGGGCATAACGATAATCGGGGGGATTGCCAGCGCAATGACGGCAACCAACACCAAACCTACAAGGCATTTGATTTGTAATTTCATTTGGGCTGACTCCATCCCGTCTGCACATAATTAACGCCGTCCACGGTGTACACGGCGCAATGCGTGATTGTGTTCGGATTGATTTGAGACAAACCAACCAGCACATGATTGGGCGCAAGCGTGAAGCTCGCGGGCAAGTCCAGAACAAACATTTTACCATCGTAGCACTCGCCAAAATCAATTTGGCTATTGCTTGCGATTGTAAGTTTCATCGGCGCAACAGGAGTTGCAATTTCTCCCACCTTCCCCCGAAGCGTCAATGTCATTGTGCAGTCATTAAGCCCTAGCGGTAACGGCATAGATTGTTGGCGTTGCTTCACGCTACCGTTCCAATCTGTCCACGACTGTCCATGCGAAAAACCAGCGATATTGATACTGATAGTTTCTGGCGGGCTTCCATTCCAATTTTCTATAACGGCAAACCCAAACGCATCTTCCTCAAAACTGGAATAGTAAGTGTCAATTACCAACACTAACTTTTTAGCATCGGCAAAATGAATCGGACGCAACTGCAATTCCCCTTGCGTCCATTTCACCGCATTGAAGTACGTCGTGTATTGCGCCATCAAATCATTAAACGCTTTGAATGGAGAATTACCGATATTTTTATCCGTAACCCCATAAGAAGTTCCAATGTAAAAGTAATTGCCTGTATTGTCATACGACGGGTTATTTGACAGGGCAATGTTCCATCCATCAGATTGCTTGTACACATTTTTTCCGATTAGATTAGCAAGCGACCCCGCCCAGCCTTGCACCGCTGGCATTAATTCCTGACTGCGTATAACACCGTTTGCCATCTTCCACATCCCAATGCCGCCGTTTGCAATCTTGTCCCCCGACACTGCGTTGTTAGCGAGTTTAGGATTTGTAATTGCATTGTCGGCAACCTTTACAGTGGTCACTGCGTTAGTGGCAAGTTTGACTGCCGTAACTGCATCGTTCGCAATCTTTGCTGTCGAGACTGCGCTATCCGCAAGTTTCAATGTGCTAACTGCTCCATCCTGCAAGTGGTGCGTTGCAACACTTCCATCCGTCAACTCAAAACTGCTTGCAACACGTTCAACAAGCAAATCCCAAAGCAACGGTGAAGTTGAAACATTGATAATGCGCCCAACGCTTCCCTCGTGTTCCTCGCCCATGAAGTCACCGAAGAAACGGGCAATGCCCCAAGTGTCGCCGATATTGTCAAGCGTCGGCGGAACAATCTGCCACTCGCCGCCGACCAATTCGTAGTCCTGCTTCATTTCGTGAACCCAGCAGAACATCCCATCCGCAAGCCGACCGTCACCAATCAGGATTGGTGTCAAAATCTCCTTATCCTCTTGCGTGGAAAAACCAAATTCAAACGTCCCCTTGTAAACCATCGCGTCGCCAGCACTATTAACTTTATCCTCAATGGACTTAATTCGATTTTCAACCACTGAAGGAGTTAGTTGCGCAGTTTCCTGATTCGCAACCATGACATTTTTTTGCGCTGGCGCGGGGGAAACTTCTGGCAGTGGATATCCGCATGGAGCAGGTATGACACGCAGATTGACGGGGTAACGATTAGACTCTTTATCCCCGACGCGCCAATAAAATCGGCAACTCAACTCGCTCCACAGTTGGATGTATTCCGGCGTAAGCGTAACAGTAATTGAATTGCCATCTATCACGCCTGAAATCTCGAAACGCTGACCGCGCACGAATATTTCAAGCCACGCGGTCGCGCCGTCGCGCTCTTGCGTGGGAAGAAAAAACTTTTCCCCCTCTTGCGTGAAAACGGCTTGCAGGTTAATCGTCTCACCCAAAGTAACATCACCGCTCAACGTGACAATTCGCCTTGTCACGTCAAACCTAAAAACCATCGCTGGCACTTCTTTCATATCCGCTTCTCCTTTACTTTTTAGTCCTTTTCCCGCTCTTAAAACGGAACGGGAATTTTTTGTTGAGCCACCGTTTCCGACGTTCGCATTTCGCGCACGGCTTTATGCCCGTAAGCGCGTGAATCGCGACCGCGACCGCATCGCCGAGCCCAATCAAAGGCTTTTTGTTGCAATCGTCTATCGGCTTCCATTGCACGAAATCAAATTGCGCCTTGCTCACATCGTCTATTTGGTTGCACATTTTCATAACGCATACTATTGAATAGTGACACCGCCAGTTGCACCGTTAAAAACCCTCACAAAGAATGTGCGCAACCACCTTGTAGTTTCCACATTGAACATCGCTTGCGTTGCAAATCCTTTATCATCACTTAAAGGTATCATCGAAAAACCCGGCTCATCAATGTTTGAGATTGAAGGCTGGTTGATACGGTTTTGAACAAACACAGTCAAATCCATTACATCAATGTCGGGGGTCATAAACAGTATTCCCTGCTGTCCATCTAATACAAATGGAATATTGACAGGAACATTGAAACCACAACCCTGACTATAATCAGACGTATTAGGTATGCGCGTGGGATTATTTAACCGCATCATCCCATCAAGCGTCTCAACACTGCCACTCCAAAATTGCGGTTTTTTATGTGTGCCGTTGCGGAATATGTAACGGTCTGGATGCTCGTTTTGCAACACACTACTCGGCAAAAACCATAGCGTGACACTCATTTTTGCATTTGTTCCTGTTGCAATGGAGGCATAACTTTCTTGAACGGTAACAATGCCACCAGCGGTTGGTCTATCCCACTCCAGCCGATACATCGTACTCCGTGATTGTAACCTAACAAATGTTCGCTGATACTTGCGTATCAGATTATATACTGTTTGCGAAATATCAGGTGAACTTATACTGTGTAAAGCCAAATACATACCTGCAAAGAGGCAAGTCGTTTTACCCGATTGCGATAAACTATTTGTCGCGAACACTAAATCCATGTACCCCTTGGGGTTTGTTTTTAACATCTGAATATGATTCAGAATGTCCCTGTTTTCGCTCTCACAATTATTATCAGGATGATAGGCAGTAATTCCTATCGACGCGCCTTGCCCAAAAATCCTTTCGACAACTGTCTCATCAATATCTGCATCAGGGTATGATATGCGCGACGGAAAACTTAAAAACGATGTGTCGCTAATTTGCTCAACAACAAACGCCTCTTCACTTCCATCAGGGAGCGCACCATCAGGGGGAAGCCCGTAACCAGTCGCCGAAAACGCAATGCCGCTATTCATCATTGCAGAACCTTCCACCCACATATTACGGACGCGCTGGTAGTTCGCCATCGCAACATAAATGAAGAGGTGCTTTTGCAGGGGCATACCCGCCGGGGGGAAGATACCCTGCGCCCCGTCGTCAAACGCGCCCGTTGCCGATAGCGTGTAAACCTTGCTCCGAGCATACCACAGCACACCGTTGGGGAGTGACGGGGTTGGGTTGGGAACCTCCGTCCTTACAACGCCCTGAATGATTTTCCCCGGCGCATTCTGAATCGCCGCCACCCAGTCGCTTGCTGGCTGGTCGGATATAGAAGGCGCAATGCCGACGATTGCGCCGTCGCGCAGGTGCGGGTCGCCGTGCAGACTTAATTGGATGGACTGCATCGTTGCGCCGATGAACGCATCAGGAAGCGTCACCCGATAGGCAACCAGCCCCATGCGCAAGATGTGCTGACCGTCGGCATGGTCGGCGCAGAACGCGAAAGCATCAAGATGGTCAAGTTTAGCCATATTGCCTGCCGTGTTCTCCGAGCCTGTCGTCGGAAGAACGGCAAGCGTACCCCTCTGCGTCAATCTCCAAGTGGCGTTCAACTTCAACGCCTCAAACGTAGAGGACGCTTGCGCCTCCGTCGCGAAACAAGGCGACGGGAGAGTGTCCACCTGTTGCTTTACGAATCGCCTCGCCTGTATCGAATAACTACCCATCTCTCTCTCCTTTTTTTGTCATCGAATTAAACAAATTATACGAATGTTTTTTATTCGTTTTATTCGCGTCATTCGATAATAACAATAAAATCCTCATCATAACCACCACGGGGGGAAATCATCTGGTGGCGGCGGTGGTGTTTCGCCGCCGCCGTTGTCCGTCGGTGGACACGGGTTTGCGGGGGTGCCGTCGCCTTCCCCAGGCACTCCGTTGCCGTCGCCTGAACCGCCGCCGCCACTGACACCGCCATCCGTTGAGCCGTCCACACCGCCGCCACCCCCGGGGTGGTCATCGCAAGGCGGTATATCCTCGGGATGTTCCTCATCCTCTTCGCACACATCGTCAACATCCACAATGCCGTTGGGATGGACAACAAGCCCCTCCCTCGGTATCAAGTGACCGCCAGCCGTTAGTTTCATGTAGTGACCGTTGGTCAACGTCGCCCATGCGTTCCGAGCCTTGAAATCGTCATCGCTTCCGACGGGTCTGTTTTCGGGGCAACCGCCGCCGCGCATCAGCGTCCACTCGTCCATGCCGATAGTCTCGAACGTGCCGCCGCCCTCGCCCGGGTATCTGCTGTCTGGAACAAACACGCCGTCGCCGCTTACGCTTCCCGAAAGCGTAAGCACAGGCAACCCGATAGACGCAATCACATAATCCTTACGCCGCTTCCTATCGCTCGGAGGCGTTGTCGCGTTGCCCGTTCCAACGCCATAAGGGTTGGGCATCTTGCCCATCAGAACGCAAAGCGTACCGCTCCCATGCGAGGCAAACGCAGTCCATCCGTCTTGATTGGAAGCATACATCCATTTGCCAGCATCATACTCGCCCGTAAGGTCGCCACGGAATAATTTAATATAGCCGATTATTTCTTTTCCCGATTCAGTTTGGTGTTGAACCAACGCTTGCCGTTGCCCGGCAATGGTGAAGCCGCTAAACGCATCCCCCGTTGCGCGGATACCGCTAGAGCCATTGACGCGCAAACCGTTTATCGCGTCAACCATCGCGTTAAACGTATCTGCCGTTATCGGCTCTCCAGTTGTTACGCGGCTAAGCATTCTGATAAATCTCCGTATCCCAGTAATCCGCACCCGTCCATGTGTCGGTCATCGTCCAGTTTCCATCCTGACCCTGCGAAAGTGAGGATGGTTTTTGCAGATACTTTTGGTTGCCTGTGAATTGACCGCTCGGCGGAGCGGAGATTTTGTAGTCCTTGTTGACAAGGCTTTCCGACGGGCGCACGGTGAACACCGTCACTTGCGTGACAATCTGCGAACCGACCAAATAACTATCCTGCCCCGCCATGACTCGACGCGCAAGTTTCGCAAGCGATTCGTCAAGCGTATCCCAATGCGAATCCTCTTCAACATCGGGGTCTTTAATTTCTTTCTTTTGAAACTGAAAATTTATTTTTCGAGCAAGCGGCGCATTTTTCCATGCTTCAAATTGCTCTGCCTTTTGAGCAACAGGCAATCCGTTGTCCCCGATAATCCCAAACTCTTTATTGCTTTCAAGCGGCTTTTGAATATCCTGCGTGTTCATCTGGATATAGGGGTTAATTCGGTGTGCGAACACGGCAAGATTATTTACCGCCCAGCGCAGTGTATATTGAACCTCCAACGTCCAGACACCGCCCTCGCCTTTCTCTAATTTCGGGAAACCTTTATTGCCGAGTTCGGAATGACTACTCGGGAGCGTCTTTTCAAACGCATGGATTTTTACTTCATTCCCGACCCAGCGCATGGTAGTCACCTTGCCCTCGTTGGAAACATACCACGAGCCGGATTCGGGCTGTTCAATCACGTCGCTATTGATAATGCCGAAATGCTTCACCGTATTGCTCATGCGAACACAGCCCTCCCACTCTTCGAGTCAATCGAATTAAGTTTGCTGAGCATCCCGCGCTGTACGTTTAATTGATTCGTTGATATCTCCGTCAAGCCAGCCATCGGGTTAAATCCCCCGACAAAGCCGCCGATTTTCGCCAACGAGTCCGAGGTGATATTCAATGTTGCGTTTTTAAGTTTTTCAACAAACAGCGTTTCGTCAACTTCCATGCCGATTTTGATTGCCGAGTTGTTCGCGTCGTCTTCAATCGCCGCGATATTTTCGCGCACGATTTCACGGGCTTTCTTAAATCGCTCGCTAATATCTTTGACAACCTTAACGCCTAGCTCGGACGTGTCAAACAAAACGGGTGCTTTCGCATCGCCAATTTGCACATCATCCCAATAGTCGCGGTAATTTTGAACTTGGTCGGAAAAACTTTCAACCTCGTCAATCATGCCCATCCACTTCATCACCGTTTGCAGACCGACCCCAAACGCCGCTGATAGTTTTTCCGTTATCGGACGCAACGTTAAATCAAAGACGCTTCCAAGTTGATGCACGACGCTGACAATGGCATTCGCGCCCTCTTTCGCACCGAGCTCGAATGCGTCACGAATCGAATCACCAATCCCGGCATCGTTGAACATCTCGATTATCGCGGATAATGTTTCCCCGAAATTCAATCCAAGCCCCGACAAATCTATTCTATCAAAGTAACTGGTAATCTTATTCGCGACGGGCAACACGCCCTCCGCGAACCCGACCCAAAAGCCCTGGGACTTCTCTTTGATATGTGATATGCGCGTGGAGATATTCTCAAAAGCGTGTGCGCTCCTGTCCATCATATCGGGCAAACCGCCGAGGGATTGTTTGGCTTGCTCAAACGCACTTCCGCTGGCGAAAAGCCCCACCATGTTTTGCCCCGACTTGCCGAAAATATCGATTGCCGCCGCCGAACGTTCGGATGGATTTTGAACGCCCATTATCGCCTTGCCGACAGCATCGAATTGCCCGACGGCATCCATTTTCTTGAGTTCGTCAATGCTCAATCCAAGCCGCTCAAACGTCTTGACGGTCGGCAAGCCCCTTTCGTTTACACCGCTAAGCGACTTGCGGAGTTTGGCAATCGTTCCCCCAACGGCATCCGCGCCAACGCCAGTGTCACCAAACGCACGTTTCAGCACCATCAGACTGCTCGGCATTTCATCCGTTTGCTTCGAGAGATGCGAAAGGTTAGAACCGACATTAAACGCATCATCAAGTTTCGCGCTCAACCCCTGCGCGACATTGATTAGCGACTGAACCGATTGCACCGCCTTGCCCATCGTTGTCATAAACGAGGCGGTGTTAATCTTTAAGATGGTATCAATTATCATTGACCGTACTCCGCACAGTTATCCCCGGGCTTCTTTCCGCTCGCCTTCATCCAGCTGATAAAATCAAGTGTCCCAAGCCCCATGATTTTTTCCCCATTCATAATGCGAATCTGCCTTGCCATAAGCATACACTTGTCAATGTGCATCTGCTCTACGGTGTCAAGCGTCCAGTGATAGTGATAGCACAGCGCGGCAACGAGTGTGATTAGCCACCCGTCGCCGCAATAGGGTTTCCCCCGCCACCGCTCCCAGCCGCATCAATCATCGTTTGCATCGGCGCGAACAATTCATCAACCGCCTTTTTCACCTCGTCAAACATCGAGAAACCAATGCCCTCGGCGAGCGAATCGAACAGGTCGGAACTCATGCCACGCGCCCAAGCAAGCACGTCACCTGCCGAACGCTCAAGCGCAAACATGATTGCCAACACATTTGCAACACTTGACTTCCTTTCAAATACCGCATTGTTTTTCATCGCTTCAATGGCAATCATGTGCGCCATCGTCGGGCGACGCAAAACGCGCCCGTCGCTTAGCGTCACGCTATCGCGTCCGCACATCGTCACTGATACTGCCTTCGGTGTTTGCATCGTCTATCGTGCCTCCTCTCATAGCCCCCTTTTGAAAGGGGGTTTGTATTACTTGCCCTGCGGCTGCTCCGTTGCGCCCTGTTCGCCCTGCGGCTGCTCCGTTGCGCCCTGTTCGCCTTGCGGCTGCTCCGTTGCGCCCTGTTCGCCTTGCGGCTGCTCCGTTGCGCCCTGTTCGCCCTGCTGGGCGACCGAACCTTTCGCCATCTGGATTTGCGCACTCGCGCCCTGAATCTCCTCCAACGTCAAGTCCACATTCTCCCAATTCGTCGCCGTGATTTTCACGACCGCCGCGTCATCCTGCTTGTAGGATTCATCGGCGGCAGTCACCAACGCCTTGAACTGTTCCGTTCCGGAGCCGACCGTGATAACATCCCCGGCATCGGGCTGTGTCGCCGCGGTCGGGTCGTAAACAACCTCAAGCGTGATTTCCTGCTTCTTGTCATACACCACAACCGAACACGTGTTGCCAACGTTGTTTTTAATCTCATTTGTCTCAATGCGTTTGCCCTTGTCATACGTGTTGACAATCGTGCCTTGCGGCATGAAGCCATCCGTACCCCACTTGATGGGCTGACCGCCCCGGATAATAACCGTTCCATTTCCTGCCATGACCTACTCCTTTCTTTGAGTCAAGAAGTTTAGAAATCCAGAAGTCGAGATATACAACTTCTAAACTTCTAAATTTTTAGACTCTTCAACTTCCTCTTTTTCCAACCGCAAAAAATTCACCGTAACCGCCCAATTCTCGGTGCGCCCCGAGCTTTCCAAATCCGCATCATTGCCAGTCGCCGAAACTTCCACTTTCGTGACATAGATTTCATTGACGGCATTCAAGGAAGCCCCCTTTTCAGAGGCAGGGGCTTGCAACACAAATGAATCAAGCACCTCAGAAACGATAGCCGACAACTCGCCCAATTCCTTAACCGCCCCGTCAACTTCATTCGGGATGAAAACATAAACCGTGACTTCACAAGTATATTTTGGGAACGGGTAACGTGTGATTGTCGGTTGTTTCGCATTTACCTCGATATGCCGAATGGTCGTTTTATCAATCGCATTTTCATCTGCAACATGAAAACGAAAAACATCAATCTTGGAAAACTCATTTGTCAAACTGGCTTTGACCTTATCGGCAATCACCGTTTCAAAATGCGCTACGATATTCATTTCTTTGCCCCTCCCTTTTCTAGCGCACGCTCAACCGCCTTGCGTATCTGATTAGAAGCCTTGACCATAGCATCACTCATAACCGCTGACGGCGTACCCTTTAACGCCTTCGTAATATAGCGCAACTTGTTTTGCAAATGCACAAATGCACCATATCCAGTACCGCCCTTGCTTGCGAATATGCTTCCGCTCGGTTGCTTAAAACCACCTTCTGGCGCATTCTTCCCATACAGGTCACGGACTATCCACATCCAAGAACGCTTAGCCAATCCGCTACGCAAAATCTTGCGCCTCTTGTCTTTCATAATATCCGCGTTTGTTCCTTTGATTCCTTCGGACATCCTATCAAATCTTTGGTATACCGCTTTTCCACCTTGATGCCCGACAAGCATTTCAACGCCATTCTTGCTTACGAATCTATATTTTGCGCCATACTCCCCGCCATGATAAATTGGCTTAAAATAACGCTCACCAGTTTTCGAGTTATATCTGTAAACGCCAAGCGGCGCAACGCGCCTATCACTCCCAGCGCGAGGGTTGGGATTCTTTTCAATCTTTCTTAGTTTTGGCGCAACCTTTGTACTCGCCGCCATACTTTTGCAAAAGTAAATCGTGCCGACTTTCAATGCTTCGGGCGCATCCTTTTTCAAAATGGTTGCAAACCGCTTTAACTGGTTTTGAAAAACAGCAACGGAAAGCGGGTCAACCTCAAATTTAATGCTCATTTGTTTTCGACCCTCCGTTTGCAATTAAGGCAGTAATGGAAGTCGTCATCGCTCCAATCATTAACAGTCACGCATACGCCATCCTCAAACGTAATCACCATTCCTTTAGACGGCGACGCATCCAACGTCCATTGCCTACGCTGTATGCAAACTTCATAATTAAAATCGCTGGGTGAAACGGACGCACCCGAAAGCGCACCCGCCGCACCCATCGGATTGACCATAGCAAGCGCATCAAACTGAAACGAAACTTGGGCGCGTGTTTCGGGATGGAGGCACTTGCCCGAAACGGTAACGCCCTTGTCATATAATTTGTCCAATGCGCTTGACATAATCATTAGCTCAGCTGCGGAAACTCATCCGCGTTGACAACCTTGACCTCAACGGGCGACTGCGTGACGCTGTAATCGGCAAGGTCGGCAAGCATCTTGAACACCTTGACGGCACCACCGTGCAACTCGTTCAGCGAGTACGCGGATTCGGCATCATAGATGTTCATCTTGTGTTCCTCGATGGGCGCGGAAGACACGCCGAACGGCATATCCGTACTCGCGCCCTCGGGAATATAGATAACGCAGAACCCATACGTTGCGCGTTCCTTAGCCGTCATAATGAGGCTGTCGTTGCCCGCAAAGGCTTCCTCACGCAAGCCGATAACGGCAATCGCGTCATCGTTCGTCGTGCCGACAATCTCCGACTGCGCGACCACGATTCCCTTGAAGCCCAGCAACGGCGACAACTTTGCGAATAGAACCGACTGGTCGCCGACCAGCAGATTCATCGTCGCCTGCGCCCCGAACGTCCCGAACATCATACGCCGCACCTCGGGAATCTGCAAGAACTTCACAAGCCCGTTCGTGGTCATGTAAAGATACGGACTCCCGAACGGGCGCACCGCGATTGCCGCTTTCGTCAGCAACGACTGGACGGCATTGTTCGCAAGCGAGGTCGCCCCAGCGATACGCCCCGCCGAAAACACCTTTTCGTAAGCGCGGAACTCAACCTTGTTGTAAGCGCGGCGAACGCAGTTACGACCGCCGTTCTTATCAGCCGCCTCGATGCCCCCGAAAGCCTTGACCTCGTTGTCATAGATTTTCGTGCGGGCTTCGAGCCGCGCCGTTGTCCAGTTGTAATCCGCACACTTCACCTCGTCGCTTGTAATGGCACTGCCATTTGCGCGACCTTCCTGAGCCGAACCCGTGCCGTTCGGCAAGTTTTCGGGAGCGTATGCGAACGTTCCCGCCCGTTCCTTCACAGCCATGACAGGGAAAATCTTCGGGAACGAATAACCCCCCATCTCTGCCTGTGATAATTTCGCCTCTTCCGCAAGGTCGGGGCGCAGTCCTGTTTGTGTCGGAAAATTCATTTTTCCCAATCCTTTCTTTTTACAACTTCATAAAAGTGTCATAGAGGTCGGGATATGCCTTGCGAGCCGCTTCATAGCCCAACGCATCCCGAGCCTCTTTCCACGTCGTGTAACCGCCCGCCGGGGTGTGCTTCATCACGCCGCCGACAAGCCCTGCATGGTTTTTCTCCGCCTGTTCCAACTGCTTGCGGGTATCCGCAAGGTCTGTCTCAAGCGCGGCTTTCGCGTTGTTGGCAATGCTCAAATCAGCTTGCGCCTTTTCAAGGTTGCTACGCAACGTTGCCATCTCAATATCCAAAGAATGAAGTTGCGCCTTCGTGTCCGCAAGGGAGGCATTGGCGGTATCCAGCGCGTTTTTAACATTGTCATGTTCGCCCTGCAACACACCCAGGGCGGTGTCCTTTGCGCTCTGCATTCCAGAAAAGCGCGTCGCCCAGCTTGCACACGCGGCGCATTCAGATTCACCCTGCGCCGCCAAACGGATGGGCGGTTTGCCTGAAGCCGTCAGCACGGCATTGAAGCGTTCGATAAACTCGGCAACCGTGTCGGGGCGGTCTGCCAGCGCAGAAAGGATGCGCGGGTGCGCGTCCAGAATGTCGGCGGCTTCCTGCGCGAGCGTGTCGGGGTCGGCGGAATCAAACACGCCGTCCGTTGCGGCTGGGGTGTCGGTGAAATCGGTGCCGTGGAGCTTGTCCATGACCGCATACTTCTTTCCGTCCGCGCTCTTGGACTTCCAATTTGAATAGCGGACTTCATCGTATTTGTCAGCATTGATTTTCGGCTCTTCACTCCACAGGTGCTTACCGCCGTCTTTGTCAACAACATAAAAATCCTTGTACGTGAAAACGATTGACTGCCCGAACGTGTCGGGATTGTTCTTTGCGGCGGCAAGCGTCCATGCGTAGATGTCGCGACCGCCCGGACCGTTGTGCGCTTCATCGGCGAGCTTGATGTCGGCGAACGCGCCGCTCGCGACAGACCCATCCTTGCGCGTGACATTCCGCACTTGAAAGTTGCTGGCGCGACCAAGGAATGTGCCGAGCGCATCCGCGCACATGGCGGGATGCCCGAAACGCACTTTAACCCCGCTTTGCAGGGCGTTGCCCTGCGCGGAAACGTCGCCGATAAAATCCGCGCCGAGCCATACGCCGTGACCGCTAGCCGCACCCTCAAGGCAAACCTGCACACCGTAAATGACTCCTGCCTCTTCATCCACACGGGCGTTTGCGCCCGCGCCTGTCAATTCCTGCGCGAACGAGAATGTTGCGCGGAGACGTTTCTTTCCGATTTTGCCGAGAAGACTTTGCATCTGTTTACTCATATCACTTTTTCCCTCCATCGTTGGTGGCTGGCTCGGCTTTCGCGACACCGCCGCCAACGTTCGCCCTTTGAATCGGGTGCAACAACCCGACACTGTTTAACTCCTGTACTTCTTTTGAAACCTGCTTAATCTGCTCAAAATAATCATCGCCTAGCTCATCCCGCAACGTGGTCATTGCGTTTTCAAAACGTTTGGCGAGCGCAACCTGCGCGTCAACCGCATTGACCTCCGGCATCTTTGGCCATGCCCATGACATCTTCCTATCCCAGCCAACGGGGAATCTCTCAAACGCGATACCAAAAAGATTTTGTTCCCCAGCCCAGCGCAACGCCTGATAGCCGACCCAATCGCAAACGCCGCGCTCCATCTTTTTCTTCAATTCGTCGAACGCCTGATACGCAAGTATCATCGCACCACGGAATGCCGTGTACGACGTTTCGGGATTCAATGTGGTAAACAGAAGGTTAAGCCCAAACACGGTTGCCGCGTCGCCCTTCAGAATCTCGATGAACTTTGCCGTGTTGAGATTTGGGCGTTTCGTGTCAAACAGTTCCATGTTTGAGCCGGGCATCATGTTGACGATGTGCGCTTGCTGGTTGTTTAGTTCCGTGAAGTCCGTCGGCGGATACGAAAGATTTCCTTCGGAATCTTTTGTTTTGGGAAAGTCGCCGCTCTCTATATCATCTTCTTTCACCTCGTCATCGAGCGCACTCTTGTACCCGCGATTATCCGAAAGCGTCGCCGACGCATTCGCGTCCTTGAAAACCTTGACCGTCAACGCCGCGTTCAGCTTGGAAGCCTGTATCTCCGTCCCCAGCAACTCCGCGATTTCCTGAATCGTACTAGAGATGTAAGCCATCGTCGGGATTCCGCGCCCCTGATTGGGTCGCCAGAACTGATGAACGAAATTCCAGTTGCACGACACCTCTTCCTCGCTTAGGTCACGCAACAACGTGAAATACATTCCCTCGTCGAATTTTATTTTACCGCGCAACGTTGACGACACAAAGCAACCGATATGCCGACCGTACCTATCGTAGATAAGCCCATTGGATTGCGTGTATCCATGCTTGCCGTGCCTCGCGTCAAAAATATTTTGGTCAATGTTTGCAATCTCGTCCGACTCAAACATTCGGATTTTTCCGCAACCATTTTTACCCGTCAAAATGCCGTCGTCAAACATCAATACGCAATCGCCGCCGATATGGGTCAGTTGCGCCAAAACAAGTTTCAAAAGCTCGTTCAGGTGCAGGGCATTGGTGAACTCCGCATGGCGCGACCAGCCAGAAAACCAATCCCCTGCACACCTGTCGAAGTTTTCATTTTTCGTCGTAAGCGTCAACTTGCCGCCGAGCGTTCCGATAACGTTGCTTGTAATCTGTTGCCGAGTCCCCGGCGCGAACGTCGTATTGCGAGCAAGACTCCTGTGCTTCGACACAAGCCGATTGCGCTGACGTAACGGAAGTATCGTATCCTCTTTCCCCGTCTCTACAGGAACAGACGAACCAGCACCAGGGCGACCAGACACCGCATCATACCCAGCCGCCAACGCAACAGCCTCCTTTTGAAAGGGATGCCGTGCATTCACGGCGGGGGGTTGCCCCGCAACAAACAAATTTTCAGTCATCTCAAAATCTGTCGGACGTGTATTCACCTGAACCTCACCCCCGTTAATGTATATCCCATCGGTGCTTGTGAAGCCTCAATCTGCCGCTCCAGACGGTCGCGCTCTTTGTAAAGCGTCTCCAAATTCTGATATGAAAAACTGCGCGAGCCACCGCCCGGCGTGGAAACAGAAACGCTAACGGATGGGTCGGCTTCCAATTTCTTGATAGCCGCGTTTACGTTTTTCAGATGTAAAACTGCTTCGCTCTTTTTCATGTTTTTCTATTATCCGTAGTTTCAAATTGAAACTACAAATACTTTTTTCAAAAATCGTGTTTCAAGTTGAAACTAAAATTTCACCTTGATAAACTTTTTCCTTACCGTCGGCTTCTTTTCATCTGGTAAGGTTTCCTTTACCGATGAAACATCACCAGCGTTATCGCGCACGGAATCATCAATGCGGATTAGCTCACGCGCCCGTTTCTGGACATCGTAAATCTGATAGAACTTGTGCCAGTACGCAAGAACGAAACACATCTTAACACAATCCCCGAGATGATTCCTTCCGTTCCTTGACCACTTCCACGTCTGCACTCCATTGCGCGACTCGTCTTTTTCGACGAGCCTCTCTGAGCAAATCTGCTGGGAAAAACCGTGGTGTATATATGGCTTGTCGCCGTACAGCGAGATACTGCCGGGCTGGAGCGGCGCATTTGTCCATGCGCGTTGCGCCTGTTCCAACCAGAAATCAGAATGGAACATCAGCGTGACACGACCATCCACGGAAGTAGTATACGCCCAATCATCCACACCCAATATGTTTGATTTCGGCTTACCGTTCTCATACCGCGGTCTGTATCTGTCATACCCAACGCCGCGCATACACTCGAATTTTTGGAAGAGCCTTTTGTGCTGGTCGCGGAACGTGTGAACCGTCTGAGTAAGATATCCGCAGTCAATCCCCAGCGCGTCAATCATCGCCGTTCCACCGCCGACGCGAGGGAACCTCTTATCCGAAAGCTCGCCGCACAGGTGCGCAAGCGCGTGATGCAACGCCGTCGCCTGTTCAGCCTCGATAGCCCCCTTCCTCCACAACGGCTTGCCGTCCGCTGGGTATCGACCGTATCCGACAACCGCCGCCACGCGGTCACGCCCGAAGCCCATTATTACCCACTGTAAGCCATCCTCGCGCATCACGTCAATAGCCGCCACAAGCGTAATGCACTGGCGCGGCACGTGCCAGTTTTCAACGCCGTTGCAAGCATTCATAACCATTTCGGAAGTCAACTCATAGACGCTTGTGTGCCGCACGGGTTGCATTTGATACTCTGCCATGAACGCATCCCGACCGCAAGTAAACAACAGATTCATAGCGTGTTGAATCGCGCTATGTTCCTCTTTTCTATCGTAAGCGTTTTCATCAATCACCTCCGCACCTGCATCCATTTCGGCACGATGTTCCACATAGAACGCATTGCAGTTTGCGAAATCATTTTTAAGGTAAATGTCCTGTGCGCGTAACGCAAAATATTCTTTCCATAAATCATTGTCCGTTTCATAGCATGATGGGAAACTATCCAATAGCATGGATGTGAACGTTTCCCATTCAGGGTGTTTATCCCCAGAAAATATATCCGATAAATCACCCGCGCATATCGGGGTTGAGGTCATCGCCATTGAAATTGTTTTCGTGTGTCCACCTAGTCCCATGATTGAACCGCAAATTTTCTTTTCATACTCCAAGATTGTGCTTGCGCTCCGCGCCGTCTCGTTTGTCTGTATGTCATCAATCAAAACAAAATCAGGGCGCACATTCTTTTTAACCAATCCACGAATGCTTGAGGTTATGCCACGCGCAATTATTCGCGCACCACTGCAAGGGTATCCGTCAATGCTCGGCAAGTCAATTTGTTCCTTGCTGTATTCAATCCGAGTACGCTTTCCTGTCGGCTGGTATGTTTGGCTTGCCCGTCGTTGCATCCGTCCCTCAAGGGCGCGTATAGGGATACACGCTTCAGGAAAATCAGCAAGCAATGCCTCATCTGTTTCCAACGCTTCCCACAACTCTTTGATAATCGCATCGGCTTCATCTTGCGTCGCCGAAATCAAAACGATGTATCTGCGCTTGCCGTACAACAACGCCCAAAGGATTGCAATTTTACACCATGTTGTTTTCCCTTTCCCTCGCGGCCAGCGAACATGAGTTAATCCCGTCCGTTCAATAGAACGTTGCAACCGCCGTATAAATTTCTCCATCTTTTTTGATGGTGGCTGTTGCAAAAACAATGTGCCGTAGTGCATCCCGAACGCAAGCAAATTATGCTCGCATTCATCCCGACGTTCAGGGTTTGCTGGCGGCGGCAACTGCGGTATGCTGGTACGCCGTGAGACGTGTTCTGCTACCCTATCAGCCCCCGACTTTGCCCCCGCATCCAATCGCTCCTCGTAGTCGCTGGCGGCGCGTTCGTCAACCAACCTTAAAGCCTCCAGTTGTTCGGGCTTCAACTTGCGCCGCAAGTCCTCGCGCTCCGCAACAATCGCCAACAAATCTTCTTTGATAACCCGCGCCGCGCCGACCGACAACCTTTCCCAAATCGGTTGCAACTCGTCAAGCGCGACAGGCATTCCGTTGCCCAATTTTTTCCGAACCGCCCGCAACATCTTATACGCTTGCCAATCGCCACGCCCATCCTCAAAATCGGGATTTGGCGGAAGCTCCGGCGCACGTCCGTCCCACGGCTTTTCTTGCGCTGGCAATTCCTCTTGCGTTATGTTCGGAACAAAGTCCATTCGGTTTCTCAAACCCTCCTATCGTTAGTCACTTCCACCGCAAGACTTCGTTGGGTGTGGTTTTGAAAAGTTTCCAGCCAGAAAGAACCTAACAGGGGGGGGTATCCTGAAATTTTGAACAAAGCCGTATTTTGGCGGCTTGTCGGCTTGGCGGTATGACACCCCCCTTTAGGGGGGTGTGTCAGTACCAACGCCAAACCGCCAAACCAAAACCAAAAAACTACGGCTTGGCGGCTTGTCGGTATGCGTTGCGCCAAACCGCCAAACCAATAAAATACAGTATTTTTTAACATATCTTTCATTTGATTATTTCTCCTGATTCAGGGTCAATTTTTAATTCCTCTAATCGCCTTCCAATCGCCGACGATAACCCAACAAACCCACGCTTATTTTTAGGGTCGCGCCACATTGAAACCCCAAACATATTTACGTTTTCGATTAAAAAGTTTATTGCCCTTCTGCAACGCTTATCGCCAAACTTTTTAACTCCAAAATCACGCAACTCGGACATTGAAACAGCATCCCCCATCGCCGACATCGTTGCTAATTCCTTTGCATCTTCTTTATCATTCCCAACAGACTTTCTTGACTCTGAAACGGTTTTTGATGTCGCTTTAAACGGCTCTATTTCTTCACGCAAAACAAAAGTGTTATTGCTAAACTCAATCGTAATGTCATCGCATTGTGGTGAATTACGCGCTAACCTAGACAACACTGTAAGATTCTTGTAATTGTCATTTTTCTTATCCCCCCAAGCCGTCAAAGCAAGCGTTGCGTCAACATCACGATTGATAATACTTGACCCTGCGCCCCTATCCCGAATATCACGGTCGCCAGCATTCCCTTTTGCGTCGTGATGGACATAAACAATCGCCGCACCAGTTTCCGCGCTAACGCGCTCTAAATCCTCTATAAGACGCTTGCGCTCCTGCATATCACATTCATCAGCACCACCATCCAACTTGTAAAGCGGGTCAAGTACAATCACATCTGCACGGTGTTGCATAGCCTCCGCCTTAATCGCCTTCAAATCAAGAAACTTACCTCGCCCATTTGTAAGCCAGAATCTATCACCCAGCATATAGTCATCCACTTGCATTGTCCTGCTCATTTTCAATATGCGCCGATGCTCCCACTCCTCTGGGTTTTCAAGATTGACAAGCAACACGCGGCGTGGCGTGGCAATGTCAATCCCGACAAATGGCAAGCCAGCCGAAACGCACAACGCTAATTGAATCGCAAAAAAACTTTTTCGCGTCTTGGAACTCCCGACAACCAACACCTTGTTTCCCTTCTCAAATATGCCGTCTAGAATCCACTTAGGCGGCGGTGGCTCGTACCCTAGCAAACCGCCAACATTCACACTTAAAGAACCGCTCGCGCTTAATACGCTGTCCCTCGCGCACTCCTGCAAGGCAACGCTCATCGCCGACCAGTTACCGCTTTCAGCGAATCCTTTTAACTTCGACATCGCGCTACAGCAACGCGAAAAGAATTTGACTTTTTGTGCGTAATATCCCGCGTGTGCGGACGTGGCGCACCCATCCATAAACGCTTGCAACTGTATCGAAGTAAACTTCCGCGTATCCCCAACAATCATGGGGTCGGCGGGCTTACCTGCATCCACCAATCCCCTTACAGTCTGAAATAACATCCTGCAAGTATCATTGGAAAAATCATCCTCAGAAAGCCCGACACTGGCGCACTCTTTCAACGAACGCCCGGCATCCACCAACACGCATCCGCACAACGAGCGTTCGCAGAAAAGCCTCGTCTCTTCATGCACGACAGGCTTTTTCTCAACGTCTCTTCTATAGTGCCTCTTAGCCATTTTCCGCTTCCAAGCGATTGCCTATCCCTAGTGACATTTGTGTGGTTGCATCGGCTTTCTTAATCGGGCGCAAGCACTGCTTCCGCGCCCAGTGGTCAAGTGCCGATTGCGCCGATTCGCGTGTATCTCGCAACCCTACCTTATCCAACGGATAAGGCGGAAAACCTTGCGCTCTCCCGACAAGTTGGAACATTCCGCTCGGCAACTTCTCAACACGAAACCTGCGCCCGTAACAATAGTATTCATTCGACATCATAACGCGCCTCCCCGAAAAAGACACACGAACCGCACCAAACCAAACTGTCTTCTTTTTTCCAAAGCGGAAAAAACCAATCTAAAAAATCAATCACAGTAAGACCGTCATTCCTGATAAATTTTCTTGAATCCAAGTTCAAACGATTTTCTCCAAGCATAACTTTCAAATAGATATGCTCAACAACACATAAGCATTCAATCCGCACAGGCACGACGCGCAACGCCACGGGCTCGGCAACGACCGCTTGCTGTGATTGATAGGGTTTGCCAGTCCAACGCCGTACCGAGGCTATATCGCCTGTTTTCCAAAACCCTTTCTCATTTGACCGACAAGTGTGCAACTTCTCACCGCGCAAAAACTTCTCCGCAAACCCCGTCGGCTTTCCGCGCATCGGGTGGAAACTTGGAAATTCGTTTGCCAGCGTTAAAACTTTCATGCCGAACCCTCCCGAAAACTTGCCTCGCAAAACAACATACAAGACATATCAATCTCCTTTGATTTTCTCCCACGGTTTTTCCCCAGCGAATCAAGGAAAACGCCTTTGACGCACGAATGACCGATTGCCCTCTCCATCATCGCCCGCGACTCAAACACCGCCGGGAAATCCCTGCGTATTTTATTCCAATACCACATCCCACCCTTCACGCACCCGACGCAGTTGTTATTGGAATAGCCCATGTCATACATCGCCGGACGCTTGACCCCAAGCCTTGCAATGAGTCCATGGCAGTCCTGTTTCCGCATCATTTTTTCATGCAACGGAAACCGATGTTTCGCCGCGTGAATCAACGTCTTTACGTTTTGGAAACCGCCCATTCTGCCGACCTCATCAAAGTCAAGCCCCCAATAGTAGGTCATCTCGTCAATCTCTGGATGCTCGTACAACAGCCTATTTTCCCAATCCAATCTCACTTTCTTTTTCAGCGCGTTCGTGCAGGACGCGAACCCCTGCCCGGGAACGGTAATGCACTTTGAACTCCTGCAAGCATAATCAACAGACGCTATACGCGCTTGAATTATTTTTATTTCCCTCCCAATCAGTTTTTCGACATCGTGCAAAAACCGCAACGAATCCTCATGCTGGTCATCAACATGACAATAGATAATCTCGTCAAGCTCATCCCTGCACAGCCACGCCACCACCGCGCTCGACACGCCGCAACTAAACCAAAGCACCTTCATCACGCAACCCCCTCCAACCTGCCCCTCAGCACACTAAACGCAACCGCCGCCGCAATCGGAACTTGCCCGTTCCCGATACACCGCAAACGGTTGTGGCGGTGTTCAACACCCAGGGCAATCCTTGCAACTCCACTTTCCCAATCCCCCGAAATCCACCTGCCCGACAAATCCCAAGACGTGTTGGAATCAGCCCACGCTTTAACATCCTCTTTGACCATCGGGCTAAATGAAGTCCACCCAAGCGGCCAGCCCATCAGCAACTCAACCCAATCAGGGTTTAACGCCCCCCCAT
>Ga0099364_10004328_pt1 | contig 21574 bp, 16 predicted proteins | sample TergutTh196P3_FD_73070 | JGI IMG/M metagenome (GOLD analysis project Ga0099364, IMG submission 73070) | Microcerotermes parvus P3 segment gut microbial communities from Pointe-Noire, Republic of the Congo - Th196 P3 | ecosystem: Host-associated > Arthropoda: Insects > Digestive system > Gut ... | reverse complement strand
ACGACTAACGACTAAAAAAAAGACCTCGCGGGTTTGAAAAACCTGCGAGGTTTTTTTTGTAGGAATTTTTCACAAAAAAATATGAAATGATAAAATAAAATAAAAAAATTTGCGTTATATTAAAAAAAGATTTGTATCTTTGCAGCGTCATTGGATGTACCGAAGGGAGTCTGGTGAGCCAAGCCACTTTACGTGGCTTTCTTCTTGATATATAGTATCTTATCCTTATTTATACAAATTATTTCATCAAAATTTATGTAACCCTTTATGTTAGCACAAAAACCGAGTCAATTTTATTTGTATGTATTTTTCAAAATAAAACTTCACCGTAAAATGTACGGCTTTCGCCGCGTGGTATTGTTGTTTCGATAACGTGTTTGCCGTATACTAACCTGAAAGGACGTCCAAGGTTTGAGCGCAGGGTAGCTGTTTTCAGTTCGTTGTTTTCCCAGACGATGTCGAGTTCGAAGCCTCCACGCAGTCGTATTCCTGAAATGCTTCCGTTTTTCCAAGCGGGTGGTAGAGCCGGCAGTAAAACTATTTCGCGCGGTTGGTCGGGCGCGTCGGAAAGTGAAACGCTTTGCGCCAGCAGTTCAATAATACCGGCAGTTGCTGCGAAATTGCCGTCTATTTGGAACGGCGGGTGAGCTCCAAAGAGATTCGGGTAAGTACCCCCTCCGGGTCTTCCATCTCTGCCTTCACGCACAAAGTTCATCTGGTTGAGTAAGATTTTGTGTGCGCGTTCGCCATCGAGCAAACGTGCCCAGAGCGCTAATTTCCATCCTATAGCCCAGCCGGTTCCACTGTCGCCGCGAAACTCCAGGGATTGACGTGCGGCAGCCATCAATTGAGGGGTGTTCCAGCTAATGTCGTCGCCGGGAAAAACGCCCCAGAGGTGCGACACGTGGCGATGCGTATTATTAGGGTCGTCCTTGTCTTCTAACCATTCCTGAAGCTGTCCGTGGCGTCCTATCAAGTTAGGCGCTATGCGTTTGCGATAGTAGTCAAGCGAATCGGCAAAAGCAGCGTCTACGCCAAGTATACGAGCGGCATCGGCTGTCCATGTAAAGAGACCGCGAATGATTTGATGGTCCATCGCTGGTCCCATGACAAGTCCTCCATGTTCGGGCGAGTTAGACGGTCCGTTGATAAGATTGCCTGTTGTGGGGTCTTCAACAAGGATGTCAATAAAGAACTTCGATGCATCGCGCATGACCGGATATGCTCGATGCGAAAGGAACTCGCGATTTCCGGAAAACAGGTAATGGTCCCACAAGTGAAGGCAAAGCCAGGCTCCGCCGGTTTGCCATATACCGTGGTTGGGATTGTTTATAGGCGCTGTTCCGCGCCAGAGGTCTGTATTGTGGTGAAGCACCCAGCCGCGCGCGTTGTAATGGATGTTGGCAGTGCGGCTTCCGGTTGCAGCTACATCGTCTATAAGGTCGAACAACGGCATGGCAAGCTCCGAAAGGTTGGCTACTTCGGCGGGCCAATAGTTCATCTCTAAATTGATGTTTGTTGTGTATTTGCTATCCCACGAGGGTCTAAGGCTTTCGTTCCATACGCCTTGCAGATTTGCTGCCTGCGAACCGGGTCTACTGCTTGCAATAAGCAGGTAGCGTCCGAAGTTGAACAATAGCGCTGCAAGCTGCGGGTCGTTTTTCTTATCGTCTACGGCTAAGCGTTCGTCTGTGGGGAGGTCGGCAACGGGCGTACGTTCAAGATTAAGCACAACCCGACTGAAGAGCGAGCTATGGTCGCTTATGTGCGCTGCGCGTAAACTCTCAAAATCTTTTCCCTGCGCGGACATGATGAGACGGTTGGCGCCTTCGGCGGGGTTTGCGCTGATGTCGTTGTAGTTCACAAACGATGTACCTGCTGACAGTACAAGCGTAACAGCATCGGCGTCTGTTACCTTTATAGCGTTATTTTCTAAGCCAACAGAACCGTTTCCTTCCACGCGCGCGTGGAGGCGCGCAGCAAAGCCCATACCGTCATTGTTTTCGCTTTCAACTTTTCCGGAAAGTAAAAGTCCGTCGGCGCCTATGGCGGTTGTCGAAAAATCCGCGTGCGGCGATGTTAATCGCGCGGTGAACGTCAGTTTTTCCGGTCTATCCGCCTTGATGTGAACTATTATCACGCCGTCAGGATGACTTGCAAATACGGAGCGTTCGTATCTGACGTCGTCCACCTGATATGTCGTTGTGGCAATGGCTTGGGCGAGGTCGAGCGAGCGTTCATAGTTTGTTGTCTCTTCATGTCCGGCGGTTTCTATCAAAAGGTCGCCTAACGGCTGATAGGCGAATTGGCGTAAAGGTACGCTCATGAAACGTCTGCCGGCAAGTTCTTCGGCTTCGCGTTGTTTACCTTCGGCAAGTAAACGGCGCAATTCGGGTAAAACTTCTGCCGCTCCGGGATGCTGATAGTCTCGCGGACGACCAGTCCAAAGCGTTTCGTGGTTGAATTGAATACGTTCGTTGGCAACACCGCCAAAAACCATTGCCCCCATATTGCCGTTGCCCACAGGCAAAGCTTCCGTCCACACCTCTGCCGGCGTTTTATACCATAAGCGGGAATCGGTTGCTACTTCCGTAGAAGAACTTTGTTGTGCAAAAGTCGTTATGTAGATAACTGTCATTGCAATAAAAAAAATAAAAAATAATCGTTTTTTAATTACATTTTTTTCTGACTTTTTCATTAAAACAAATTATTTTCAATAATTGACGTCACAAAAGTACAAAATAGTTTTGACTTCATCAAATTTATTTGTAATTTATTTTGTTTTTTTCAAAAAAAAATTGTTATTTTGCGGTTGTAAATTTTTTAAAATTAGTAATTTTCAAAGATGAATAAAATAAAAATTTTTTCTGCACTTTCGTTGATGTATTCGTTCAACGTAGCTGCCCAAAAACCTAATATTGTCTTTATATTTGCCGATGATTTGGGCTATGGCGATTTGGGGTGCTATGGTAACAATGTTATCCTGACCCCCAATATTGATATTCTTGCAAAGGAAGGTGTTCGTTTCACACATGCTTATGCGGGCGCGAGCGTTTCGGCTCCTTCACGTTGTTGTCTGATGACGGGTTTTCATACCGGAAATGCGCGTGTGCGCGGCAATATGACCCGCGTAGGAGGCTTGCAGGGCGAGCGCGAAGGGATAGGCATTGTGCGTCGCATCAGTATACAGCCCCAAGACACCACTATTGCCAATGTTTTGAGCAACAATGGATACGTTACCGGACTTGTCAACAAATGGCATTTAGACGGTTTTGACCCTGCCTCAACTCCATTAGACCGCGGCTTTCAGGAGTTCTACGGATGGTTGATTCCCGAACCGCGAAGCCATAATTTTTTCCCTGATATTCGTTACAGAAATCGAGAACGATACGAGATTCCCGAAAATGCGAACGGAAAAAATATGGACCATAACACCGACCGTTCCACGCGCGAAGCCGTTGATTTCATCACAAAGCACAAGGATAAGCCTTTTTTCCTGTTCTTATCATACAATGCCCCGCATGTGCCGCTCGACGCCAAATCTCAAGGTATTTATGCAAATATGGACTTGACGGAAAACGATAAGAACTATGCAGCGCTAATAACCCACATGGACGAATGTATTGGGCTTGTGATGCAGACTTTGAAGGATAACGGACTTGATGACAATACTATTGTCATATTTTCGTCAGACAATGGTGGCGCAAGGGCAGCGGGAGTGGAGAAGCTTCCGCCTATCAACGGCGTTCTGCGCGGATGGAAAGGCGAGTTATATGAAGGAGGGCTGCGCGTGCCGCTGATTGTGCGCATGCCGGCAGGAAAAATCAATGCCGGAACCACGTCGGCTTATCCGTGTTATTTTGCCGACATGTTCAGAACCTTTGTAGACATGACGGGTTCGCAAACTTCCATTCAAACCGACGGGCTCAGCCTGTTGCCCGAAATTCTGAATCCGGGTTCGCAGCCTGTAGAACGATTCCTGTATTGGGAACAGTACCCAAACAGAGGCATAAGTCAAGCGGTGAGATGGGGAAAATGGAAATTGATAAGGCAGAACATCGACCGCCCGTTTGAACTATACGACCTGCAAGCAGACGAAAGCGAAACTACAAACGTGGCAGAAAATTATCCGGGAGTAGTGCGCACAATGGCTGATTATATGAAAGCGGCACACTCAGAATCGGAATATTGGCCCGTATCTTTTTAGTTGAAACCAAAATAGTTAATTCTCTCGTTTTTTTTAAACCTGCATCAGTCTCAAAACTGTTTCCATTTCTGATGCTGTCAGTTGTCCGGGAGCCGTTTTATGCGCTTCGTCAACGGAAGCGAAAGTAAATTTTGCGCCAAGAAATGGCGCTGCTATTCGCGTTATTTTTCCTATTTCGCCCATAGCAAAAGCAATTATGTTGTCATGATGAGCGTAGAGCGACAATATTTGGGCACAGTCGGCGGTAGAATTTGCCGCTACGGCTAATTTCACGTAGTCGGCTCCCATCTCTTTCGATTTCCGTATGATTTGGTTCAGCGTATCAATATCGGGAGTGGATTCAAAATCGTGATATGAAATAATGACCTTGCATTGATATTTTTTTGCCAAATCTATCAATGTTTTACGGTATTCTTGCTCGGCTTCATATTCAATATCAACGTATTTTGCATTTGCGCGAATGGAAGCGGCAAGGAGTACCGTTCGTTCGCGCTCCGTGTGTTTTCCGGCGCGACAGGTTGCTATCCATTGCCTGCACTGCATCGATAGGACGTCAATATTTTCAGGAACAAGTTTTAACAGGTCGAGACGTATTTCCACTAACGGAAACATAGAAGCCAGTTTAAAACACGTAATTAACGGCATGTTTCCTATGCTGACGCATATTTTAGTATTCACAGCGCTTTTTTTATGAATGTGTATAATATTTCATGAACTGTATCCGCTCGTATGATGCGGGCGTGTCGGTAATGAAGTTACACACTTTGCCGGCAAATTCTTTTATGCTGCTGTATCCTTTTTCTGCCATCCACGATTTTATTTCGTTGAGCATTATTTCCACCTGTCCACAGCCATTAACGTAGAGAGTAGAAACTATTTGCGTTGCAGCTGCGCCTGCAAGCAATATTTTAATAAGGTCGCTGCCGCTGTGAACTCCGGTGGAAGCGCATAAATCGCAGGTTATGTCGCCCGATTTTAAGGCAATCCAACGCAGAGTGTTTGGCAGCTCTGCCGAACTGCTATACTTGTTTACGAAAGTCACTTTCATAGTGTCGATGTCGATGTCGGAGCTGATGAAACGGTTGAACAAAACAATTCCGTTAACGCCCATCGCCGAAATATTGTTTATCATGTTGCTGATATCGGAAAAATACGGGCTTATTTTAATTGCAATGGGTATATTCACCGCAGAACGCACTTTTTCGATTATTTCTAAATGCAAATCTTCTATCATTCCTGCCGAAATAAGCGGGTCGAACGATTGCACAGCAATATTAAGTTCAAGGGCATCAACGCCGGCTTCCTGCAATTTGGTCGCAAAAGATGTCCATCCGCTTGCCGAAATACAATTTATACTGGCAATAAGCGGAATAGATGTTCTCTTTTTGGCTTCGACGATAGTTTTAATGCAAGATTCCAAATATTCACGACGAATGTGATTCTCTATATAATCTACCGTTTCGAAATAATGCTGCCTGCATGATTTATTTTCTTCTTTATGGTGAAATAAATAGGCGGCGTCTAAATATATCTGCTCCTCGAAAAGTGATTTCATAACTATTGCCCCTACGCCGCTGTCTTCCAAAACCAGCAGGTCGTCAACAGATTGAGACATTCCCGAACTTCCCGCTATTATAGGGTTTTTCAACTGCAAACCCATGTAATTTACTGATAAATCAATCATTTTTTTTATTTTAAACTGAAAACTATTTAACTTTATAACCTTTTTGCTGCAACAATTGCATTATTTTTTCGCGAAAATCGCCCTGCACAATTATTTCGCCGTCTTTTGCCGAGCCACCCACGCCGCATTTGGATTTTAACTCTTTTGCTAATGCGGTCAGGTCGGCTTGCGTTCCTACGAAACCGGTAACTAACGTCACCAACTTACCGCCGCGATTTTTCCTGTCTAAAATTACCCGCAAATTCTGCTTTGAGGGTGGAAGCGTTGGCAGTTCCTCCGGCTCGTCATAATGATATTGGAAATCGGGATTTGTGGAATACACAATATCTATACGCTTCTTTGTATTTTTTGTTGAATGGTTAGTCACTGAAAAAGTATGTTAATGAAATGGTTAATACGTTATTCTTTATACTTCCTATATTATTGGTATTGTTAAGCTTGGCAAGCCCAACGTTATATACCGCGCCCAATAGGATGCTGTTCAGTTGGATTCCGCCTCCAAGCCCAATTCCAAAATCAAATCTCTTTAGATATATATCTTTTCCCGAGCCGAACTTGAAATCCTCGCTGTTGCCGTTCATCTTTTTCTTAGCGTTAATACCAAGTCCGAGATAGGGTCCGGCATGTACCATCCAATGAACTTCGCCCACGTCTACCGACCTTTTGTATTGAAGATTTACGGGAATTTGGATGTAATTTAGAGTTACAACTTCTTTTGCAAAAAATGGTATCTCTGCTGTATATCCTTGCTGTGAAAACAAAATACCCGATTGAACTATGAAAGATCTTTTCAAGCTATAGTCCCCAACTATTCCGATTTGAATACCGGGTTTCCTTTTGAAGTCCATTTCCGTAGATTTATGAATCTGATTGGAAAAATTGACCCCGACACGAGCGCCAAACGTCAAATTATTAAAATCAATTGGTAGCCCAAGAGCATCTCCAATTGCCAAAACAGTTACTACAACTAATATTGATACTTTTTTCATCTTGTTCACAAAACTATTATAAAGTTCGCCGCAAAGATAATATTTTTTTGGAAAACAATTTTTTTTTTTTTGAATGAATAAAATATTTTTTCATTCAAATAACCGGAAAAACAGCGCACTCATCCCTCATCCTCATTTTTTCAAAATCTATACCTGTAATCAGGTTCACTCCGGGATGTTTTCCTTTCTCCAAACTGCCGCAAAGATTATCAATGCCCAGCGCCCGAGCGCCGTTGAGCGTTGCCCACCGTAAAAGCATGTTGAGCGGGATATAGTGTGCGCGCCGATGAATGATTTTCATTTCTCCAAGTATAGAAAGGTTAGTATTAGATGCTAAGCTATCAGAGCCGAGACAGGTATTGTGACAGATATTTTGTTGCGTAAAAAGTAGTATATCAGGCAGTCGGTTTTGGATGAAAAGATTAGAACCCGGACAAAGAACAAAATAGAACTGCCCCGTTGTTGTATCGTATTTAGCCAAATCGCTTTCGGTAGAAAAGGTATTATGCACAAGCAGGCATTGCGATGCTTGTTGCAAACAGCGAATCATTGTCGGTTCAACGTCTTCGTTTTCGCTTTCATGATGATGGATAGAAATAATGCGTGGCGGCGAAGATTTGTAGGATTGATGCAATTCTTCCCACAATGCCTTTGACAATGAATAAGCCGAATGAGGCGTAAGCGAAGTGGATATTCCGGCGTTGTCATACTTTTCCTTCGCAAGTTGTGCGGCAGAAAATATTTCTTTCGAACGCGAACCGTCTAATCCGAACATCTCAACGAACGTATGATACATTATTTTACTGTTAGTTTTTACGCTAATTGTGTCGGTATTGTTGGAAATATCTCCAACAGCCACAATGCCGTTTCTTGTCATCTCTTCGTCGGCATCAATGGCTGCGTTAATGATTGTTTCCCTGTCTGCGTTGCGCTTTTCTGCAATAGATGAAATGAATCTCCGCAATCCGCAATGAGGTTCAATAGCATTGCGCAAATGCGACAGTTCCAGATGGCAGTGAGCATTTACAAACCCCGGAACAAGTATTCCGTTATAAAATTCCAGTTTTTCGCGCTCTTCCAATTTTCCGCCGGTATCTATTACATCAATGATACAACCGGCATCGTCCACGCAAACAATACCATATTTCAGCGGAGGCGACGAAACCGGAAAAACATAATGTGCCGACAAAAAACGCATAATCGCACAAAAATACAATTCAAAATTCAAAATTCAAAAAAAATATTCAAAATTAACATACTATCTTTGCCGCGAATATTTTTTATAAAAAAAACATGAACATAAAGAAATATTTTTCAATGGTAAAGTTCACCCACACCATCTTTGCGATGCCTTTCGCCATAGTGGGCTATGTACTTGGCGTCACTGCCGAAGAGTGTAGGATTGGAGCGGGGCTGTTGCTTTCAGTGGTACTCTGCATGGTGTTCGCGCGCAACGCCGCAATGGGTTTCAACCGCTATTTAGACAGGTCGATTGACGCCCGAAATCCGCGCACAGAAAAGCGCGAAATACCTTCGGGAACAATTAAACCGAAAGCAGCGATAATATTCGTAATAGTCAATGCAGTAGCCTTTGTTGTGACCTGCCGGTTTATAAATCAATTAGTGTTCTTGCTGTCGCCGGTGGCGTTGCTGGTAATATTGGGCTACAGTTTTACCAAAAAATACACTGCTTTGTGCCATTTTGTGTTGGGCATTGGCTTGTCGCTTGCGCCAATAGGGGCGTATTTGGCTGTGACGGGAAAATTCGCATGGCTACCGTTGATGTTTTCTTTCATCGTATTGCTATGGTCGAGCGGCTTCGACATAATTTACGCACTTCAAGACAAAGAATTTGACCTTCGAGAACGAATATATTCAATCCCAGCGCTAATGGGGATACGTCGCGCATTGCTCGTTTCCGCAGCAGTACATATTGTCGTTGGCGTATTAACAATTATAGTAGGCATCTTTTGGGATTTTGGAATTTGGTATGCTGCAGGCGCAGTTTTTTTCCTTTCTTTACTGTTATATCAGCATATTATAGTCAAACCCGACGACCTGAGCCGAGTAAATGCATCTTTTTTTACTGCAAATGGCATAGCAAGCGTTATGTTTTCTTTTTTTATTATTTTAGATTTGATTTATTAAAAAACGTATCTTTCCTATACGAAGAAACATCGTAGCTTTTAAAAAACCTACGATGTTTCTTACATAGAAATCTATGATATTTTTGATTTAGTATTATTTCACTTCAAATTCATAGCTGCCTGATTTTAATACGGCTGTTACTTTTCCTGCTTGGAACGCCATTTGACTAACTCCTTCATTTCCTTTCAGCGTTGTTACCTTATCGGCGCCGGAAGCAATAAGATTGAGCGAGGCGGTAGTGTTAGCCGGAATTGTAACTTTGTAGATGTATCCCGTGTCGGTCTTTTCCCATCCGCTTGAAATTACTCCGTAGGGGCTTTCAAAGTAACCGTTGGCAAAGGTCATTTCGCCGCCTATTTTGGGCTGCAAAATGATGTGTTTGTATCCTGGGTTATTTTCATCTACTTGTATACCAAGAGAATGAGAGAACATCCATTCGCCTATTGCTCCATACGCATAATGATTGAATGAGTTCATACTTACCGGACCGAATCCGCCTTCTATTGTATACGAATCCCATCTTTCCCACATGGTTGTAGCTCCTTGCAGCACCGGATAGAGCCATGACGGATTTGATGTCTGTTCTAAAAGCATGTATGCAACGTCGTCGCGTCCATTTTCTGACAGAGCCAAATTTAGATACGGAGTGCCGATGAATCCTGTGGTAAGTGTATTATTCCGACTCTCAATGTTTTTGACTAAATTGTTAATTACCAGCGGTTTAATATTTTCGTTGAATAAATCTGCCTGCATCGGAACCACGTATGATGTTTGCGTATCTACCGGGCGTATATCAGGCGGTGCAGAAGGGTCGGCAGGAGGAGCTGCCGGACCGCGTCCGGTAGGAGCGTTGAAGGGCGCTACGGTAATTCCTTCGTTGTTCACGTATTTTTCGTTAAAAGCCTTCTTGATGTTTTCATACAGCGCGGCATAACGGCGATGGTCCTCTTCATATCCTAATATGTCGGCTATCTTTGACATAATAAGGGCGTCATATCCATAATAAGCGGTATTTGTAAGTCCGATATTTGTTCTTTCAACGGCTAAATGGTCTCCAATACCCGTTTCTAATTGAACAAATGCGCCATTTACGCGTAGTTCCAAATAATTCATGTAGCGAACCATCGAATTATAATGCTGTTGCAGAAGAGCTATATCTCCATATTGCAGGTAAATTTGCCATGGCACTATTATTCCGGCATCCATCCAACCCATCCATCCGGGGCTAGCTTCGGGCGAGTATCCGAAAGGGGGAGCTCCCGTTGCCGGATGGTAGTTGAAATAGCTGCCGTCCAAATGTTGATTGTCACGCATTGAATAAAGCCATCGAACAAAGAACTGTCCTACCCAGGGGCTGAAATAGGTTGCTGCGCGTGCAAAAACCTGTGCATCGCCCGTCCATCCCTGACGTTCGTCGCGTTGCGGACAGTCCGTCGGAACTGACTGAAAGTTGCCCCTTTGACCCCATTGAATATTCTGAAAAAGCTTGTTAATATTCTCGTTAGAGCATATATAATTGCTTGTAGCTTCGCCAATTGATTCAAGTACAATTCCTTTAACCTGTTCTATAGGTAAGGGCGCATCCAAGCCGGTGATTGAAATATAGCGGAAACCATGATTGGTAAAGATAGGCTGATATGTTTCGCCTTCGGGTTTACCGCGCATAATGTAATTGTCAATGGAAATAGCCCCGCGATAGTTTTCAACATACACCTGACCTCTCATCTTTTCGTAGGTTTCGATGCTATAATAAGGAATTCCATTTCTGTCACTGACCGGGGCGGTAGGAATAATTTCGGGATATAGCATTTCTCCGAAACGCAGGTTTATTATCTGTCCCGATTTGCCTTTCATACCTTCCAATCTTGGTACTCCAACGATGTTTATACCAAGGTCGTATACATAAGTTCCTTTTATAGGTTCAGTTACTGAAATTGCCGTTAGCGTAACATTATTCTGTATCGGCAGCCCCACGTAAGCCTGTAATTCCACAGTTGGCGGCGGACGTTCAAAAATCACAGCGTTCTTCCATGCGGAATCATCGAAATCGCCCATCGTCCAGTTATCTACTTCCTTGCGTGCATCGTAATCTTCTCCGAACTGGAAACCGTTGCGTGTAATAGGTCCGTGGTCGTATCTTTTCCAGGTTCCGTCGGTAATAACAGTTTGCGAACTGCCGTCTTCGTACGTAATTAATACCTTTGCCAGCAATGATTGTCTGATTCCGTATGGGTCAACGAAGTTGGACGTAAAAATGTTAAGGTCGCTGAACCATCCTGAACCCAGCATCGCTCCAAGTCCGTTTTTCCCCTGTTTCATCATTGGCGTTATGTCGTAGGTGTTGTACATTATGCGGTAGCGATAATCTGTCCATCCCGGACTTTGATAATCGTTGCTAACGCGCTCGCCATTGATATAGAACTCATAAATGCCTCTGGCAGTGACATATAATCGTGCCGATTTCACAGGCTTGGCTATATCAACAGTTTTTCGCAGCATTGGCGCTGATGTATGTCCGTATGGTTTCCAAACGGTCATTTCGCCGGTTCCGGTAATATCATGTACTTTAACGGGAGCTTCATACAGCACTGTATTCCAATTGTCTTCGCTGATAATAATATTCGAAAATATTGCTCTTTCGCCGCGCGGTTGCTTGAAACCGATGGAATGTAAACGCGCCCAGTCGGTGATATATTCGCCATTTGGATAAGGTATTATCACCATTTGCGAAGAAGCGCCGCCTCCTCCGGGAGTCGCCTGCCCTTCGGGGATAGGAGGGCGCAGAGTAACTCCGTTCAAACTAACTACCAAATTCGCTCTAAGATGATAACCCGGAGTAGTTACTTTCAAGCGCACTTTATGAGTATTATGCTGATTTTCGGCAGTAATAATATTCGACACGTCAATCGTTGCCTGTTCGCGCAAATCGCCCTCTACTGAATAACGCACAATAAACTGCGCCTTACCGTTTCCGTTGAGGTTCAATTCGGTAGAAATAAAATTGTCGTTGTCTTGCGCGCTATACACGAAGACGGCGCGATTGCTCCTTCTGGGTATTTGCACGTCGAAATCTATCGTGAAAAAAGTACGATATTTTGACACATTTACTTCGTCCGTCCCTATCCACTGGGCGCGATTCCACCCTATGCCAACCAATCCGGTTTCAAACCAGGTAGGCTCGGATTCAATCATCGTTCCCATTTCATCCCACACCTGCACTTTCCAAAAATAGCGCGTAGAATATCTAAGAACGCCGCCACGATAACGTATTCCGATAGAAGCGTCGGATACCGTTTTTCCGGTATCAAAAACATATTCGCCGGCGGCTAATTTATCTTCGCCGGCGGCAACAATAATCCTGTATGCAGTTTGAGCGGCGCCGATACGAGCGGATTGCATCTGCCAGCTAAAACGCGGATTGAGCTCGTCAATTCCAAGAGGAGTGTCTAAATACTCGGTGCGAAGATTGACAATTGACGTTGCGGCAAAGCTATTAGCGCATACCGCAAAAAAAAGTAATATTACAAAAAGTCTATTCATTTTATTTTATTTTGATTGATTGATTGATTTATATTCTAAAAACTAAAAACTAAAATACGTTATTCGCCCAGATAAAAACTTGGCACCGGCGGTTGCTGGTATCCCATTGTTCTAACAGTTATTGTTTGCCTGTATGTATTATCCTGCAACAATGTTATTCGACGGTCTATTGCCGGAATTGTAGTGCTGTATATTCGCAGTTCGCCGGGCAGCGCTGTAACAATTTCCTCGCGCCAGTCGCCCATCAGGTCGCCGGTCATTATAACCTGCCCCTGAAAACCGCTCTGTATTTCGTTTTCCTGTTTGTATTTCAACACAGCCAAATTGCCGTCTCTACCTCCACGTCTTACGATATACTGTCGCAATTTTCCTGCATCCCACCACAACCAATCGTTCATTGGAGGAACATCATCATCTCTGGCAAACATATTTCCTTTTGCATCAAACAGATACCTATTGTTATTGCCTTGTATTCTCATTGAGCTGTGTCCTTTAGAGTCTTCGGCTGCAAAAAGTTCCAATCCCGGTCGCGTTGGGTCAATATCGGCTACCATCCCCGACCCGACGTGTATTGTAGGTTCGCCTATGCTCCAAATCAATTCTCCTGTACGAGCGTCGCGCAGACAAACGCCCAAACCGGTTTCGTCGTGCAGCGCTTCTATTGCTAAAAATACTTCTAATCCGGGTCGCGACGGGTCGATGTTGGAAACATAAACCTTGTCGGGGTGTCCTAATCCTGCCGACCACAGCAAGACGCCGTTATCGTCAAGAACGGCAGAGCCAAGAATAATCTCGTCGCGCCCATCGTCGTCCACATCGGCAACTAACATTATATGCGCTCCCTGACTGCGAACGATGGGGTTTTCTTCATCGCCGTCCCAACTCCACAATTTTGTAAGTTTACTTTCGTGAAATTGGTATGCGTCTACAAACATTGCCTTGTATGTTCCTCTTGCAACAATCAGACATGGGGTTTTTCCGTCAAGGTAGGCAACACCTAATTGGTGACGATTTTGCCGGTTGTAGTTGCCAAGCCGGTCGCTACGCGGAGGCCATGGCGCTTTTGTAATTTCGCGTCCGGTCATTCCGTCCCATATCGAAATCCATTCTTCACCGTCAACTACCGTGCCGTTCGGTCTTCTTATGCCTGTTGGCGCTGTCTTTACGGCTATTTCTGCTTTGCCGTCGCCATCAAAATCGTAGGCAATGAAAGGCGAGTACCACACTCCGGGCTCTATACCGTCGCCCAAATCGTTGCGCCACAAGAAAGTACCATCGTGAAGATAGGCTTCTATCTTGTAAGTTACCCGCGATGAATCGGGACCGCTACCCGGGTCTTTGCTTACATTAGGTTGAATAAGCACAAAATCCAATTTTCCGTCTCCATTAAGGTCGGCAACTCCCAAGCGTCGTCTGCCCGGAATAACGTCGTTCTGCAACGGAATAGAAATGTAAGCCGGTTCATTGGGCGACCTGCGAAGAGCAACCGAAACCCTCGGCGATGGCTCGCCCTGCCTGCCATTTTCCACGGGAACGACCCAATACTGCGTATTAGCAGCCGTTCTTGCTGCGTTCCTGTCTACAAAGTCGGTAGTGACTGAAACAGGTCGCGAATTAACTTTCGTCTGCCTTCCTCCGCCAACAGACTTGTATACGTCGAAGGCAACATCGGGCGCATCTGTTTTGAGCAGACGCCAACTAACATATACATTATTGTTACCGTCTACCAAGGCTACCACGCCACGGTCGAGACGCTCTTCAATGCGCTCTTTGGCAAAGCCTTCTACTCTGGGCTTGCGGGCATGGTCAGGTCTTAATATCTCAAAGTTGTACAAAAGCTCGCGCCTGTCTTGAGAATTTACCACGAAAGGTAACATCATTATTGAAATAAAAACAAAAAAATACTTTTTCATTATGGTTTAGATTTATTATTAAAATTTACGTTTAAAAAAACGCAAAGATAAAAATGTTTTTTAAAAAAAATACATTTTTTTTTGGAAATTATTTTTTTATTGATTATATTTGCAAAAAAAAAATTATAAAGAAATAATACATTATATAATATGAATATACATATTGATTCGTTGCTTCTTACAGGTTCTATACTGTTTTTAGTCAGTCTTTTTGCTACCAAAGCAGGGACAAGATTTGGCGTTCCCATCTTGTTGCTTTTCCTTGGCGTAGGAATGATTTTCGGAACGTCGGGCGTAGGAATACAGTTTGAGAACTATGGTATGGCTCAGGCAATAGGCACTTTGGCGCTATGTATTATTCTGTTTTCCGGCGGGCTTGATACAAGCTACAATGACATCAAGCCAATCGCAGCGCAGGGTACTATCTTGGCTACATTAGGCGTATTGCTGACGGCGTTTTTTTCAGGATTTTTTATATTTTATGCTGTAAATAATTGGTTTTCAGGATTTTCTATTACATTCCTCGAAGCAATGCTGCTTGCATCGGTAATGTCTTCAACCGATTCAGCCTCCGTATTCGCCATTCTGCGTGGCAAAGGCGTAAGATTGAAGAATAATCTTAAACCAATGCTCGAACTCGAAAGCGGCAGTAATGACCCTATGGCATATATGCTGACGGTGGTGTTGATACAGTTGATAACTTCAGGGCAACACGAAGCTGCCGCTTACGGACACGCAATATTATCATTTTTCCTGCAATTTATAATCGGCGTAGGCGCAGGCTTTGGACTTGGAAAGGCTGCCGTATGGCTGATAAATAAAATAAAACTTGATAACGATTCTTTTTACCCAATACTGCTGTTTGCATGCGGTATATTCATCTTCTCTGGCACAGACCTTATAAAGGGAAATGGCTTTCTTGCTGTATACCTTGCAGGATTGGTAATAGGAAATTCAAAATTTGCACACAAAAGGCTGTCATTAAGAGTTTTTGATGGACTAACATGGATAAGCCAAATAGGATTGTTTCTAACCTTGGGGCTACTCGTTAATCCGTATGAATTGTTCCCCGTTGCCTTGGTTAGCTTATTGATAGGCGCATTTATGATATTAGGCTCGCGTCCGTTGAGCGTCTTTATTTCGTTACTGCCATTTCGCAAAACGCCTGTAAGAGATAAGATTTTTGTTTCCTGGGTCGGACTGAAGGGAGCCGTGCCTATACTGTTTGCAATCTTTCCATTAGTGGCGGGGTTAGAAGATGGAATAGCGCACTTCATTTTCAACGTGGTATTCTTTATAACGTTGATGTCGCTACTAATACAAGGAACTTCGCTTACGCAGGTCGCTAATGTGCTGAAGCTATCCAACGATGAATATATTACAGAGTTCAAAGATTTTGATGTAGAATTGGACAAAGACGTTAAATACATGATGACTGAAATTGAAGTAACCGAAGAATGGTTGAAAAATGGAAATCTTCTGAAAAACATGCCATTGCCTAAACATACCCATGTTGTGATGGTAAAACGCGACGACGGTAAATATTTGATTTCTAATGAGAACATCGTTTTGACACAAAATTGCAAACTAATGGTGATAACAACCGACTCAGACGGTTTGTTGTAGTATTGATAAAAAGAAGGCAAGGTGCAAATAATAAAACTTTTAAGATTTTTTAACAGTCGTTTTTTGTGGAATATGAAAAAATATTACTACCTTGCGCCGCTTTTTGATGGGCAATCGCGGTCAAATTTAGTCCGCAAAAAATAGTTATAATTCATTGAAATCATGGATAATAAGGTTCAAGAAATTACAGATAAGATATACCGGGAAGGTGTTGAAAAAGGGCAAGCTGAAGCGCTAAAAATCGTTGAGGCTGCACAAGCAGAAAAGGCTGCACTGCTGAAACAAGCGCAACAGGAAGCCGAAAAAATCGTTGCAGACGCTAATAAGTCTGCCGAAGAATTGAGCAAAAATACTCAATCGGAGTTGAAATTGTATGCTAATCGCGCAGTAGAAGCGCTGAAGAGCGAAATAGCAGAGTTGATAAACGAAAAAATTGTCAATACCGCTGTTAGCGAAACCGTTAACAACGAATGGTTGCAAAAACTGATGCTCACGTTGGCTACCGATTGGGTAACCAAAGAAAATGTAGTAATACAAGCCGCCGACGCCAACGCGCTTAATCAATATTTCGCCAATAAAGCAAAGGGTTTGCTCGCAAAAGGCGTAAAGATTGAACAAGTGAACGCTAAACCGACTGCGTTTGCAATAATGCCTGCCGACAAGGGATACAAAGTACAGTTCGGCGAAGACGAATTTGCCGCATATTTCAAGGACTTCCTACGTCCGCAACTCGTTCAAATGCTTTTTAATTGAATATGAATTACTATTGTTTAATAGCAGGGTTGCCCGAAATAGAAATAGAGGACAACAAGTTGACTTTCAGCGTTGCCGATTTCAAGGAAGAAGTACGCTCGCAATTGTCGGCTGACGATAGGCAGTTATTGGACTTGTTTTACACAAAGTTCGACAACCAAAACTTGTTGCATTACCTCAAAGACAAGGACACTGAATTTGATATGCGCGGTAATATCGCAAAGGAAGAATTGGAAGAGGGATTGAAACTTTTCGCTGAAGACGACGACCCGAAAAACGACCTAATTCCGCCATATTTCAAAATCTTTGTTGAAGAATACAAAGAAGCGCCGGATGTAGACGTCGAAAAAACCAAGTGGGAAAACCGTTTGACTGAACTATACTACCAATGGGCGATGCAATCTAACAACAAATTTGTTAGCCGTTGGTTTGAGTTCAATCTGAACCTCAACATTATACTGTCGGCGACTACAAGTCGCAAGTATAACATTGACGTTGAAGTAGTTGGCGACAACGAAGTTGCCGAAGCGCTCAAAACGTCCAATCAGCGCGATTTCGGACTAACCGGAACAATCGATGAATTAGAGAGTTTTCAACGACTCGCCGACGAGCAAGACCTGTTTGAACGCGAAAAGAAAATAGACTTGCTGAAATGGCAGTGGCTTGACGAACAAACGTTTTTCAAGTATTTTAGCATCGAGCGAGTGTTTGCATACCTGGTAAAACTCGAAATAATTGAACGTTGGACAGCGCTTGACCACGTTGAAGGCGGAAAGATATTCAGAGAATTGATTGACAGTTTAAAGAAAGATGCAGTGAAAAAATAGTCGTCTATGGAGGCTTCAGAAGTATTAAATATCATCAGCAAAGGCGAATCAAGCAAGGTGCAGTTCAAAGAGCGAATACCCCATATCGAAAGTATGGCGCAGGAACTTGTTGCTTTTTCCAATTCTGAAGGCGGAACGATTATTTTTGGCGTAAACGACAAAACAGGCGACCTTAACGGGCTGACCTTTTCGGAAATAGCAAGCATCAACAATCAATTGACAAACATAGCGACAAACAATGTATTGCCTCCGGTATTCTTTGAAACTGAAACAGTTACGGCAAATGGAAACAATCTTATCGTAGTCACGGTTCCCAAAGGCGATGAAAAGCCTTACAAAGACAGAGGCGGAAATATTTATGTGAAAGTAGGTTCGGACAAGCGCAAGATAACATCAAACAGTGCGATTGCGAAATTACTGCAAGATAGCAGGAGGCTACATGCAGACGAAGAAATTGTACACGGAACAAGTATTTCAGACATTGATATAGACAAGTTCAAGGTGTTTGTAAAAAAATGTTACGAAAAAAATCTTTCAGAATTTGATATTCCGTTAGAGCAAATCTTAAAAAAACTTCGTTTGGCAAAAGATGGAGTATTAACCTTGGCTGGTCTCTTGCTATTTGGCGAAATGAGAGAAAGTTTTAAGTCAGAGTTTACAGTGCAATGTGTTAGTATTGACGATGTTGATATTTCTTGCGATAGATACGAGGATATTGAGCATCCAATAGAAGGCGCTCTGGATATTATTTTTAAAAAAACAATGGGTTTTATTGACAGAAATATGCGTAAAATTCCTGAAAATAACGAAAATGGGTTTAACAGTCATAGTAAGTGGGAAATCCCAAGACGCGTATTCGAAGAGTTTGTTGTTAATGCGTTGATACATAGAGATTATTTTATTAATTCTTCGGTAAGGGTCATAATTTTCCGGAACAGAGTTGAGATTATTAGTCCGGGTAGTTTGCCTAATACTTTGACCGTTGAGAACATTAAAAACCATGTATGTATGGCTCGAAATCCGGTTTTACATTCAATAGCAAGATACGTTTTGCCCTACGTAGGATTGGGAAGCGGCATTTCACGCGCATACTCCTTGTATCCACACATCGAAATCGAAAATTCTACAGAAGGTATAGGGTATCTGAAAGTAACAATCATGCGAAACGTAAAATAATATACATTATATAACATCAATCAAAAATAGAAAATTAAAAATCAAAAATATAAAAGATGGCGACAAAAGGAATAGTAAAAGGTATAGTGTCGAACTTGGTAACGATTGAAGCCGATGGACCCGTGTTGCAAAACGAAATATGTTTTATCAAAACGGGCGACGAGCGGCTTATGTCGGAGGTCATCAAAATAGTAGGTAAAAACACTTACGTTCAGGTATATGAGAGTACGCGCGGCTTGAAAGTAGGGGTCGAAGTGGATTTTACGGGACATATGCTTGAATTGACACTCGGACCGGGAATGTTATCGCGCAACTACGACGGTCTGCAAAACGACCTCGACAAGATGGAAGGCGTCTTCCTAAAGCGCGGCGATTACACTTTTCCGCTCGACGAAAAAAAGTTGTGGGATTTCGTTCCTATCGCAAAAGTAGGCGATACCGTTGAAGCAGCAAGTTGGTTGGGGCAGGTAGACGAAAATTCGCAACCCCACAAAATAATGGTGCCGTTCGTTTTCGAAGGTAAATACACTGTCAAAAGGCTTGCGCCGAAAGGTCAATATACCATAGTAGACAATATCGCAACGCTCACCGATGCTTCGGGAAAAGATATTGAAATCAACATGATGCAAAAATGGCCTGTGCGACGCGCTGTAACGGCATATGTAGCCAAGCCGCGCCCGTTCAAACTGCTTGAAACAGGCGTGCGTATCATCGACACGGCAAACCCGATTGTGGAAGGCGGTACCGGATTTATTCCCGGACCTTTCGGAACAGGTAAGACGGTGATGCAGCACGCTATTTCGAAACAGGCGGAAGCAGACATCGTGGTTGTGGCTGCCTGCGGCGAACGTGCAAACGAAGTAGTTGAAATTTTCGCAGAATTTCCGCACCTTATAGACCCGCATACAGGACGCAAGTTGATAGAACGCACAATCATCGTGGCAAACACATCTAACATGCCCGTTGCAGCGCGCGAAGCGTCGGTTTATACGGCAATGACGATAGCCGAGTACTATCGCAGCATGGGGCTGAAGGTGCTGCTGATGGCTGATTCAACGTCGCGCTGGGCGCAGGCGTTGCGCGAAATGTCGAACCGCCTCGAAGAACTGCCCGGACCGGACGCATTCCCGATGGACTTGTCGGCTATTATTTCAAACTTCTACGGACGCGCAGGATACGTGGAACTCAACAACGGCGAAACAGGCTCTATCACATTCATTGGAACGGTGTCGCCAGCCGGAGGAAACCTGAAAGAACCAGTGACCGAAAACACAAAGAAAGTAGCCCGCTGTTTCTTCGCATTGGAGCAAGACCGCGCCGACAAAAAGCGCTATCCGGCGATAAATCCTATCGACAGTTATTCAAAATATCTCGAATATCCCGAATTTGAAGAATACATCGGTAAACGTGTGTCGCCCGAATGGATTGGTACGGTAAACGAACTGAAAACCCGTATGCAGCGCGGAAAAGAAATCGCCGAACAGATAAACATACTCGGCGACGACGGCGTTCCTTTGGCTTACCACATCGTTTTTTGGAAATCGGAACTGATTGACTTTGTGCTTCTGCAACAGGACGCATTCGACGATATTGACGCAGTAACGCCAATCGAACGGCAAAAATACATGACAGACCTTATAATGAACATTTGTCGCACCGAGTTTGAGTTCTCTGCATTTGAAGAAGTAATGGATTATTTCAAAAAACAGATAAACATCTGTAAGCAAATGAACTATGCAAAATTCCAATCGGATAAATTTAATGGTCTTGAAAAGGAATTGAGTGAATTAGTAAAGGAAAGGACTGTAAAAGAAAAAGCGGCGTAAAAAACAGAAAAATGAAAGGACAAGTAAAACAAGTAGAATGGAACTCGATGGCGGATTTGTCAAGTTATCATCACAAGAGGAGGCTGGAAGAAATCTCGGAGGTAAAAAGTTTCGAGAGATTTCCAATATCCTTAAAGGATGCTGCGAGGGCGTCGAAGATGCAGAACGGATTATTGAAAGACAGTTAGATATGCTTGAAAAACACGCAAAAAAAGAAGGCTTTTTCGATGTAGACAAATTGTGGGACGAATACAATTCTACTGAAGGAAAAAGCATTGTCGAACTTCAACCGGGAACCGAAGCAGATGTTTTTCTGTTGAATTGCAACGGAAAATGGAACGTTTTGAAAATATCGAAGTGGAACACGTTTACGTTTCGTAAAAGAAACCGAACTCCACTTGAGTTTTTGATTAATAAAGTGATGCTTCACAATACTCTTTTTCCGGGAACATCGTACCGGCTAACCGGTTACTGTCACAGGTTCGACAACGAATTTTGCTTTGTTTTGGAACAACCATATATACCGCCTTTTTTCGATGAGTTTAACAAATTTGTAGGCTCAACGGAAAAAGAAATAGAAGAAGATATAATAGTAAAAAGAGGTTTTAGAAAAGAGGGAAAGTCTCAAATAAGGTATGTATCAGATGATTACCTTGTATCCGACCTCCATCTTGGCAATGTTTTGAAAGGCGCCGATGGCGAGTTGTATTACATCGACCCCAGCGTCAGACTTAACGAAAAAAATCGAAATTATAACAGTATTTTGAAGGCAATATAAATCAAAAATCAAAAATAGAAAATCAAAAATAGAAAATGATATGGCAAAAGCATTTCAGAAAATATATACGCAAATCAGCCAGATAACGAAGGCGACCTGCATGTTGA
>Ga0099364_10004327_pt1 | contig 21582 bp, 25 predicted proteins | sample TergutTh196P3_FD_73070 | JGI IMG/M metagenome (GOLD analysis project Ga0099364, IMG submission 73070) | Microcerotermes parvus P3 segment gut microbial communities from Pointe-Noire, Republic of the Congo - Th196 P3 | ecosystem: Host-associated > Arthropoda: Insects > Digestive system > Gut ... | reverse complement strand
AGCGTAGCGACGAAGCAATCCAGTCTGTGAAATCTCTGTTTTGCTGTATTTCCCGTTAATTCGGTGCCTGGATTGCTTCGCTTTGCTCGCAATGACGAGGGGTAATTGAATAGTCAACTTGTAATATGCACATAAATACCAATATCGTTTGTTGGGGCGGATTCAATATCCGCCCTTCCATATCCGCCCATATGCATGAATATCGGTTTACGCTATGCGGGCGGATATGGAATCCGCCCCTACAACCGCAGGATATGGAATCCGCCCGTACGCATGAGCATCGGTTTACGTTATGCGGGCGGATATGGAATCCGCCCCTAATTCCGCAGAATATGGAATCCGCCCCTACAACCGCACGTTGTGTTTTTTGTGGCTTGGGTGTATAGTACTATCAGTAGCTTTTGGGAGGATGTATTTTAAACGAAATGAGGATGGAGCCTGATGCATAGTAATATTCTTGATACTATCGGAAATACGCCGCTTGTCAAAATAAACAAGATGAACATGAACCCTGCTGTACCCCTGTACGCAAAACTTGAGGGGTTCAACCCGACAGGCAGCATTAAAGACCGCATAGCATTAAAGATGATTGAGCAAGCGGAATTTGAAGGCAAGCTCACAAAAGACAAAATCGTTATTGAGCCGACGTCTGGGAACACTGGCATCGGACTCGCGATGATTGGCGCATTAAAAGGCTACCGCATTCAAATTGTGATGAGCTCCGCCGTGAGCGTGGAACGCCAAAAGATGATAAAGTCTTTCGGCGGCGAGATAATCCTCACAGACTCAAGCCTTGGCACAGACGGCGCGATAATCAAAACCCGTGAAATAATCAATGAAAACCCAGATATGTATTTCAACCCCAACCAGTTTTCCAATGAGTACAACAAGCTGGCTCATTACAGCGCGACCGCGCAGGAGATATGGGATCAGACAAATGGCAAAATCACGCATTTCGTATCGTCGCTTGGGACATCCGGGACAATCATGGGCGTGGGCTTAAAACTCAAGGAGCTTAACCCCAAAATCAAGGTCATAGAAGCACAGCCGGTTAAGGGGCACTACATACAAGGCCTAAAAAACATGGACGAGGCAATTATACCTGAACTGTATGATATTGAACAGATCGACGCGAGTATAATGATCGACACGGAGGAAGCCTACGAAATGGCTCGGCGAATAGTCTTGGAGGAAGGGATATTTGTCGGAATGAGCTCAGGCGCCGCAATGATTGCCGCGCTTAAAACCATTGAATCACTCAAAAGCGGCCTCGTCGTGGTTATCTACCCCGACCGGGGGGAAAAGTACCTTAGCACAAACCTCTTTTGCTAGTACCTACCAAAAACGCAGATTGGAATGTAGACTAAAACGCAAATAATAACATGCTTTTTCTAGCCACTATCCACTTGCACCAGCCACTAAGGCAGACGTAATCTGCCGTGCGGAATAATTCCACGGTGCTAAAACAGATGACAAAAACAGGAGGTCAATGGCTTAATGATTGGGATATTGCAGCAGGAGTTTGCTGAAATATGGCACTTCTCGTCTTTACAATTCGGACAAATCTACATATATTACGCGATAGGGATTATCTTGGGTTCGCTCATCTCGGTTTTTGGGAAGCAAAAAATGCTTAGGTTGTTCACAGCGATGCAAAGCAAAAAGCTGGGGGTTTTGGGCGTAGCCCCCGCATGTGTGATAGGGGTTGCGTCGCCCCTTTGTCTGTTCGGCGCAATCCCGGTTGCGGCGTCTTTATCGGAAAAGGGAGTAAAGGACGATTTGCTCGCGGCGTTTATAATGGGTTCAATCCTGTTAAACCCGCAGTTAATTGTATACAGTGCGGCGCTTGGCACGCAGGCTTTTGCCGCCCGTGTAGTGTCATGCTGTTTATGCGGCGTGGTTGCCGGCCTTTGCGTGCGTTTTTTCTACGTCAACAAAGGCAAGGGCTTTTTTAAGTTTGAAAGCTTTGGCGAGCCTGTTGATAGTGAAGCTAACCCCAATGTGCTTATACGGTTGCTAAAGAGTATCTGGCGCAACTTAAACGCAACCAGCCCCCATTTTTTTATTGGCATTGCACTCTCGGCTGCCTTTCAGCGGTATGTGCCGGAGAACCTGTTAATCAACCTGATTGGGTGCAATAGGGCTCTTGGCGTGTTTGTGGCGGCTACGGTCGGCGTACCCCTCGATGCCTCCGGCAGCGGGACAGTTCCGCTCTTGCAGGGTTGGCTTGTAGGCGGCATGAGCATAGGGACGGCAGCGGCTTTCATGATAGGCGGCCCTTCCGCAAAAATTACAAACCTGTGTGCGCTCAAAATCGTTCTTAGTGTTAGGCGTTTTATACTTTATTTGTTATTTGCATTTCTTATAAGTATCGTTGCGAGGATATTAATCGACATTTTATTCATAATATTAAATAATATGGTATAATATAGGTGTTATTGCGAATCCGTCCTTACGGATGCGGCGGGTTCGTGTCATGTAATTTCTATCATAGGCATTTTTCAATTATTGGGAGGTCTAGCATTGACAAATTTTGCACTATTAATGGACATTCTTAATTTTTGTCCAAAGGACTTTTTAAAGTATGGATTTGACCATACGGTTGTAAGCCGTTGGAGGTCTGGCAAACGGCGCCTTATGCCGGGGCGCCACCAGGCGAAAACACTTGCAAGGGCGTTTCTTGAGGCAGACAGGGACGATGGGGGCGGCATCATCGACAGGCTTCTGCATAGCTGGTATCCAGCTGAGAAATACGATACAGACGAAGAGAAATGCTCGTATTTGGAAAGTTTTTTAACTGAAAAGAACCAAACAAGCCTAGAATACCAAAAAGTGCGAAGTGCACGCTTGAACAGCAGCTTGAGCGGTGCCTTGGACAATGGCCTGAGCGGCAGCCTGGGTAATAGCAGGGGTGGCGGTAAGGGTGACGGCTCAAGCGGCGATTCAAGCGTCGATCTGGACAATGGCCTGAGCGGCGGCCTGGAGAATAGCAGGGTTGGCGGTAAGGGTGATGGCTTAAGCGGCGGCTTGGACAATAGCCTGAGCGGCGGCCTGGAGAATAGCAGGGGTAGCAGTATGGGCTGTAGACTGTGCGGCAGCTTGGACAATGGCCTAGGCGACGGCTTGGACAATGGCTTAGGCAGTAGCAAAAAGTCCCTCTGGGCTGTGCCACGCGGCATTGAAGCGGTCCGTATTGGGCTGCTGGACTTTCTTGATTTGATAGGCAAGTTCCCTGAACCACAACAAATGAGCTTTGTTTTCACTGAAGGCCTTTCTATGTATCTGGACGAAGCATATTTTGGTCAATTGTTCATGGGAAAGTTTATGAAGCTGTTTGAGAAAGGGCACAGAATGTTTGTGGCAATGCGGAGCGACCGCGCTATCAGCGACGCCTGGTATTTTCACAAGATAAAGCTTTACGCCCACATGAAAGGGTATATTAAGACATTGTACTACGCCGATTTTTTGCCTCAAGGGAAAGACAAGTTGCTTGGACTTGCCGGAGACAAATTATCCATCAAGGTGACAAGGGAAAGCTTATGGGACGTGGAAAACGCGCGCGTAGACATACGCAACGATTTGGAAACTGCGGCTGATATTAAAAAACAAATACAAGGCTTTGCCAGCAGGGGGCGCCCGTTTGCGCACTACGACTATTTAAACGAGCCAAAAGGACTGCTGCAAAATGTAAATATCTACAAAGACCAGCCTAGCTATGTTTTTAGCAGGTTACCCCACTTTGGCGTGGCAGCCCCAAAGGCTTTTGCGGAATGCTTCGCCCTGTCTGGGGATGAGCTGGACGCCATACAAAATGAATTTTTTCCCCTTCTGTTGGATCCGTCGTATTTCAATGACGATATACCGGTCCGGCATATATTCTGTGAAGACGACATAAACAGCATGCTCATGAAAAAACGCCATCAATCGCATGAACTGTCCGCGATGATTGGGCGAAAGGCGTGGATGTCAACAGCCTATTTGGTGCGCCAGCTTAAGGCAATACAAGCACTTCTTAAGGCCCATAAAAACTATGAGGCTTGTTTTGTCAAGCGCGAGGACTTTAGCAAGCTTATGATTCAGATCGGCGTATGGGGCAACGAAGCGGTGATTTGCTGGTTGAACGAAAAGTACTCTGTTGCGTGCAAAGAATACTTGATAGTTACAGGCTTGCTGGGTTATTGCTTCAGGGAATGGAACGAAATACCAAACAATGTGAAAAATAGGAACGCAGTTAGCCGCAAGTTGGCCCAATGGGTAAAAGCGCGGTAAACGCATTCTAGGGCATAACAGGGGGAAACCCCCCCGTTCATGTTCACGGCGGTTGCGGAGGAGATTACTTGACTTAATGAAGACATGGGTGAAGAAAGAGATGGAGAATGATGAGCAATAGAATATGGTTTAGATTGTTGCGAAGGAGATGGGAGCTAAGAAGGCGGAGATTCCTGCCGACGTCCGCTGTCATCATATCTCCATCCTCTTGCCTGCGTAACATTGATTCGGCTAACTCCAAGAAGTGCCGCCTATGTTACTTGTGGAGGTGCCCCACCGCTGTATTCGCTGAAAAAATATGCTATGCTGTTGCCGTTGTTTTTTCCTAGGGGTGTGTTGTTCTCCGCCATTTTGCATAAAGATCCAGTTCGCCGGCATAATTCCTTTGAAAAATTGCCTGGCAGTCATTATAGTCTTCTCCGCTTGCGCCGTCTGCGGCCGTATTCCAACCAGCGAAAACATGATGCTCCCTAGTGAATTCATTTTTTGCCAAGATGAGGATTTGTCCGTATACTACTGTCTGCGCCGACATTGCGCCCTCGCCCCCATTGGCATGATAGTTCACATAGAAGGCAGGTTTCCATTGTGTGGGGGGATGAAGGCCTGATGTCGGTGCATTGACAAGTTTGGCGCCGCCTTCGTCCCCACAAGGTGTCTCCTTTTTACTGTGAGGGATCCCAGTAGATAATAATGTCAAATTTTTAGTGGCCTGCCCTTCTGCTATTGCTGGATTAGAATACCTCATGAAACCCCCCCTGCCCTTTTCTTATGGTGTAGTTACTGTTCCGCCGGGTTGAAATCCGGCCACAACAATAGAATAGCACACACCTGGGGGCATTCATAGATACCGATATGCCATACAAGTACAGTCAAAAACGGTTAATAATTTGACAGTTTTTTCGACTTTGAAGTGTGTCATTACAACTTTTACGTTGATAACCAAGACAATCAAGCCAAACAGTCACATCACAACAGCTATGTGCCTACTTGTAATCCTGGTTTTGTAGAATCGTTAAACACAAAACGCATATAAAAAAATCATTATTTTTTGTAAAAACCCGCGAATATCAAATGTCAGGCTTGACGCTTATCATGCCCTCTCCATATATTCACCGACCCTTGTATCAATCCTTATCATTTCGTCTTCATTTATAAACAGAGGCACTTTCACAACCGCCCCTGTCTCAACCGTCGCGGGCTTTGTGGCACCCTGAGCCGTATCGCCCTTATACCCGGGGTCGGTGGCGGTAACCCTCAACACGACGAAATTCGGCGGTTCAACGCCAAACACGTTGTCCTTGAACGAAAGGATCTTGCAGACAACTTCCTCTTTCACAAATTTCAGCGAGTCGCCAATCGTTTCGCTGCTAATCGGGATCTGGTCGTAGGTTTCTGTGTCCATGAAGTAATAGAGCGCACCGTCGTTGTACATGTACTGCATGTCTCTCCGCTCAATGTGTGCGCTTGGCATCTTGTCAGCAGGGTTGAATGTTCTTTCGATCGTCGCGCCTGTGATTACGTTTTTGAGCTTTGTGCGGACAAAAGCCGCGCCTTTGCCGGGTTTTACATGCTGGAATTCGACAATCTGAAAAGCTTGCCCATCCAATTCAAAGGTAACTCCGTTTCTAAATTCCCCAGCGCTAATCATAAATACTATTCCCCCTTAGAGTCTTTATGTTGATTCATATCATGCCACGGCGATTTCCTGACTAGAAGAGCAGCCCTTATTATTGCCGCAGTCACACCTATTTCGAACTGTTGTTGCAGGGAGTCTATTTTTGAGAACAAAACGCCCTTTTCCGTCACAACATACTTTGGAGGAAGCTCATTTAAAGCGATTGCGGCGATATCTAACTGGCATTTCTCACAGTCGCACATTTTAATGTCCTGAAGAACGCTCTTCATTTGGTTAAACACAACTTCTTCCATATGGTTTTTCAGATTTGGCATAAAATAAACCCCTTTCTAACATTTACATCCTTCTGCTCACCAGATTTTACCACGTTTTATGCATTAATAAAATAGTTTGCAGGTATAATGAGTAAAAAATTTTCATATATTTAAATATTTTAAATATTATATGTATATTCAAACTCGGCTGCGCCTATTTTGTTTCCCTTGCGACCAATAATACAACCTAAAAACGGCTGCTTCCGGCATGCGCTTAAGCATTACTGTGAAGACTTCAAATAGGACAATGGGCTTTGTATACACTGAATATATGCCTAGCCTTTTTGCGCCGAAAACATCCGTAAACAACTGATCCCCAACCATGCATACTTCTCCGCTGGCCAGCCCCAGAGCCTCCATCGCCCTTAAAAAGCCCTTTTTTGAAGGCTTCCCTGCGCCATGAATGGCATGAACACCTAAACCATCAGCAAAAGTATGAACGCGCCTTGAATTCGCGTTTGACAAAACACAGAGCTTAAACCCATCCGCGCTTAAAGCCTTAAGCCAGCCCATAAGCCTACCGCAGGGCTTTCGTTCGCTTGGCTTGACCAGCGTGTTGTCGATATCAAATATTATTCCGCGAATACCTTTATTTTTTAGCGCAAGCACCTCAATATCATAGATACTGTCATATATGACATCCGGAAACAATTTCTCAAACATAATTCTGCATCCTATCTTCGTGTCCTATGTCTCAATAAACGACTGTATTTCCCTCTTGTTGGAATTAATGGTATTGAGCGTCCCATACAGGTTAGTCTCTACGGTTTCCAGCAATTTTTCAACATATTCATAGGTGCCCTTTTTGATCTCGCTTGCATTCTGTTGCGCGGCATTGACAATATCATTTGCCTTTTTGTACGCAGAGCTAATAATCTCATGCTCATCGACTATTTCATTAAACCTTACGTCGGCGTCCTTTAAAACTTTTTGCGCCTCAACCTCCGCGCTCTTGACAATGTTTTCCTTGTCGTTGATTAGCCGGGTCGCCTCCTGTATGTCGTCCGGTATTTTCAGCCTAAGCTTTCGGACGATTTCTAGGACATCTTCTTTGTTAACCATGCACTTTCCAGACAGTGGCACAGAAACGCTTTTTTCTATCAATTCTTCAAGTTCTTCGATGACTTCGTAAATTTCCACAGCTCAATCCTCCGTTTGGACAATCAATGGTTTGCGGCGCGGGCGTCCGCGGCGTTAGATAGCCGCCTACCGTATTTTTGTTCCAATTCCTCAATGACGTTATCGGGGACAAGCCCTCTGAGGCTTGCGTTGTTTTCAGCCAGTTCTTTTACAGCGCTGGAACTCAAATATGTGTATTTTATATTCGTAATCAAAAAAATGGTTTCCAGCGAGTCGTCAATATGCTCGTTCAACAGCGCCATTTGAAACTCGTACTCAAAGTCGGACATTGCCCGTAGCCCTTTAACGATGACAGTGGCGCCTCTTTTCCTTGCGTAGGTCGCTAATAGGCCTTCAAATGATGCAATTTCAATGTTTTGATTGCACTCAATGTTTTCTATTGCAGCGTTTAACAGCGCAATGCGTTCTTTCAACGAGAACATGGGTTTCTTTTGCCGATTGTGCCCAATCGCCACAATAAGCTTAGAACACATTGCCGAAGCCCGTCTAATAATATCAAGGTGTCCATTGGTTACGGGATCAAAACTCCCGGGGTATATGTAAGTCGTCATTTTTCATCCCCTGCCGCTCAGGTTTCTGCTACCCTGCCACTCGAGTCCTCGTAAACTGAGATAGCTGTGCCGCTTTCGTTGCTCAATTCTCCGCAACCCTGCCAATCGTGTTTTCGTAAACTGAGGAAACTGTGCCGTCTTAGCCGCTCAATTCTCCGCAACCCTGCCACTCGCATTCTCGTAAACTGAGATAGCTGTGCCGCCGTATAGCCTTTCTTTGCATTTGTGGAAGGGTCCCGCTTCACCGGGCATCTTCGTATGGCCCCCGTGTTCAAAAACCAGCAATGCGCCAATCGACACGACGGAGCTTTGGGCAATAATGCCGGGTAGGTCGGCCACTTTTGCGAAATCATACGGAGGGTCGGCAATCACCAAGTCGACGAGCTCTTCGCCATATTTTTTTGCAATGCCCCTCCCCCACTGCCCAGCTTCCAATACATCGCATTTTATGATTAATGCTTTATCTGTGAAGCCAAGGAGTTCAACGTTATGCTTTATTATATCACAACATTTTTTGTTATTGTCAACAAAAATTGCAATAGACGCCCCCCTGCTCAACGCTTCAAGCCCCATTGCCCCGGAGCCCGAGAACAGGTCGAGCGCAACCGCGCCGCTGACGCTGCCCGAAAGGACATTGAACAGCGACTCCCTGACTATTGAGCTGGTCGGGCGCGTATCCCTGCCTTTCGGTGTACTGATATACCTTCCCCCGGCGCTGCCGCCGATAATTCTTACTATAAGACCACTCCCAAAACGAAAAAAGCCAAAGCCGGGCATGTTTGCACCTCACAGCCTATGCTCAATATCATTCTATTATCATTCGGTTATCATTTTATATCTTGAGAATAAAATGTCAATAAGGTCTTCGTAATATCTTGAAAATAAAATGTCGTGACTATTTAAATACCCCCTCTTCGTCATTGCGAGGAGCGTAGTGACGAAGCAATCCAGTCTGAAAATCTTTGTTTTGCTATATTTTCCCGTTAATTCGGTGTCTGGATTGCTTCGCTTTGCTCGCAATGACGGGGGGTATTTGAATAGGTACAAAATGTCAATCAATAAAATGTCAATAATAACAGTCAATAATAACTTGAAAATAAAATGTCAATAATAACTTGCTTTATCGGCCTTTATAAAGTAGAATATACCTGCTGATTTGATATGCGGCTGTGGCGGAATTGGCAGACGCGCACGGTTCAGGTCCGTGTGAATGTACGTTCATGGGGGTTCAAGTCCCTTCAGCCGCATAAAGTTTAGCGGTCAGACATTTGAGCATGTCAAAAAGGGAGTCCATAAAAATGGGCTTCCTTTTGATATAACTACGTATGCGTGATGCTGACAAGACAAATATAACAGTAAAAATACACTTCCAAATTTCAAACGTTCATCATCCATTACAAACGCTTTAACTGTAAACTCTTCAATGATATTTGTTGCCCATTTTCGAAATTGTACAGCAATATAAAATTCCTCTTGATATATTTCTTCTAATTCCGCACCTGATATTGATGCAAAATCGGGTTTAATCCCTATCTCAGTCAACTCGTCATTGGTTATTTCCCTGTTAGCATTTTTATTTCGAGTGGCTATTTGAGTGACAATAATACTTGTTATGACCACAAGCAGTATTGTACATACAGCAATTAAAGCTATTATAATGATATGACAATTACTATATGTTATTAAACGTCACTATGCTTTGCTCCCGCGTATATGTCGCTTTCGGGTTAAATTTGAAGTCGCCCGTACCCTGCATGATTCCATTAGCAGAACAGAAATAAATAGCGTCCACCGCCCATTCAGAGGCAAATAAAATATCTGTGAAGCTGGCAGAGGCAGTGTTGAAAACGTCCATGCCTGCCACTCTACAAGTATTCCGAATCATAGTGGCCGCTTGTTCCCGGGTGAAGCTACCTTCCGGCGTGAACTTCCCTCCGCCGGTGCCATTTGTTATTCCGAGGGCATAAGCTGCTAGTATATATGGGTCATTAGTGTCTGAAAAGGCGTTAGGGTCGCGGGTCAGACCTTTTTCCTCTAAAAACCCATCAACGCCTTTACCGGACCTGTGCGCTACCCACTCGACCGCTAATCGGCAGAACTCGGCGCGAGTGACGATTTTCCCAAGTCCGCTTTGTATGTTTTCGGGGACATAGCCTATGCTGATTGCGTTCATAACACCGTCAAGCGCCCAAGGGCTAACGTGTTCGCCGACTTCGTCCGCTTTGTCGCCGGCAGTAATTAGAGAGGAGTAGTAACTGTTTCTCAAAACAATACGGCTGTCCCGTCCGCTTCTTGCAATCAGTCCGCCCACATATGGGCTTTCACTCACAGAGGAAATCATGCCCGTGGCATAACTGCCATGAGTTGTAATTATACCGCTGTCACAATACCCTATCAGCCCACCGGCATAAGAAGAAGTCGGAGAAGATGTAGAAGAAGCGGAGACGGAAACGGCTCCTCCCGCGTAACAGACTGTAAATGCGCCGTCACTAACAAGCCCAATCAAACCGCCGGCATAAGAAGAAGCGGATGAAGTGGCAGAAACTGATCGTTCTGCGTAAGAGCCTGAGATCGTACCGCCTGAATAACTTCCAATCAATCCGCCCGCGTAAGCATAATCGATAGAGGAGGAAGCGAAGATGTCTCCACCTTTCACTAAAGGCGCATAAGTCGCGTTGGGCGCGTAACAGTTTGTGATTGTTCCGCCAAAACTTCTTCCAATCAGCCCTCCCGCAAAGGCTTCAGATTGTGAAGAAGAAGCGGAAACCTCACTCGTGGAATAAGAATTGTACATTTCGTTGTGACCATTTACTTCCCCTATCAGTCCGCCCGCGAAAGAAGAAGAAAAGGCAACGGTATCGGAGGCAGAAACAATCCCTTCGGTGTAGCAGTCAATAATTCTGCCGCCGCCTCTCCCGAATAATCCGCCAGCGTAAGAAGGGGAATAATTAGCTTGGTTAGAAGAAAAAGCGGAAACTGTTCCTGTAACGAAACAGTTTATAATCGTTCCTCCTTGGCTATTTCCAGCCAATCCGCCGGCAGATACAGGGGTAAAAGTCGATGTGGAAGCCGATGCGGAAACACCAAGTGCGCCGATGTTTATACCCACATTTTTAACGGTTACCCAATGCGCTATCGTATCAAACAACCCTGCGCTCTCACGGTTGCTGCTGCTTAGAACATATAAATTACTGATAGTGTGACCTTGTCCGTCAAAAAAATCTCCATAAAACCCCACTATTGGAACCCACTCTTCTGTCAATGCTATATCGTTTGCCAAGACATAGTATTTCTTCTCGCTCTGAGGCCCGCCGATTTTCGCGAGTTCGGCGGCTGTCGAGATATAGATTGCGTCTGCGGGCACAATGTCGTCAATCGGCGCAATAAAGCCGTTGGCCTGCGCCTCGGGCATATCCATCGCAATTACCGTTGATGTTATTGGAACTATGGCAAAAATAAAGAGCGCCGACAGCGCAGTGGATAATATACGTTTGTTCATATATGCGACTTCCTCCTTTGCTGTTGACCTATTTCAATGATATACTTTAATTATGAGAGGTTATCTCCTAATTGTCAAGCATCTCCAAGTGCTTGCAGACCACACAGCAGACGGCATCGTAACTGTTCACTGCTTCCCCTAAAGCCCCCTCGCGTCATTGCGAGGAGAGTAGCGACGCGGCAATCCAGAGAAAAAACGGCTTTCTGGATTGCTTCGCTTCGCTCGCAATGACGGTAGCACCGAACAGTTACACGGCATCGCCGTCTTAACTCTCAGACCAGAAAAGGGCTGAGAGAGGGGTCTTAGGGCTCGCCTTAAAAAGCAGTTTAAGGATTTGGCGTTCCTTAAACCCTGCTTGCCGTTAGTGAAGCAGTATTTTTAGCGTTATTTTTACGTCGTGTTCGTCAGCACCCATCGCATTAACTGTTTTTCAGAAATGGCAATTCTCGTTTTAGGTTGGACCTAATACTTCTTTGCCAAAAAAATTCACCGATAAAGAGTATTTTGTTGTAAAGGTTTCCGCGTAACAGGGCGCGAAATAATTGACTAACAGAATATATTTTTGATATCGCATAAATAATTTCATTCTGCAAATCAAAGGGTGAAATATTCACAGGATAATGAACCACATTCCCAGTGTATTTATCCCAATCTTGATGAATTAGTTTATCTCTGTTCTTCTCATAGGCAGGTGTTGAAGGAACAAAGTACATCGATTGAATTAGGATCCCGTGTATATTATGTTGTTGAACAAAGTCAACAATTTTTTGTCCTATGCCTATAGTATGATTATCGGCACCTACAATAAACAATCCGCGAACATTTAGGCCATGCTGTTGTGTGTTTTTTACCGCTTCAACCACTCGGGCATAGGTACATTTTTTATTATACTGTTCAAAGGATTCATCTTCTAAAAATTCTATTCCAAAAGCCAATTCGATAAATCCTGCCTTTTTTAACAGAGTCAGCATTTCATCATCGAACCCAACATCATATCTCGCCTGAATTGTAAAAGAATATTTAATGCCGCTGGCGATGATAGCATTTAACACGGAAATAGCCCATTTTCTATCTGCGAAAAAATTGTCGTCGGTGAGCCAAACCACCTTATTCAAACGCGGTAGAAAACGTTTATCGTGAAATTTAATAGACTGCCTAATGTCTTCTACAACATTTTCCGGCGCCCGCGTCCGTACTTTTCTTCCTAAATGACGTATTATCGCGCAGTAATCACAGTTATGCGGACAGCCTCTTGAAGCGTGTACCTGCGTCCATAAAGTATTATGCCTCGCCATTTTATGATAGCGGTAAAGTAAATATCGGTCAGGGATTGTATCAATGTTTTCAGGAGGTTTTCTCTCGTCGGTAAGAATAACTTCCCCATCTTTTTCGTATGCAACGCCCGGAAAAGAAATCGGGGAATTTTTGCCTGTTGATTTGATAAATTCAACAATTGATTCATCGCTTTCGCCGAGAAGGACATAATCACAATATTTAACGGCTTCGGGATAATTCAAGGAAGCATGCAACCCGCCCATTACCACGATTGCTTCTGAATTATTTTTGATGTATTGAGCAAGCTCGTATCCTCTCTGAGCGTTGAACGTAAATATCCCAATGAAAACAATATCTGCATCCAAAACATCATCCCATTTTATCTTGGAAATGGATTCGCTGTACATAAAAGTGTCGTCTATCATCTTTTTAACGATGGTTGCCAGCGTAAGCATACCGATAGACGGATTTCTTATGTATTTATCATATGTATACAAGTTTTTTATCGACTTACGGTACGGTAGGTTGCCCGGTTCGATAAACCGCACTTTATTAATCATATTCGCATTTTTTTCAGGTATAATTTTATTGAGATTATCTTTCAAGATTCCAGCATTATACTTTACACTACCCCAACTATCCTGATGACAGTAATATAATGTCGTACTATCGCAATCCATAAACGCCCTCATGTCAAAGATAAATTTTTTTCGATACTACCATTATATAGCAAATCGGTGGTTTTTGCAATTTTATTAAAGTAAAAAGCAAGCGTTGAGGGAATTCATCCAGCGGCGAAAAATGGCAGATGTAATCAACCTCTTCGGTCAGGTGGATTATAGTGCAGACTATGATTACAAAGCGGCAAGGCAAGCTAGGTCATGAAAGTATTGGTAGATACTTCTGTCTGGTCACTAGCATTGCGACGTGGGAACCGAACAAGGTAGCCGAAAAGCTAGCTGAATTGATTCGTGCAGCGATGGTAGTTGTGATAGATTCAGTGCGTCAAGAACTCTTATCTGGAATACCAGACGAAAAGACTTTCACAAATCTCAAGATCAGACTGGAGCATTTTGACGATCTGACAGTCAGAATTGCCACTTGTTAGGCTTTTGGGATAATGGTATAGTGTGTGCAGAGGGGGTTGCGATATGAGTTTGCTTTCATTTAAACTGTTTTGCATTGAGAAATATGCGGATTACAAGTCTATGCCCAGCAATGAGGTGTACAAACTTTTTGAGGAAAATGGAGTTATTGATATGTTAAACCGTGACTATGATATACTACACGGATTCGGGTTTGAATATATCGTCCGTGATATAGATCAGTTTCTGGGCGGTGAGGTCGAGTGATCATATACCATGGCGGAACTGACATCGTTAAAACACCGATGATAATAAAAACATATTCAGGGAGAGATTTCGGCACTGGATTCTATACCACCAGCATTCGTGAACAGGCAGTAAAGTGGTCAATACGACAAGCTGCCTACAGGAAAAGTGACAAAGCAATCCTAAATACATATGAACTAGACGACAATGTTTTTAAAAACCTCAATACGAAAACTTTCGATGGGTATACGATGGAGTGGTTGAACTTTGTGGTTTCCTGCCGCCAGGATGCCGATTTTAGGCATGAATATGATCTGATCGTGGGTAAGATTGCGAATGATGACGTAGGAGAAACGATTCAAGCTGTTATAGACGGTTTGACGTCAAAAGACTTTGCACTTTCCAAACTTGTCTTTGTACATGCGAATAATCAAATATGTTTATCTACAGACAATGCGCTGGAGTATATTAAATTCATTTCTGCGAGGAAGGTGAACTAGTATGTCGCATGGGACAATTCGGGCAGCTACTCTGCTTACAATAGTGAGATTGATTACTGAAGAATACGGTGTGAGCGATGATGAGGCGATAAAGATGTTCTATGAATCACACATTGGAGCTTGTTATGCAGACGATGAAAGCGGTCTTTACGGACAAAGCGCCCTATATGTGTTTTCCCTGTTTAAAGAAGAGAGGATCCTTTCTTCGGAAACTAACTAAAAAACTCATCAACGACTACTTTCATCACAGATTATATCAACTACTACATTCATCAGCGATTGCATCAGCGATTACATATACGATTACATATACGATTACATATACGATTACATATACGATTACATACGATTACGCCCTGCTTTTATTTTGCACATAAATGCCAATATCGCTTGTAGGGCGGATTCCATATGCGCCCTTCCATGTCCACCCTTATGCATGAACATCGGTTATACGAATACGGGCGGATATGGAATCCGCCCCTACAGACGAAATTTTATTCGATATTGTATATTTTTCGATACCCTCTGAATTGTAACTTACATTGCATACGATTGCATACGATTCTGTCTATGATGTATTGTTTATATTCTGTCTATGATGTATTGTTTATATTGACATATTGTGATATTTGTGATATTTTCTAACTATAATGCTACATTACAGTCAAATAATAACAAAGAATTGAAATATGAGTAGTATTAGCAGTAGCAGTAGCAGTAGCAGTAGCAGTAGCAGTAGCAGTAGCAGTAAAGGCAAAAGCAGCAACAGTATTAGCATAAGTGGTGGCAGTATTCTTGTTTTGTCTTTATTTATCCACAAATTATGCCCGAGAGTGAAAAGATTTGCAGGTTATCACGTATGTTTTTTGCCGCCGTGCAAGGCGTTAAAACACAGTAATGCTTTGTGCCTTGCAAGTATTAACAAGGAAGCAGGGCGACAAAAGACTAGCGCAAGGTGCAAATCTTTCCGTTCCCGGATATAAATCTTACATGTTGATTCGGATACGAATTATGCGGCAGGGCATGTGGATGCACAGTTGGCGTCGCGGCGCATTGCAATAGTTGCGTTGTGCGCTGTCCTACCTTTGGCATCCCGGATAGGGGGTATCATATGCCTAAAGAATATGTTGTAAACGGTGCTAAGCTTGAGTGTAGCCAGGGTAAGGCTTCAAGCAAGTTAATTGTGTTGCCTATAAACCGGGTAATGCTTGACGGAAAGCCAAAAGCCAATATTAGCGACTGTAAGCCATTTGTCAATGTTATGCCATTTGGGATGTGCGATTCCAAGACAAACCCAGGGGTCATAGCGGCTACTGCCGCGGCACAAGGGGTACATACGCCCGTGCCCTGTACGCCTACGTGCTCAATTTGGCTTGGAGGCAAACCTAATGTTTTGGTCGGCGGGATGCCTGCCCTTATGAAGAGCGACAAGGCCGTGTGCCCGCTTGGCGCTGGCAAGATACAAATCAAAGACAGCGGCCAAAGTGGCATATCGGTGGGGGCGCCACCAAAACCGCCACTAATCGCGCCGTCGGCTATAGCAGTCCCTACTGCGGTATTTCTTATGTTCCCCAACCTGGTTGATTTTTATATGGACGCTATCAGGCAGTGGTATTTGGAAGAAAAGGCAAAGCTTGTTGAGATTGCTGAAAAAATGCAAACGCCAGAGGGGCGGGCAGAGCTTATGACACAAATGGTAAGCGAGCTCAGGGCGCAGGTAATAAACGAGATGCTGAATTGGACCGGGTTGTCCAATGTAGTTTCGTTGGCTACAGCGGCAGAACAGCTTATGCAGGCTGACCCGTTAATATCATCTGATCAGGTTATTGAAAAGTATAAGGAGCAATTTATGAGCGCCTACATGGAAACAGCTTCGAAGCAAGGAGCCGAAGGGCCTGATGGGCCTGATGGGCCTGATGGAAAAGCCCCTAGCAGCGGTACATTACTGAATAAAAGCATTGACGCGTCAAGGCGTGCTCAGCCCGGCGGTGGTATGCGGCTTGGGTCTTAGTAACGAGTAGGCATAGCAATGGGTGGATCTTAGCCGTGAGGGGGGATTGTTTTGGCGGCGGTTTTAAAAAACATAACAGACACTAAAAACATATACACATATTTTGAATTTTGCGGATATGATGGTTGGGACGAATTTGATCGGCTATTCTCAATCCTCACAGACGAAATGTGGTGCAGTGTACAGAATAAGCTGGACGGGATTTATTCCAGGCACTGCGTGTTGGAAAAAGGCGGGCTAGTTTTTAAACTTATGTACCACGAAGATGTTGGCAACTGCCTGTGCAGCCAGGACAAGAAGACGGACGATTACTATGAACAGCTTGAAAAGATTGCCTTCGAAGTCGCTGAAAAACTGTAAATACATTATTGGGTAAATGTGGAAACATGGAAACATGGTAAATGTGGCAAGCATGACAAACATGGTAAACGTGGCAAGTATGACAAACATGTAAAGCGTGGCAAATGTGGCAGACTGGACAAATGGGAAACATAAAAATGGGAATTGCGGGAGGGTGTTGAAAAGTGAACCTAATCATTGAAGTTGGCAATCTCAAGGTTGCGCCGTTTGAATTTGAGCGCATACTGGAATTGAAAATCGAAAAAGCCATAAACGAACACGCTGTGCTATATGTGCGCGGCATTGTTGTTTATGACTGGAACAGCAGGCCGGTCGCAGACACTGTGGAAGGGACCGCAATAAAATGCGAAGACGGTGCAAACACCTACTTTTGCGGCGTATTAAAGAGCGTCATAATAACATGTGAAAACGACATATACTACCTGGAGGCTCACGCCGTATCCCACACCATAAAGCTCGACACAGAAAAGTTCAAGCGGTCTTTTCAAGAAGACGGGAGGACTTATGAGGACATCATTGGGGCGATTACAGGCGAAAAAGGTGGCGTTATGCATTACAATGCGGGCGCGATGGCTGTGGAGCGGATACTTGTACAGTACGACGAGACAGACTGGCAGTTTGCCAAAAGGCTGGCTTCCCACACGCAAGACGTTTTAATAGCCATGTCTACAAGCGACGGGCCCGAATTCCATGTCGGCATAGAGGACGAATCTTACGCGGGCGAGATAATCACAAGCAATTTCTCAGTCTTTAAAGACTTTGATTTATTGCGCCTTAGGTCTAATGACGAAAAGCCACTCGCCGAGGGCGACATAACAATGTACCAGGTGAAAACAGATGATTTTTCGTACAGTTCGTTTGACGCGGGCGACAAGGTGCTTCTTAACGGCATAGAAGGGCTGTATGTCCGGCGCTCCGTACTCAGCCTGACTCAATCTCATTTGATCAGCACATACACGCTGGCTTCCAAAAACGCTATGACGGCCCCCAAATCCTATAACCCTAAAATTACTGGCTTGGCCCTATCTGGGGTTGTAACGGCGGTTGAGACCGACGACGTGAGACTGGACTTGGACATTGACTATGGCGCGGGCTCCGCGCATTTATTCAAATACTCAACGCCATATAGCATGGAAGGCCACACGGGCTGGTATGTTATGCCGGAGCCGGGTGACAGGCTACAGTTGGTTTTTTCCACAGAGGATGAGCGGGATGTATACGCCACAATGTCAATCAGGCAAAGCCAAACGGGGAAAACCTCCGATCCAATGACAAAATACCTGCGGACTTCATATGGCAAAGAAATTAAGTTTGACGCCAGCGAGATTTTGATAACCGGAAAAGACGACGACACCTTTATTAGGATTAATGAAGACTCGGGCATTCATATAAACTCAACAAAGCCGATTAACATTACCAGCGACGGCACAATGGGCATCATAAGCAAGGGCGACATGACCATATCAACCGACTCAAACCTTGCGATAAACGCCGAGGAGTCTATTACAATGACCTGCAAGGGCAACAATGTCAGTATTGTGCCGGCGACTGGCATTGCAATTTCAACCGACCAGAAATGCAGCCTAAGCAGCCAGGGTGACATGAGTTTTTCCTCTGAAGGAAATAAAAGCATTTCTACAAAAGGCGACTTGACGATTGCCGCCAGCAAGAACATTGTTTGTGCTGGGCTGTTGTCGGTTACCCATAGCAACCTGCTAAATGTAGTGTCTATGAACCCAATTACGGGTATTGCCATCGCCACCCCCACAGCGCTCAATATGGCGGGCGGCTTGGGCGGCGCATCCATATCAGGCAGAAAAATAGATTTGAAAGCCGCAACGGACGTGACGACTTCAGCTGGCAAAAAGCTCAAGCTGAACGGCGTGGCCGAGGTGGCCCTTTCCGGCGGTGCCAGCGGGATTAAGCTAGCGCCGGGCGGCGTTGATATAAAGGGGCCAAAAGTAAAGGAGAATTAGGTGCTTGAAGAAAACTATGCTTGTGGGCGGCGTTGATTTATAGGGGCTAAAAGTGAAAAAGTGAAGGGGAATTAGAAGCTTGTAGTAAATTATGTTTGTGGGCGGCGTTGATTTATAGGGGTTAAAAGTGAAGGGGAATTAGAAGCTTGTAGGAAATTATGTTTGTGGGCGGCGTTGATTTATAAGGGCCAAAAGCAAAGGAGAATTAGGAACTTGTAGAAAATAGGTTTGTGGGGTGTTAATATGCCAGGCGCTAGCGTAAATGACGGCGGGAAAGCGACACGAGGGCAAGTAAACAATTTAGACGAGCAAAAGCCGCAAAGCGAAGCCGATAAGGATGTAGATGAAGAAGAGATGTTAAAACAGGCTGTACTTGAGGATTGCCAGAGAAGAAAAGACGAAGGTGTTCCCAAAAGTAAACTTGGCCCCGTGATCTCTGGCGCATATGACACAACAAATGGCAATATGGAAATTTTTGTTAATAATCCTGACGGCATGCCACCAACCGACTTACACCCTTTTCTCCAAGATAGGCTTGATAACATGCCAGAAAGTGTGAAAAATTCTTATGAAAACTCACATGGAGCTGGTTCACATTCAGAGATTTATGCCGCAAGCGAATTGTTAAACAAAAATCCAAACGCAAAACCCTCAGATATTATTATATACTCAAATTGGATTGGCGGGTCAACTAAACCGGTAGTGGAACGACCAGTTCCCGCATGCAACCATTGCAGTTACCTGCTTGAAGGGTTTAGAATAATATCAGGCTAGCATCAGGCTTGCATCAGGCTTGCATCAGGCTTACATCAGACTAGCATAAAGATAGTATTAAGCGTACATTGTTGAAGTCATCAAATTTGTGAAGGGGTTCTCTTATGGGCATGGATATGAACAAGGGCATGGGTATGAACAAGGGCATGAATATGAACAAGGGCATGGATATGAACAAGGGCATGGAAACCAATAAGGGCATAAGTATAAATAAGGGCATGGGAAACGAAATGGAAGTTGAAGTGGATATACTGTCAAAAAATTGTATTATAGAGTGCGGAATTGAATTTGACGGGGACATGATTGACTATTCCTGGGAGTGCGACCAACGGGTTTGCGACTTAACTGACCCGGACAATGAAAAACCCATTACTGGGGTTCTTTATGAATTGCATCCAAATGGCAACATTGCAAACTACTGTTATTACGAGAATGGAATAAAAAATGGGGCTAATGTGACATTTTATGAAAATGGCGATATTGAAAGCAAAGGCGCCATGCTATACGGCACAAGGCACGGTTTGACAGTTTGGCATCATGAAAATGGTAGCGTCAAATCAAGAATAACATACAAATACGGATATGTAGCGTCATCAAAAGAGTGGGATGACAAGGGCGGGCTTGTTGAAGAAATAAACGAACCAACAGAATTCGCAAAAAAAATGATTGAGAAATATGACCGTATAGAAAATGAGCGTTAAGACGAATATAAAATGTGGCAGTATGGAGACTATGTAGATTTGCCTTAAGACGATAAAGAACAGGTAGTATGGAGAATGTAGAGACTATGGAGATTGTAGAGACTATGGAGACTATGGAGACTATGGAGACTATGGAGACTATGGAGACTATGGAGACTATGGAGACTATGGAGAATAAATTTTAGATGGGTATTCACAATGAGGAAACGTTTATTGAGCATCAGAGATCGCTTGCCCCGAAACTGGACTTAACAACAAGGTTTTCGGTTTCCGATGTAAATTATGTGTCAGGCATTGACCTGTCATATTGGGATGCAAATGGCAAAGAATACGCTGTTTGTTGCATTTCAACAGTGTCGTTTAAAACAAAGGAATTGATTGAAATCAAAAGCTGCGCAGACAAGGTTGAAATACCGTACATCCCGGGTTGTCTTTCGTTTAGGGAATTGCCAATAATTATTAAAACATATAAGCAAATAGCAATTGCCCCCGATATTGCAATTTTTGACGGCAATGGCTATTTGCACCCTAGGCATATGGGGATAGCGTCCCACGCCTCATTCTATTTGAATATACCAACCATTGGGGTTGCTAAGAGCTATTTTAAAATCGGAGACACGGAATATGCCCCACCCGGCAATACTGTTGGCTCTTATGAAGACATTGTAATTAATGGTGAAATATATGGGCGGGTTTTAAGAACGCGCAAAAACGTTAAACCGGTTTTCGTGTCTGCCGGCAACTGGATAGACATAAACACTTCAACAGAGGTTGTACTAAGCCTAATTGGAGCCGAAAGCCGGCAGCCAATACCAACAAGAATCGCCGACATTGAGTCTCGTAAACAAAGAGACGCGCTAATAAGGAACTTGTAGATAATAAGTTGTTGAATTTGCCGTAGGGTTTTAGTAGTGCTGCAAGGCGTTGAAACGCAGTAGTGCTATGCGCCGTACAAGTTTTGACAACGCAGCAGGGGTTAATCAAAATGCATGACAGTTTTCTTGCCGATGCCAACACCAAACTAAACGAATACTTATTGAAAACAGAAGAGCTGTTTGTAAAGAACAAAAACGAATGGTTTAACAGTTTTGCGGACTATTTGAGTGAAATATGCGACAAAATAAGCGCACTACAAAAAGAAACTGGTTTTCCCGCTATATCGTACCTGGAGTATACAATGCTGTACACAAACTTTATCAACCGGCATTATGTTGCGGATATTATGGTTTACGGGCAAAGAAGTTA
>Ga0099364_10004326_pt1 | contig 21583 bp, 16 predicted proteins | sample TergutTh196P3_FD_73070 | JGI IMG/M metagenome (GOLD analysis project Ga0099364, IMG submission 73070) | Microcerotermes parvus P3 segment gut microbial communities from Pointe-Noire, Republic of the Congo - Th196 P3 | ecosystem: Host-associated > Arthropoda: Insects > Digestive system > Gut ... | reverse complement strand
AGGCATTAGACGACGGCATGATTGACCCCATCGGCAACCAAACCTATACGGGCAGCGACATCGAACCGACATTGACGGTAACCGACGGCGACCCATCCATCATCGCCACAACCGACTACGAGGTTTCCTACACGGACAACACCAATCCGGGCGTCGCCACAGCAACCATCACCGCTACCCTTGCCGGTAATTACAGCGGCACGGCGTCGGCAACCTTCACCATCGGCGCCAAAGAAATAAGCATCAATACCGTTGTGCCCCTTGTGAAGACTTACGACGGCAACGCCGACGCAACAGCCGGGACGGTGACCTTCAACGGATTGGTCAACAGTACAGACTTGACGGTAGACGTCGATTATACCGTTTCCGCCGTATTTACGGGAGGCAACTATAATGCGGGCAACGACAAACCCTATACCTATACCGTTACCATGCAAGATACGCCTGAGGCGAACAACTACGTGCTGACGGTAAACACGAAAAGCGATACGGACGGGGTAATCAACAAAAAGGCATTAGACGACGGCATGATTGACCCCATCGGCAACCAAACCTATACGGGCAGCGACATCGAACCGACATTGACGGTAACCGACGGCGACCCATCCATCATCGCCACAACCGATTACGAGGTTTCCTACACGAACAACACCAATCCGGGAACCGCCACGGCGACCATCACCGCTACCCTTGCCGGTAATTACAGCGGCACGGCGTCGGCAACCTTCACCATCGGCGCCAAAGAAATAAGCATCGATACGGTCGACCCCTTAGAAAAGATTTATGACGGCAACGCAACAGCAACAGCAGGGGAGGTGACTTTCAGCGGATTGGTCAACAGTACAGACTTGACGGTGGACGTCGATTATACCGTTTCCGCCGTATTTACGGGAGGCAACTATAATGCGGGCAGCAACAAACCCTATACCTATACGGTGACCATGCTGGCTACGACCATGGCGAACAACTACGTATTGACCGTGAACGCGAAAAGCGAAGCGGACGGCGTGATCAACAAGTCTTCAGACTTGGTAGCCACGCCGCCGCAAACCATCATGGTACCCATTTATGTAACCACCCAGCAAACTTTTGATCTGAACAATATCGCGCTGAATAAAACGGATTACGTTACCCGCAGTTATACGCTGGGCGCGTTCGCCAACGAAGGGGGCGCAGCCAATGTGTTGACGGCACAGCCCGGAATAAGCGGAAACCATCTGACCTATACCGGCAATGCGCAAACGACCGGATCGGCGACGCAGGAGATTACCATCGCAACGACCAATTATACGAATGTAAACGTAACGATAACCTTCGAGGCGACAGGTAAAGAGCCTGTGACGGTAGACGTTACCCCGCCCGGCAACATCGTCTACGGGGATACGCCCGGCAACCCTGTTGCGACGGCTTCCGCAGGCGGCAGTACCTTCGCTTTTACTTATGTGGGCGCGTTGGCTAACGCAGCTAATACGCCGTATAACTCCACCGTTAAACCCTTAGCACCCGGCACGTACACGGTAACGGCTACGCTTGTAAGCGAAACGCACGTGGGCAGCGCGACTTCGGCGTCATTCACCATCAGCAAAAAAACGTTGACTTGGGCGAGTTCCGGCACGGTTGAAAACAAAACTTACGACGGAAACGTATCCGCTACGGTTGTTGCGCAACCGACGGTGGCTGGAGTCATCAACAACGACCCCGTCTCGGTCAACGCTACGGCGACGTTTAACAGCGAAAACGTGGGAGCAAGTGTGGGCGTAACCGCTTCAGACTACAGCATCAGCGGCACCGGTTCATGGAAATACGTCGCGCCTGCCACGTCGCCATCATTCCTTAATGCCGCCATCACGGCGAAATCAGTCTCCATCACAGGATTTGACATCACAAAAACATATGATGGCAACGCCAGCGTAACCGACTTTGGCAGTCTCGCCTTCACAGGTCTTGTTTCCGGAGAAACGGCTATCGTAAACGCTACGGGCGTATCAGCAACATATGCTTCCGCTGCTGTGGGAAGGCACAACGTCTCCTTCATCGGTAATTTCGGCATGACGCCGGTAACAGCAAATTCCGCCAACTACGCTATTGTGCAGCCGACGGGTATCGAAGGCGACATCACAGGAAAAGCCATCGTAGTTGCCGTCACGGCAAACGATAAGGAATACGACGGCAACGCAGACGCCGCTGTCACGCTCTCTGCCGAAGGTATCGTAGCGGGCAACGATGTTCAATTTGTTTGGACGGCTGCCGAATTTGACGATGCAAACGCTGGCGAAGGCAAAACAGTCACCGTTTCGGGTATTTCGCTCGACGGCGACGACGCAGGCAATTATACGCCAAATACTACCGCCACGACCACAGCGGACATCATCAAAAAAGAAATTAGTATCCATACCGTCGCGCCGCTTGAGAAAACATACGACGGCGACGCCAGCGCCACAGCAGGGACGGTTACTTTAAGTGGATTGGTGAACCATGCAGACCTTATGGTGAGTGTCGATTACACCGTTTCAGCCTTATTTACGGGAGGCGATTACAGCGCGGGCAACGCAAAGCCCTATACCTATACGGTTACCATGCTGGGAACGACAATGGCGAATAACTATACTTTGGCGGAGCACACGCGCGACGACGTTGACGGCGTGATTCACAAGGCGTCGGGTCTATTTGTAGAGGAACATCCGCACATCATTATTCCTGTCAATTTGACAAGCCAACAAAGTTTGCATTTAGACGATCTTGTTCTGAATAAAACAGATTACGGAATCCGTAGTTACGCTTTAGGCGCTTTCGTTGATGAAGGCGGCGCAAATAACGTGCTGACGGGGCAACCTGTGTTGAGCGACGGCGATTTGTTCTATACGGGCGCCGGTCGAATGTCTGGTTCGGCAACGCAGGTAGTTACCATTTCAACGACCAACTATGCGGATGCAGATGTGACGATCACCTTCGAGGCATCGGAAAGTGGATTTGCCATGCTGACATTTGCCAGCGGAGCGGCGAATTACGACGGCATGCCTAAACGCCACGAAACAGCCACATATAACGGTTCGGGCTACAACATCACATACAGTTACAGCGGCAAAGATAACAGTGGAACGGATTACGGTCCGACGAATCAGGCTCCGACCAATGCCGGCGACTATATAGTCACAGCGACCTACCAAGACGAAAGTCGCTTCGGCACGGCGGAAGCTAATTTCACCATCAACAGGAAAACGGTATCTATCACCGGCTTTGACATCAGTAAAGAATACGACGGCAACAACGCTGTAACCGCTTATGGCGCTCTTGTATTTGTCGGTCTGGTGAACGGCGAAACGGCTGATGTAGACGTATCGGGCGTCACGGCAACCTATGCTTCGACGGAAGTAGGAACCAATATCTCCGTCGCATATAACGGTAGATTTAGCATCAAGGCGGGCAGCGTGGCAAATGCCAACAATTACTTTGTTGTGCAACCCGAAAACCTCAGAGGAACGATCATTGACGTTGTGATATTGTTGGAGTTCGACGACTACGTAGTCACAAAATGGAACAATATCTTCATACTCAATCTCAATAAACTGGCAGATGAAGGCTATACGGTAACCGGCTGTAACTGGTACAGAGATGGCGAAGCGTTAAACGCGCCGGATTGGAGGTCGTACTCTGCCGGACACAACAGAACAGACCAATTGTCGGGCATGTATTATTTCGTACTTGCCACGACTAGTCACGGCGATCTGCGTTCTACCAACAAGACGGTCGACCATACAAAAAGCGCCGCAACCTTGCTGGCGTATCCCAACCCTGTTCATGCAGGCGCTACGCTCTACATCGAAGGCGTTAGCGAAGGCAGCATGATAGAGGTGTACAGCCAAACGGGAATGTTCATCAGTCGTACCATTGCCACCGGCAACCCGGTTACGCTCACCCTTAACGTACCGGAAGGCATTTATCTGATACGTACCCAAAATGGAGAAGTTAAGATATTAATTAAGAATTAAGAATTAAAAATTAAAAATTAATAATTAAGAATATGAATATTAGAATGATAAGCAAGCCGCTCAAAATCGTCCAATACATGAGGATCATGTTCGTTATGTTGATGTTGGTCTACATGCAGGTTGCTGTTGTGTTTGCGCAGTCGCACGAGTTTTCGGTTTACGGCGGCGGCGGCTTGTCCGCCCTTCATTACAAACTGTCGACGGGTGATGCTTCCGGCGGCTTCGGCGGAGATTTCGGATTGGGTTATACTTTTTCTCCTTCCAAAAGTCAGATAATTGAGACAGGAACCTTATCACGTCGGAAATGGGGTATTTTCGCCGGTATTGGCTTGGGTTTGTATAACGCCCAAGCCAAACTAAACAACGTGCAAACTGTTACATCAGGACTGTCGGACGGCGAACTTCATTACGACCGTTTTGACTTGCGCACCACTTTTACGGGATATAACGAAAAACAAAATGCGATGTTGTTGAATATTCCTGTTATGTGGCATTTCCAGATGGCGCAGTTCTATGTGATGGCTGGCGTAAAAGCGGGCATTCCGCTCAACGGCAAATACCAGTCGAAAGATGCAACGCTTACCAATAAAGCCTATTATCCCGACTTGGGCAATGAGATAGATGCGCCGGAATTTAGGGGTTATGGCACCTTCAGGGGGAAAAATTCTGATGGGGTTATCGATCTTGGCTTATCAGTGGCGCTTTCGCTCGAAGCAGGTATAAACAGGCGCATTGGCGGAAATATCCATCTCTACGCCGGCGTTTATGTCGACTACGGACTAAACAATGTCGTCAAAAGTAGCCATCAGCCCTTCGTGAACTACACCGGCGACAATCCCGCCAACTTTACCACCAACAGCGTGTTGTCGTCGTACAGCGACTACAACAACTACAACAACAAGGCGTCGATAACTTTTACCGACAAGGCAAACATTATGGCGGTTGGTATTAAGGTGCGGTTGGCTTACGTGAAGTAATGGGTTAATACGCTTGTAGCCATTTAAAAATCCATAAACTTTTCATTTTTTATCGGCACAATCGCCATACATTCAACTTCGACCAACCATCCGGGTCTGCAAACCGGCGCCCATAACATGACGCGGGGAATATCAGGATAATGCTGCGCAATATATTGATTGACCGCCGCATAGTCGGCAATATCCCGCAAATAGATAATCATGTGCGCTACATGCTGAAAACATGCCTTAGCTTCTTGCAACAGAACCTGTACATTTTCGAAAACGCGGGCTGTTTGTTTTTCCACATCCAAAGGATGTACGATTTCGCCACGATTATTGATACTGGCTGTACCGGAAATGAATACATGGCGTCGATCTCCGTAGTCGACGGATACGCCGCGCTCAAACGTGACGCCATATTCGTAAGTCGGGTTCAGGTGCGTGGGCGCTTTCAGATAACGAATTTGTTGTGGTTGAATATTCGTTATGGCGTAGGCATCCATCAACATCAAAGCCTCCGGGTGAACGTAACAACCTTCAATGCCGGTGCTGGCAATATAATGGGTCTGCGGAGTCAGCCCTTCGTGTTCGAAATATTCTCTTCGCGCAAGCGCCATGCCGGCATATTGTATATCTACATTCTGTACAAAAATCCAGGTGCGAATGCAGTTCTTTTCAAGGGTACATCCTTTCAGAGAAAGACTTTTACAGTAACGGTCAAAAATATGAGATGTCTGGGAACTTACATCTCCGTTCCTTTCATGCAATTGGGTGTGGAAAAGATGCTGATAATACGGACGCTTCATGACCACCGTATTGTCGGCTTCGGTTGTCAGTTGCGCGAGTTCCACGAAATATAACAACAGAGATGCTTTGTAACCGTTCAGCGGCGGTTGTTGCACAATGGATAAGGCTTCGCCTTTGGTTGTTTTCAGATGAATGGCATGATTATGGGCGTCGCTCACAAAGAAACGTTTCCAAACCAATTGACAGTTTTCAACTTTAAGCAAATTGATCAGCCGTTGCGATGCTTCATCCAACAGTTGATACTGCTCTTGCGTATTTGCAAAAACGTTATTGAGTTCTATCGCAGCATGGTACTCGCTAATTCCGCCATCAGCGCAAAAATGTGCCGACCTGAGGATAACCGATAAGTCAGTCCATTCAACGGTATATGTTTTCAACCCCATCAGTCAGAAATCTACACTTTCGGCAATTTCCAAGGCGCGCGATAGTTTGGCGCCAGATACTTGTTGGCATCCTTGTCGTTGGTGAATTTTGTACCGTCCCAAATCAATTTTTTGCCTGTTCGGTATGCGATGTTGCCCAATTGCGAGAATTTGGCAATATGAGCGCCTATTTCAGCGCTGGCTTTGGTGTTGCGATTACGGCTCTTGATACATTCCAAATGATCCTTCACATGCAGGTTCAAGCCGCCGCCACCGTATGGTTTGCTGAGTGGAACTGCTTCCATGCGGGAAACATTGTTGACTCTTTCCGGAATTACTTCCCATCCGCCGCGATCCAATACTAATGTACCGTTTTCGCCCACAAAGCCAAGTCCGTGATTGCGACCATAGTAACCGTCGTCTATTCCAATGGCATGATCCCAAAGTACTGTAAACCCGTCGAATGTATAAATAGTTTGCAGCAAGTCGGGAGTTTCGCAGGCATCATCGGGGTAGCCAAATTTACCGCCGGAAGCCATCACCGTCTGTGGCGCCTGTACGTTCATTGCATAAAGGGCATAATCTAAGAGATGTACGCCCCAATCGGTCATCAATCCGCCGGCATAATCCCAAAACCAGCGGAATGTAAAGTGAAACCGGTTGCGGTTAAACGGACGATTGGGCGCAGGACCAAGCCACATATCATAGTCGACGCCCTGAGGCGTTGGTTCATCGGGCGCAACGGGAATAGACGGACACCATCCCTGATAGGAGAATACCCGAACGGTACGGATTTTGCCTAATTTTCCCGATTGAACGAATGCAACGGCGTCCTGCCAATGCGGATCGCTGCGTTGCCACTGCCCTATCTGTACCACGCGGTTGTAACGCTGCGCGGCTTTGACCATCAGATTACACTCCTCAATGCTGTTACCGATAGGTTTTTCGCAATAAACATCCTTCCCTGCTTCGCAGGCGGCTACCATTTGCAGACAATGCCAATGGTCGGGCGTCCCAATGATAACCACGTCAATATCTTTGTTGTCGATCAGTTTGCGCCAGTCCTTGTATTGATATTCCGGCTTTTTGCCCGCCTTCTTTTCAACTTCAGTCATCCTTCTGTTCAGCGGCTGGTCGTCAACATCGCATATCGCAACACATTCCACTTCGGGATTGTCAAGAAAACTGTTGAGGTCGCTCCATCCCATTCCGTTGCATCCGATTAATCCAACGCGAATGCGATCGCTGGGGGCTACCCTGCGCCCCATTCCATATAACGATTGCGGCAGTACCGCAGCTCCGGCTCCAATCATGGCAGCCCGATACAAAAAATCACGTCTTTCCATTTGTTTTAAGTTTTTATATTATGAAACACATTTTGAACATCATCATCATCGTCAAACTTCGCCAAAAGTTTTTCAATTTCTTCGCTTTGTTCAATAGTAAGTTCTTTAGTATCAAGCGGGATACGTTCAAACTCACAACTGACTATCTCAAAATCATTGTCTTCCAAGAACTTTTGCAATGTGCCGTATGAACTAAATTCCGAATAGATAACGATCTCGCCATCATCTGCGAAAATTTCATCAACGCCAAAATCAATCAATTCGAGCTCAAGTTCTTCCAGATCAATATTTTCCTTTTCTTTGACCTTGAACACGCATTTGTGTTCAAACATAAAATCGACTGAGCCGGAAGTACCCAGTGACCCGTTATATTTATTGAAATAACTGCGCACGTTGGCTACGGTGCGCGTGGGGTTATCGGTAGCCGTTTCCACCATGATGGCAATCCCGAAAGGTCCATAGCCTTCGTACACTATTTCCTTGTAATCGGCATGATCCTTTGAACTTGCCTTTTTGATGGCGCGTTCCACATTTTCTTTGGGCATATTAGCCGCTCTCCCCATCTGAATCAACACGCGAAGACGGGGATTGGTGTCCGGGTCGGGACCGCCTGCTTTTACCGCAATGGTAATGTCCTTCCCCAATTTGGTAAACGTTTTTGCCATGTTGCCCCATCTTTTCAGTTTACGGGCTTTCCGAAATTCAAATGCTCTTCCCATAGATAAGTATTATTTAGCCGAATTTTCACTGATCAGTTCCCAAATTCTTTTGCGGTATTGCCACAGCAAAGCGCAGAAAATACCGATAATTACCATGATCGCCCCAAACACGCCTACAACTACCACAATCGTTCTTTCCTCCTGCTCTAAAGGAGTAAAATCCTGAACTATCACAACAATTTCATCAGATATTTTGAGGTTCCTATCCAACAATTGTATGCGAGATCGTAAATACAAAATATCCCCATAAAATAATTTAGGTTCCGGTTCGTTTCCCAAAACAACGACTGATCCCTGATCAATGCTTGATTCCTTACGGATACGGGCTTGTTGAAATTCTTCTATTGTTTTAATTTCTTTTTCTAACTCATTGATCATCTCCTCTTTTTGTAGCCTGTCGATTTCGTGTAATTTTTGTATGTAAGCATTGCTGTTGATGTAACGCAGTATTCCTCTGCGCAATTCTGAAAAAATGCTTTCGTCGTATACCGAAACCTTGATATGTACGAACGACGGCACGCGAATTTGATTGGTATCTTTTGGATTATATGTTTCTTTTTCATCCACGTAATCCGGTTTCATATCCTTATCGACGTCAATGCCGTAGTAGGCTTTGATGGAACGTATTTCTTTCGCCTGTTCTACGCTCATACCGAGATAATTAGCCAGAACTTGCGGCTTAGATACCGCTTTATCAAGCTTGTTGATGTGATCAATCACCGCGGTATTGTCCACACCGCCAATATATTGTTTTGCATCAATATCGTAGATGCCGCCGGTAGTCCCTTCGAGCGAAGAAGAATAAAAGGGTCGGGAAATACCATAAAACAAAATCCCTATCAAAACACCTGCCAGACCAAAGGATACAATCCACAATGATTTACGGATCAGGAAAATAATGATAGAAATGATCAAATTCTTGATGGAAACAAGGAATTTGATAAACGCCGTCCACATCCGGGAAGAAAACTCGAAAATATCAATTTCATCACTGGCTTTACCGGTGTTTTGCTGCAAATTTGATTCGTTCATTTTTTATATTTTTACGTTTTTTTGATGCGCCAAAAGTACAAAAGTTTTTTAAAAATTTGACTAGTCCTAAACAAAAAACAGGCAAAAAAATTTGTTTGACGGTAAGGAAATCGTAATTTTGCGCAGTTTTTTATATTTTAAATTATCATGTCAAAACCAACTCTTTTTGTACTGGCTGCCGGAATGGGCAGTCGTTACGGCGGTCTGAAACAGATTGACGGACTCGGACCTAACGGGGAAACCATTATTGACTATTCCATCTACGACGCTATCCGCGCAGGATTTGGCAAAGTAGTGATGGTCATTCGCAAAAGCATTGAAGATGAATTTAAACAGGTATTTTACAAAAAATACAGCGGAAAAATCGAAATTGAATATGTGTTGCAGGAAATTGAATTTGTGCCGCAAGGCGTTACATACAGCCAAGAGCGCGTAAAGCCATGGGGAACGGCACATGCCGTACTGATGGCTGACGGGGTGATCAACGAGCCGTTCTGCGTGATCAATGGCGACGATTTCTATGGCGAGGACGCCTTCAAACAGATGGCTGATTTCCTGACGCAAATGGACAATGACAGTACCAATTATTGCATGGTAGGTTATCAGCTGGCGCGTACTTTGTCTGACTACGGATTTGTGGCGCGCGGCGTTTGCGAAGCCAACAGTGACGGATTGTTGCTGAAGGTAACCGAATGTACGCAAATCAAGCGTATCGGAACGGTCATCTGTTATAAGGATGCGCAGGAAGTGAACCATACGTTCCCTGATGAACAGGTTGTTTCAATGAATTTTTGGGGATTCAGTCCCGCTTTTTTCAAAGATTTGAAGGGCTCGTTTGAGAATTTTATTCGCGCCAACGGCAACAATCTGAAATCGGAGTTGTATATCCCGACGACGGTTACCGAATTAATCAATGATAAAAAAGCCACAGTAAAGGTCTTGAAAAGTGACGCCGAGTGGTTTGGCGTTACCTATCAGGAAGACCGTTCGTTTGTGGTCGATCGCCTGAGAAAACTCACTGAAGAAGGCGTATATCCAAGCCCGCTATGGCAAGATGAATAGAAAGGCGCCATCTCTATCCACTCGGTGATAATTCACGCCTGCATCCAAACATTCCTCTTCCCAGCTATCAATCCTTGCCCGCGAATTAGAGGAGTCGAACACAATCATGTCGGGACGGTAGGATTCAATAATTTGGGGTATACGGACATTCACATTCTGGCTGAGTATGGCAACATCTGTACGTATGGACTGCCCCCCTGCATTTTGCGGCGGCATATCGCGGGTAAAAATGGCAAAACGCTTGCCGGCGAACTGTATGAAGTTGCCGGAACTGTATAACCCTGACGGTAAAGCAAATTCTCTTTCTGCGAGTAATGCAGAATCAAGAAGAGAATATTGCCCGCCCTTGAGTTGCATGGCTGTAGTTTGGTTTTTAATGAAACCCGACACATTAAATGAAGGATTACGGCTGGCATACCAGTTGGCATGATTGCGTCCGTCAATAAACTGTAACAGACTGTTACCTTGCGCGTTGTATACGATGAATTGCTGCCGTCGCAGGTCGTTGCCGCTTCTGACAGTGGCGCCTGTCAACCAAAAAGATACGATGAGTACTGCGGCAAACAAGGCTGTCTTATATTTTGTCAACATCCATATACTCAAACTTGCCACCAAAAAATATGCGCATACTATTTCCCATCCGGCAAAACGTATCTCTAAAATAACGCTACCGGGCATTTTTTCGATGAAAAAAATCAAAAAATTGACTCCATACAGGAATTTATCCAAAAGCCATCCAAGCGTTTCGAGCAACAACGGAACAGGCGAGACAACGAACAGCATCAACGCGCCGTAGATGATAACCGTTGCCGCCGGAATGACCACAAAATTGCTCAATATGAAATATGAGGGGAATTGATGGAAATAATACAAAGCCAACGGCGCCGTGCCTATTTGCGCCGCTATGGACACACATGTTAAATTCCACGCTTGATTGAGCAACCAATTTTTGAATGTAAACAATCCGTACAAATACCTGTTGATGAAAACGATGGCTATCACAGCCATGTATGAAAACTGAAAACTGACGTTGAAAAGGTTATTGGGGTCGAAAAATAACAGGACAAAAGCCGATGCTGCAATACTGTTGTAGGTATAAGCCCTTCTGTCTAAGGCTTCGCCGGCGGCAATGAACGAAAACATGGTAGTGGCGCGCATCACCGAGGGCGACATTCCGGTAATCATGGCAAAAAGCCACAAGAAAACAAGTGACAGGAGCGCCCGCAGCCATCTCAACCGATTGATGAAAGGCGTCAATTTTAAGAATGTAGCCAAAACCATGTATACGATACCCACGTGTAAGCCCGAAACTGCCAGTACGTGCATGGCGCCGGACGCAGAGTATGCCTGACGCAATTCATCGTCCAAATCGGCTTTGTAGCCCAACACTAACGCCGAAGCTACCGCCAATTCATTCCCGCTCAGCCCTGCACGATTGAAAACATCAAGCAAATAGTTGCGTATCCGGTTGGATAAATTGATGAACGGATTTTGTGCATAACTGTCCAATTTTTGCCAATTGCCGCTTTCAACAAAAACGCTTCGGCTGATGTGTTTTTGCGCTAAATAGCTGCGATAGTCAAATTCATACGGGTTGCCGGCATTGGTTGCCGGATTCAGGGTAGCGTCGATCACTAACAAGTCGCCCTGCCGAATATGGCGGGACAAACTGTCTTTACGGAAATATGCAACCACTAACTCGTTGCAGGCAATTGAAGCATCGTCCGTAAGCTGTGCGCGCACCTTTATCGTTGCCTTCATCGAATTGGCTCTCTCGGTAGGCGGTTCCTGCACAACAACCAGCCACGCGCCCTGTTCGCTCTCTTCGATGGGCGTGAATGGATGCAACACGACAGTACAAACGCCTGTCGCAAAAAGAAATATATTCAGGAATATACCATACAACCATCCCCAGCGGCGCGGAACCAAGCGTTTACGTTTCCGGACAAGCACGAACAATCCCATCATGGACAGTCCGCATACCAACATAACACAACCTGCCGGAACCGAGAAACCGAACCCAACTACGATGCCTGCAACGAATGGCAGCAATAACCTGAAAAACGGCGTTTGATGAAAAAACGCCGGCAGCATCTACTGATTGGCTTTATCGAAAGCCGAGTCGAAAGCGATGTTTGAAGGTTGGAAATCTACCCCTTTCACATATTCGCATGATTCGGCAGCGCCATGTTCGCGGTCCATTCCGCCGTCTTCCCACTCAACGGATAATGGTCCGTTGTAATTGATGCGGTTCAGTGCGCGGATGATTTCTTCGAACTCGATATTTCCGCGTCCTACGCTGCGAAAATCCCAGTAACGGCGGCGGTCGCCAAAATTCAGATGTCCGCCGAAAACGCCTGCTTCTGTCGGATAGGGACTCCAGCCCACGTCTTTCATGTGCGCGTGGAAAATACGGTCGGCAAACTTGTAGATAAATTCCACATAATCAACGCCCTGATAGCCAAAATGACTGGGGTCGTAGTTGAATCCAAAGGCGGGATGGTAATTCACCGCTTCCAGCGCCCGTTCAGCCGAGGCAATATCGAAGGCTATTTCGGTGGGATGCACCTCCAACGCAAACCTCATGTCGAGTTTCTGGAACTCGTCGAAGATAGGCGTCCAACGCTTAGCAAAGTCCTCGTAACCTTTGTCGATCATTGAATCGGGAACGGCGGGAAACGAATAAACCAAATGCCAGATGGAGCTTCCTGTGAATCCGTTCACTATCTTCACGCCCAAGCGGTGCGCCGCTTTCGCGGTGTTAATGATTTCCTGCGCAGCGCGTTGTCGCACGCCTTCGGGATCGCCGTCGCCCCATACATACGCGGGCGCTATCGACTGGTGGCGCTCGTCAATCGGATCGCACACACACTGCCCTACCAAGTGATTGGAAACGGCAAATAATTGCAAATCGTATTGAGCCATCGTGTCGCGACGCGACTTGCAGTATGCTTCGTCGGCTTTGTCCACTTCAAAGTGGTTGCCCCAACATGCTAACTCCAAACCGTCGTAGCCCATTGCTTTTGCTTTTTGGCAAACAACTTCAAAATCGAGGTCTGCCCATTGTCCTGTAAATAATGTAACTGGTCTTGCCATATTTTTAATTGATGATTATTTATGGGGCAAAACTAATCATTTTATATCTCAAAACAAAAAAAGTTTTCAATTTTCAGTTTTCAGTTTTCAATATTAAATTAAGTTTTTCTGAAAACTGAAAACTGAAAACTGAAAACTATTCTTATCTTTGCAAACTTTTCCAATCATTTCATCATGAGCGACGAACAGGACAATTTATTGAATGACGCCACCCAACGCGAGTACGAACACGGATTTGTGACCCATATCGAAACGGAAACCATTCCGAAAGGGTTAAGCGAGGATACTGTCCGGTTGATTTCACAAAAAAAGAATGAACCGGAATTTATGCTGGACTTTCGCCTGAAGGCTTACCGCAAATGGCTGAAGATGAAGATGCCGACGTGGGCGCATCTTACCATTCCTGATATTGATTATCAGGACATTATATATTATGCCGCACCCAAACAAAAACCGGTATTGAACAGTATGGACGAGGTAGACCCCGAGTTGCGCCGTACTTTCGAAAAACTCGGTATTCCGCTCGAAGAGCAAAAGTGGTTAGCCGGAGTAGCGGTAGATGCTGTGATGGACAGCGTTTCGGTGGCTACAACCTTCCGCGAAGAATTAGCCAAACACGGCGTCATTTTTTGCTCGTTCAGCGAGGCGGTGCGCGAACATCCCGATCTCGTAAAAAAATACGTGGGTTCGGTGGTTCCGTCGGGCGATAATTTTTTCGCGGCGCTCAACTCTGCCGTCTTTAGCGATGGCTCGTTCTGCTATATCCCCAAAGGCGTGCGCTGTCCGATGGAGTTGTCGACATACTTTCGCATCAATGCAGCAAATACCGGACAGTTTGAACGCACGCTGCTCATTGCCGACGAAGGCGCTTACGTATCCTATCTCGAAGGATGCACCGCCCCGCAGCGCGACGAAAACCAGTTGCACGCTGCCGTTGTGGAAATAGTGGCAATGAAAAACGCCGAAGTGAAATACTCAACGGTGCAAAACTGGTATCCGGGCGATAAAGAGGGCAAAGGAGGCATTTTCAACTTTGTGACCAAGAGAGGTATCTGCAAAGGCGAGTATTCAAAAATTTCGTGGACGCAGGTGGAAACAGGTTCCGCCATTACATGGAAATACCCAAGTTGCATTTTGAGGGGCAACCATTCTACCGGCGAGTTCTTTTCTGTAGCGCTCACCAACAACCACCAGCAGGCAGACACCGGAACCAAGATGATCCACATCGGCAAAAACACGCGCAGCCGTATCGTCTCAAAAGGTATATCGGCAGGATTCAGCCAAAACAGTTATCGGGGCTTAGTGAAAATCGTAGGCGGCGCAGATCAAGCCCGTAATTTTTCGCAATGCGATTCGCTACTGCTGGGCGACAAATGCGGCGCGCACACCTTCCCATACATGGAAGTTGAAAATACTTCGGCTGTGGTGGAACACGAAGCAACCACCTCGAAAATAGGCGAAGACCAACTGTTCTACTGTAACCAGCGCGGAATAAATACCGAAGATGCCGTAGGGCTGATTGTCAACGGTTACGCTCGCGAAATCATCAACCAATTACCGATGGAGTTTGCCGTAGAAGCGCAAAAACTGTTGGCTATCAGTTTGGAAGGAAGCGTCGGATAAAGGTTTTCAGTTTTCAGTTTTCAGTTTTCAGTTTTCAGTTTTCAGTTTGAAAAGCGCTACCGAATTAAATTCAGAACTACGATCATCAATAGAGCCTTTGATGATTAAATTTTTGCGTCGGCATCATGTGATGACGCTGGCAACTTGCCGCGATAACCGTCCCTGGTGCTGTCAGTGCTTTTATGCGTATGTCGAGCGGCTGCGCGGATTGGTTTTTTCCTCCGACACAACAACGCGCCATATTGCCGAAGCCATGCAACAGCCGATTGTAGCGGGAAGCATTGTACTCGAAACAGCGATTGTCGGCAAGTTGCAGGGCATACAGTTAGAAGGTAAAATACTAGAGGCTGACGGAGAATTACTCAAGGAAATCAAAACCGCTTACATGAAGCGTTTCCCCGTTGCCCTGCTGATGGACACAAAATTGTGGTTTCTGGAATTACATACCATCAAAATGACGGACAACCGTCTGGGATTCGGCAAAAAACTGTATTGGCGCAAAGACGATGCACAACATTTTACGATTTTTTCGACAGACACAATAACCCCACAAACATAAACAACGCATTGAAAATCAACAATTCATAACTGATAGCATATCCGTTGAACCATCGTTCGGAATTTTTTTGCAAAATAAAACAAAGAACCGGAGCAAATACAGCCGCTAAGGGAATGTATTTGTCCCTCACCTGTTTCTTGGTAAAAATGCCGAACGCGAACATCCCAAGAATGGGACCGTAAGTATAACTTGCAAGTATATACACGGCATCCACGACATTGGTATTGTTCAATACGTTGAACAGGACAATCACCAATCCCATTCCTGCCGCCATCCCAACATGCACCCGTTTGCGCGTGCGGGCTACTCCCGCGTCGTCTTTCTTTTTAACGCTTTCGAGTATGTCCACCGTAAAGGAAGTGGTGAGCGAGGTAAGCGCTGAACCGGCTGCCGAATATGCCGACGAAACCAAGCCAAGCACAAACAAAATGCCCACTATAGCCGGCAAATATCCTTGAGTAGCAATCATGGGAAAGAGTTCGTCTGTTTGGGAAGGTATGGCAATGCCGGTACGTTCGGCAAAAATATACAGCAATACGCCCAACATCAGAAACATGGCAACCACAAAAAACAGCAAAACGCCGCTGGTCAGTACGTTTTTCTGCGAATCCCCCGAATTTTTGCAACTCAAATTTCTTTGCATCATGTCTTGGTCGAGTCCCATCATGGCTATCATCGTGAATATGCCGGCAAAAAATTGCTTGAAAAAATAACGCTTATCATTCACATCGTCAAAGAAAAACATTCTGGAATAATCGTGATCGCTGATGGCAACGACCATTTCCGTAAAGCCGAACCCCAGATGGGATACAATATAATATATGCACAAGACTACCGAAATGATGAGACAGAAGGTTTTGAGCGTATCCGTCCAGATGAGCGACTTCACGCCGCCCTTCACCGTATAGAGCCAGACAAGCGCCACCGTAAGGACGACGTTCAGCAGGAACGGCAATTTGTAGGGGTCGAAAACCAACAATTGCAACACCATGCAAACCAGAAAAAGTCGAACCGAAGCGCCCAACATTTTGGAAATAAAGAAAAACCACGCTCCGGTTCTGTATGAAGAGACGCCAAAACGGCTTTCGAGGTAGCCGTATATGGATACGAGGTTCATCCGGTAGAAAAGCGGAATCAATACGTAGGCGATGATGATCTGTCCGACAACAAAGCCCAGCATCAATTGCAGGTAGCCGAAATGCGTTGTCGACACCCAGCCCGGCACCGAAATATACGTAACGCCCGAAATACTTGAGCCAATCATGGCAAAAGCCACCACGTACCAGCGAGATTTGCGGTTGCCGATGAAAAAACCCTGATTGTCGGCGCTACGTCCGGTGATGTACGAAATGAAGAACAGTACTGAAAAGTACGCTGTGATGGTTAAAGATATGGAAAGAGGAGACATAAATAATTGAGAATTGAGAATTGAAAATTGAAAATTGAAATTTTATAATGATGGGGTTTCTATTGCTTTTTTTACGGAGCCGTGTTTTAAGAGCAATTCACGGGCGATGTCTGCTGTGATGCCGAGTTCGTCTACAATCATGCGAACGCCGCGGTCTACCAATTTATTGTTGGCTAAGTGCATGTTTACCATCTTGTTGCCTTTTACGCGCCCCATTTGAATCATCAACGTTGTGGAAATCATGTTCAACACTAATTTTTGTGCGGTTCCCGATTTCATGCGGGTACTTCCTGTAACAAATTCAGGACCCACCACCACTTCAATGGGATATTCGGCGGCTTTTGCCAGCGGCGATGCGGGATTACAGGTGATACAGCCGGTTAATAGTCCGTTTTCACGGGCTTTTTCCACCGCGCCAACCACGTAGGGCGTTGTGCCCGACGCCGCAACGCCAATGATGGTATCCATCTCGCCGATGTTGAAGGCTTGAAGCTCTTGCCATGCTTTTTCGCGATCGTCTTCGGCATGTTCAACCGAGCGTCGCAAGGCAGTATCGCCGCCTGCTATCAAGCCGATAAATACATCGCGAACGCCGTAGGTGGGCGGTATTTCCGAAGCGTCGAGTACGCCAAGCCGTCCGCTGGTACCCGCTCCGAGATAAAATACCCGACCGCCGCCGGGCAACCGCTCCATGATGCGTTCAATCAACGCTGTTATCTGCGGGATAGCCTTGCCCACCGCCTCCGGAACTTTCGCGTCTTCCCGATTCATACCGGCAAGGAGATCCTGAACGGACATTTCGTCTAAACACTCAAAAACAGAAGGCGACTCGGTGATACTGACTAAATTCATGCTACTTATTTCATGTATGATGATATGATTCTCCGCGAAGAATCGTAAAGGCTCTATAAATTTGTTCGCACGCGAACAAACGGATCATTTGATGCGAAAAGGTCAGTTGTGAAAAAGAGATCAATCCATTAGCTCTTTGGTACATCTTTTCAGAAAAACCAAAGGGACCGCCAACAACCAGCACAAGATGTTTTACGCTGCCCGACATTTTTTTTTGCAGAAAATCGGCAAAACTTTCCGAAGAACAAACGAAACCGCGTTGATCCAGCAGATATACATCGTCTGATGGCGCAATGCAGGCGAGCATGGCGTCGCCTTCCATTTCCTTTTGTTTTGCCGGATCATGTTTCGGCATGTTTTTGGGCGTTGGCACGATTTCAATCGACAGAGGCAGATAGCGTTTCAGGCGTTTCGCGTATTCGTCGACGCCTTCCTGCAACCAGCGCTCCGCTGTCTTACCCATCCAAAGCAACGTCATCTTCATAATCATTTTCAATTCTCCATTCTCAATTCATAAGGGTATCGTTGCGTGTGAATTTTCCTTACTTCCTGATATAAAATGGTTTTCAACTGCTCAATGTTATTTTTTTGCGTTGCCGAAATGAAAACGCTCAAATGGTTATTGCGCGCCATCCAGCTTTGTTCGAGTTCTTCGAGGCTGATATTTTCATCCGTTTTGGGCGTGAGATCGTCATCGTCTTTTTGGATATAATGATAATTGTCTATTTTGTTGAATATCATTATATTTATTTTGTTTTGCGCCTGCAGGTCGTGCAGGGTTTGGTGGACGATTTCAATTTGTTCTTCAAATCGCGGATGCGAAATATCCACTACATGAGCCAATATATCGGCTTCGCGTACTTCGTCGAGCGTTGATTTGAATGATTCCACCAAATGGTGCGGCAATTTTCGGATAAATCCTACCGTATCCGTCAGCAGGAAAGGCAAACTGTTGATGACCACTTTGCGCACCGTTGTATCAAGCGTTGCAAAAAGTTTGTCTTCGGCAAAAACATCCGATTTGCTCATCAGGTTCATCAGCGTTGATTTACCCACGTTGGTGTAGCCAACAAGCGCTACGCGGACAATATTTCCGCGGTTTTTTCGCTGGATCATCATTTGTTGGTCTATCTTCTTCAACTGCTCTTTCAACAGCGCTATTTTGTCGCGGATGATGCGGCGGTCGGTTTCAATTTCCGATTCGCCCGGTCCGCGGCTGCCTATCCCGCCCTGTTGCCGTTCGAGGTGCGTCCACATACGTGTTAAACGCGGCAGAAGGTATTGGTACTGGGCTAATTCCACCTGCGTTTTGGCGTAGGACGTCTGCGCCCGTTTGGCAAAAATATCTAATATCAGGTTGGTACGGTCGAGAATCTTACATTCCAACGATTTTTCGATATTGCGCAATTGCGAGGGCGACAGGTCGTCGTCGAAAATCACCAGGTCGATGTCGTTTTCTTTGACGTACTCGCGGATGTCATTCAATTTTCCGCTGCCCACAAAGGTGGCAGGATGGGGAGTATCCATCCTTTGCATGAACTGTTTCACAGGTACGCCGCCGGCTGTTTCCGTCAGGAAAGCTAATTCTTTCAAGTATTCAACGGCTTCCGATTCATTTTGCCCTGAGGTAACAATACCTACCAGTACTGCTTTTTCAGGTTCTTTTGCCGTATTCAGATTTTGTGGCATACAAACGATATAAAAAAAGCCCTGACCTCTATGGAAGTCAGAGCTTTAAGTGTCGTAATCCATTTTAATTATTCAATTGGAAATAAACGGGGAATTGGTACTTTACCTTGACAGGTCTTCCACGTTGCATTCCCGGCGTCCATCTGGGCGAAGCCCTAACTACGCGCTGCGCTTCGTTATCCAGCAACGGATCGACGCCGCGCAAAAGCCGCACGTCTGTAACGCTCCCATCCGTATTGATGGTAAACTCAACAATAACTCTCCCCGTAATACCATTTTCCTGTGCTACAGGAGGATAATTAGTGTTTGCTGAAATGTACGCGCGAAATCCACTTTCGGCGTCTTTACCTTGAAACATGGGCTTGTCTTCCACGATCGCAAACAACACAGCCTCTTCTTCTTCCTCTATTACAACGGCTTCAGTAAACTGCTGTACCGGTGCAATGATCTCTGTGGTCAGATCGGCTTCAATGTTGATGTCGATGTTGGTATCAACATGCACATCATCGGCAACGATATCCAAAATATCGGTTACCTTTGGAGGTTCAGGCGGGGGGGGCGCCGTCTCTTCTTGACGGGTGATCGGCACAATCTCTTCATCCATTGTGGTTTGAACAATGCCTCCCGTTTCCTCTACTTCTTCTTTCGGGGCAATTTGCCATTCGAAAGCAAGAAAAACAAGCAGCAACGCGGCAAGTAAGCCTACCTCCAGATACAAACCGCGGCTCTTTTCTAAATTCGCTTTATCACTTTTCTTCAGTTCCATGACGATTTTTTATTATTTTTTGATGGCGTAAAAATATACATTATTTCATTATCTTGTATCTTTTTATCAAATTTTTTTTGAAAATTTTTGAAATTTTTTATACTCAATTGAAATTCAGCATATTATAAGGAATAAATTCCGCGTATCAATAACTGTCTTATTTTCAACAGCTAAGTAAAAACATTGGCGCCTTTCAGATTCTTCAAGGGTATCCAACCACGAAACCCTTCGGTTATTGTAGTATAACACAAAAAGCGTGCCAATTTTTCTCAATACATCATCAACCGTTCAGTTTTTCAAATGCCGCGCAAATTCCCCGTATCACAGCCGAACTGAACCCTGCATGTTCCATTTCATTTAATCCTTTGATGGTGATGCCTTTGGGCGTGGTTACCTTGTCAATTTCGGCTTCGGGATGGTTGTTGGATTGCAACGACAAAGCGGCTGCGCCCAGCATGGTTTGCGCAATGATCTCTTCGGCAACGGCGGGACGAAAGCCCGTTTCTACGCCGGCAGTCATCGCGGCGCGCAGATAGCGCAGCGCAAAAGCCGTACCGCACGAGGCGATGACCGTTGCCGCATTCATCAACGATTCGTCGATGATGATTGCCTTGCCCACGCGCGAAAGCAATTCGAATATGGCTTCTTGCTGCGTAGCGCTGACGCTTTCGGATGCGGCAATGCAGGTCATTGATTGACATACAGCCATTGCCGTGTTGGGGATTGCCCGAATCATGGGTCGTTTGCCGGCATATTGCGCTAACCGGGCGAGCGTGACGCCTGCCGCAAACGATAATAATAAGCAGTTTTCTGCCAATGAGGGCAATATTTCCTGCATGACGTCGCCAACCAAATAAGGTTTGACGCAAAGAACAACGACGTCGGCGTTTTTCACTGCCGCAACGTTGTCCTGCATGGTGCGAATGCCCTTTGTCGCAAACGGTTCCATTACTTGCTGCGAAATGTCGGTCAAACAGATGTCTCCCGGAACGATGGAGCCTTCGCGCAACAAACCGGCAACAAATGCCGAACCGATGTTCCCTGATCCTATAATTGTGGTTTTCATGAAATTATATTTTTACATAATATTTACTTCCGGTTCTAAGCCGATTCCGAATTGGTGGTGTACCGAATCGATTATTTTACGGGCAAAATTGAGTATATCCTTCCCTGTGGCGCCGCCGTAATTGACGATCACAAGGGGTTGCTTTGCGTATACGCCAACATTGCCTTCGCGTATGCCTTTCCATCCGCATTGCTGAATCAACCATGCCGCCGAAATTTTCCAAAATCCGTCAGAGGCGGGATACAAAG
>Ga0099364_10004325_pt1 | contig 21588 bp, 21 predicted proteins | sample TergutTh196P3_FD_73070 | JGI IMG/M metagenome (GOLD analysis project Ga0099364, IMG submission 73070) | Microcerotermes parvus P3 segment gut microbial communities from Pointe-Noire, Republic of the Congo - Th196 P3 | ecosystem: Host-associated > Arthropoda: Insects > Digestive system > Gut ... | reverse complement strand
GTGGGGGTGGACCGCTGTGGTTCTGTGAGGGAGAATATTATTGAGGGCGCGTGTGAGATCAATATAAGCAGATTGATGCTCCATGATCAATATCCTGCACTTGTTGCGGCAGGCAAAATTGCCGCATGGACAGATAGGGGGCTTTTCCCTTCAGAAAAATTGATCGAACAGTCTTCTTCGGCAGGGAGCATAAATTATCCCGACTTTCTTGCCCATGAAAAGGTCAGGCTTGAAACATTAAGAAAAGCATCTCCTCACGAAAACCGTTATGCTCTGCTTCATGCAAGGCACAATCTTGGCTGGTATGTGCCGGAAGGAAGAGTTTTTCCCCTCGGAGACAGCCGCGATAATTCACGGGACGGACGTTTTTTTGGGCCTGTAAAGGTGTCAAGAGTACTTGGCAAGGGAATGGTTATCTACTGGCCGTATTGGCGAATGGGTATAATTAAATAATGGCGGTAGTTTATGTTTGATAAATCAATGCAGTATTCCTACAGGGCGCAGAAACATCAACGCAGCCGCATATTAAAATTTATTTTTATTTTTTTGATCCTATACATAATATATAACTGCCTTACAGTTTTTTTCTTTTCTGTCTGGGTGGTGGACAATAATACAATGCAGCCGGGGCTGGCTTCCGGCGACCGTTTGATTTTAATGTCTTTTACGCCTCCTGCGTTTATTAACCGTGGTAAAAATGATGAAAACTTATATTTGTTTAAACGCGGCAGTATAGTATTGGTTGATATGGATCGTAAAAACGGGCAAAGTTTTCCTTTGCGGATTATTGACGGGGCCGTAAGATTTTTTACCTTGCAGAAGGTCAGCATTTTTGATTCCAGAGGGCGGCATTATTTAAAGCGCGTTATTGCCCTTCCCACAGACGAACTTTCTATGAATAACTATGTGTTCAGGATAAAAACATCAAATAATCAGTTTAACCTTACAGAGTTTGAACTTTCTCAAAGGCCGTATCATCCGGCTATTCCGCAAACGCCTGAATTATGGAACGAATCGATCCCTTTTTCCGGCGCAATGGATACTATTGTTCTTGGGCCAGATGAATGTTTTGTTGTTTCGGACGACAGAAGCAATACCAATGATTCACGCACATGGGGGACGGTTTCAACTTCTTTGATAACCGCAAGAGCAGTTCTAAGGTTCTGGCCGCTTAATAAAATAGAATGGCTGTAATTTTCTGTGAGAAATAGTCTTTCTCTTTATATCCATATTCCCTTTTGTGATACTCTTTGTGATTATTGCGATTTTTATTCGGCTGTAAAAAAGGATTTTTCCGGCAGTTACTTAAAAAAGTATCTTGACGCTCTTATAGCCGATATTAATTATCAAATTGTTCATTTTAAAGTAGCAGAAATACCCACAGTGTATATCGGCGGAGGAACGCCGTCCGTACTTGGCCCTGGCATTAGTTTATTATTGGAGATGCTTAACAGGCTTCCCGGTTTTTCTCCCGTTGAATTTACAGTCGAAGCTAACCCGGAATCCTTAACGGAAGATTTTCTTTTAGCGTGTAAAGATAACGGAGTAAACAGACTCAGCCTTGGAGTACAGACCTTTCATGAAGCGTCCCGAAAAGCTGTAAACCGTCAGGGAAATAAGGCAGAGCTTGAAGAACGCCTGAGTCTTGCTTCACGTTTTTACCCCGGAGCGCTCAGCGTTGATTTGATTACAGGATTACCTCATCAAAATAAAAAAGTTGTACTTGATGACATCAGCCGGCTTTTAGATTATGATCCAGCTCATGTTTCCCTGTACAGCCTGACCTTAGAAAGAGATACTCCGCTTGAAGAAAAACAAAAAAATAAAACAATTGCTTTACCAGACATGGATACAGCCGATTCTATCTGGCTGTATGCAAAAGACAAATTGATAAGTTCAGGATTTAATCATTATGAAATTTCCAATTTTACTAAACCGGATAAAATGTGTCTGCATAATATTCGTTACTGGCAAATGGAAGGCTGGTTTGGGGCAGGGCCCGCAGCTTCCGGTACGATTATCGATGAAAAAAACTGTACTGCAAAACGATATACCTACGTCCGTGATATAGACGCATATATTAATGCACCTGTAATCCATAATGCAGTTTGCGAAAAACTTGACAAAGACGCTTTATTACGGGAAACCCTTTTAATGGGGTACAGGTACTATAAGGGGCCTGACCCTGAAAAATTTAAAAAACATTTTGGCTGCAGCATAGAAGAATGTATAGGCCAAACGCTTTCCCGCTGGAAAAATAAAGATAAAATGCTTTTTCTTAACAGTTTTTTGTCAGAGGCTTTTTTGGAATTGGATAAAACTTAGTCTCTGAAATATTCAGGGCCTGAATATAATAATGAGTCATTGTAGTTTTCAAATAGGTTCAATGTTTTTGCAATGGCAATTAACTCTTTTGCATATCCGTGTTTTTCAAATGCCAAATTTATCTTATTTTTTAGGTCTTCATCAAATGTATCGAAAAGAGAAGCCGCTCCCGCACCGGTTAAAGTTATTTTTTCCGCTTCATGTTCCCCAAGTTCTTTTATATGCGCCGCTATATGCGCCGTATCTGCATCGGTAACAGGAAAAAGAGGTTTGCCTTTATTATAAAAGGTATAAAACCATGCATTTTTTTTTGATTCGATAGCTGCAAGAACCAATGAGTGATCACGGTAAGGAAAAGCCATACAATCCAAAGTTGGCACAGGAATAAACGGAATGGAAAGAGAGAGGGCAAGACCTTTTGCGATTGAATAGCCAATACGAAGGCCTGTGAAAGAGCCGGGCCCGCCTAAACAAAGAACACCCTCTAAGTTTTCAGCCTTTAAAGAGGCTTTTTTCATTTGGCTGTCGATTAGATCCATAACAAGTTCTGAATGTCTGATTCCGTCTTGTATTTCTTCGTAGAAAATTTCTTCTCTACAATCAAAAGATTTGCATACAGCAACCGAAAGAATTGAACAGGCACAGTCTATTGCAAGCAGATTCATAATTTATTAAGTCCTGTAATGCGAATCAATCTGGAATTGGGGCCTGTTATTTCCAGAAAGACCGTTATTGAATTTTCAGGAATGGATTTTGGTATACGCTGCCCCCATTCAATTACACATATTCCATTGGAATTGATTATTTCCGGTCCGCCTATATTTTCAAAATCTTCATCGTTAATCAACCGGTAAACGTCTATATGGTATAGGGCAGGGGACTCATATTCATTTATTATTGTATATGTTGGGCTTGTAATATTTTCTTTTATTCCAAGTCCCCGAGCTATGCCTTTGGTAAGGTATGTTTTTCCGCTTCCTAGCTCTCCATTAAGCGATACTACAGACCCCGGTTCAAGCATGGCTGCAATGCGCTGCCCTATATCAAAGGTTTCCTGAGGCGAGGCAGAAACCATTTCAATCAGGAAGTCCTCCGTTAACTTCAAGTTCGTTAATGTAATTTTTTAGTTCTTTATTTACCGGAATTAATGGGTAATCAATTGCATCTAAAAAAGTGATGCTGATATCTTTTTGTCCTGTAGGTTTGTACTCTATTGAAAAATCGATTCTGTAATCTGTAGGGGTATTATTCATTTCTATAACAGCGACGCCTGTAAAAAGTTTTCTATAGTAAATCGGGACATCTTTTCTGATCATGTCTTTTATGGAGATTACTTTCATAGTTCTGTCCTTCCTGTGTTATTCATTAGCGTACTCATAAACAAAGGCATTTATCAGATTCATAGATTTTTGTGTAACTCTTAAAAACTTAATGTGAATTATTGTCGTTGCCCCTGTTCTGTTTGTCCTTAAGACCTGACCTAAAGCTGCCACTGTATTATCACCTTGTGTAAATTCAATCTTGAACCTCACTCCAACCTGTACAGGCGTCATGGCTTTTATTGAACAGCCGCCTACCGAAATATCCGCGATATTTCCGCTGATACGCCGCTTGTCAACAACCAACCGTTGTTTTTTTCCGCTTCCTTCAACATACACCAGATTCAAAAAACAGGCAATAACCGCATGCCTGCGGCGGTAGCGGCGCTGTGATAGAAACCGTAATTGATTGGAATGGGCAAGCAGCATTGTTGAATGTCCATGCAGCGTTGAATAGCCTGTAACACGGGATTCAAATGAAAATCCTTTATTGCTTTTGGTAAAAAATAAAATATTTACCCTTGTACCTTTTGGTATTTTTATCTGGCTTCCAAGTACGGTTTTTGGAGTTTCTACAGCTAAAAAATCACCCTTGGCTAAGATAACAGCAACATTGATTTTGTCTCTGCCATAGGTAATGGTTAATATTGTTTCTTCCTTTATTTGACGGGTAGAAGTTAATCTTCCTATTGCGCTGTTTTCAAGAATATTTCTTGTAGAAAAAAGAACAGCGTGCCTGTGCCGTGCATCTTTTTCAGAGCCCGAAGTTTGTTCGATTACACGGTATGCCCGCCTGAAATGGCGGTCTAGAAGAGCTGGCGTAACAAGGGATTTTTCCGGATCAAGAACCTCATCTGTTTTAAATACAAAGTCCAGCATTTTTATCTGTTCATGATTTAGTCCGATGTTCCTTGCCATACGGTGAAATGCAAAACCGGAAAATAATTTTATTCCGCTGCCGCTTCCTGAACTGGAAGGGCCTTTTTTTGCTTTGTTGATTATAAATACCAATAAAATGACGAAAATAACAAAACCTAAAAAAATTACAGCATTGTTGGAAGATCTGTCTTCTACCCAGAAATCAGTAACAGCTACCTGTAATGGATAAAAAGCCATAATACTGTTTATCATTTTACTGCCTTTACCGCTTCATCTGTCTCTGGCATCTGGCGGCTGTTTTTCAGAATAGCTGTATACAGTTCCTTAAGCCTTGGTTCTGCTTCATATTCGGCTAAATCACCAACAAGCACAGTGTCCTGCTTTTCATAGGCCTCCAGAAGATCGTTTAATAAAACCCCAAATCCGTTAATGATCTGAGTAATTGGTTTTTCATTTAAATCCGGCGCTTCTGACATATATCCTTGAATCTTTAACTGTCTGTAAATACGCAGTACTTTTTCTGCGATACCGGAAAAAATCTGAATTGTCTGGGCAGCCCGGCCTTCCTTTCCTGTCTGGATATCCAGAGCGAGATCAACAAGTCTTGCGCAGGTTTCATCTAAAAGCTGCTGCATTTTGGAAAGTTCTAATAAAGGATCTTTTACCTCTCTAAGCCTTTCTTCTGTAATGGAAAAAATAACGCCGGAACTCATATCAGAGCCGGAAAAACAATTAACATAAAAAGAATGAAGGTCGGGCATTTGTTCTGCGATAAACAGAGCCTGAGGCCTTTCTTTCCAGATATCAATATATTTATTTTTTTCTTCAAAGTTTAACTTTTCATATTCTTGTATGTCAGCTATTAAACCTAAAAGGCTTTCTGCCGAAAGTTCTGCGATAGAGCTTGTGGTTATATCGATATTATTTATAGTGTCAATTTCTCTTTTAAAAATTTCTTCCAGCGAAGATGAAGAAGCTCTTTGTTCGTCAATATATAAACCGCTTAATCTGTGTCCGGAATCTGCAAGCCACTTTTCAAGGCTTGCCATTACTTCTCCTACTGTTTTTTCCTGTTCCAGTGTAATGTCTACTATCTTACCGTTTATTCTGATTTTCATTTTCTACCTGTTGTTACGGTTTTGCTGACTGAAATTTTCAAGGGAAGTAGACATATGTTCCATTCGCGCATACGCTGCTTCCATTCTTGAGTATTGGATTCTAAGTTCCTGTTCTTTTGCCGCAAGCTGGCGGTCTAGGGTGGCAATTCGTCTTTCGTCCTGACTGATGCGTGATTCAAGTGTATTGGTTTTTAAAGAGATGATCCCGCCTGTTTCCACAAACGGCCGTACTAAGGCTTCAACATTAACGGCAACGCCCGTATTAGCGATCAATTCGCCTGTGGTATCGTTTGCAAAAAGCTGCCTGATTGCGGGTATATTATTTTCTAAAGCGGCATCAAGTGCACTTTCGTCAATTTCAAGATATCCCCTAAGACGTGAAGGATCATAACCGCTGGTTCTTGAAGCATTCCCGCTTATTCCAATATGAGCAAGCAAAGAAAGATCACGTTCAAGATCGGTAGGGTAGGGGGCAGTTACCGTCCGCATAAGGCTGTTTTTAAAATTAACTAATGTAGAATCAGATGAAAAAACGCCAAGCCTGCTTCTCATTGCATCGGCTTCATCTTTTGTCAGATATGTTAATTCATCGATTATGCGATCATCTCTGCGGGTAAGTACATTTATCTCTGCCATAAGGCGGTTATAATTTCCCACAAAAGAGATAATCGCATCTTTAACGCCTTCTACATCGGCTCTGATATTAAGTTCAACCGGCCTTTCGGAAATACCTCTGACATTCAAAGTTACGCCGGGGATAAGGTCATTAATGCTGTTGGTTGAACGCGATATTTCTATACCTTCCATTGTTATTACAGCATCACGAGCGGTAGAAACAGGGTTAAGAGGCCTTAAACCGCCGCTTAAAGAAGTGGGGTCTAAAACTTCTACATTGCTAACCATAATCTGACGGTGGGTATTTGAATTTTCTATATTTAAAGATACTATCGATCTGCCCTGTGCGACATCGGAAAGCAGGAACTGTCTTGTCGTAAAGCCGTTTGAATCTGTTATGGCAGGAAGTTTCGCAGAAGTACCGTCGGAAAAAACAAGGCTTAAAACAGCCATATCATCATGACGCTGTACAGCGGCTGGAGGACTAAACTCCGGCAAGGGAGCTGCGGACGGCTCATTATTAATGGTGATACCGCCGTAGGTTATAGAACCTGAGGGGACAGAAGGCCCGGGCGGCGGCTGGGAAATATTAAAGCCAGTTTCTGAAACTCTGGTAGAGGTTTCCAGTTTTAACATAACAGATGAATCTGCACTTAAACTTAAAGCAAGGGGAATTGAAGCTGATTGCCGGGCATCTACCTGTATAACGCCTTCGTTTACAATATTACGGGTATCATCACCATGTTCCAGCATGCCGATCTGCAAAGCAAGATCAACTGAGTCGCCGGAAAACCCAAGCCTGTTTTGAGCGCCTGTTACTTTGGATTCAATTAATAAAGACCTTGTTCCGCTTTGAACCGCTATCAGGCTTGCTGCGATTTTATCGCGTCCTCTGCGGTTAAGGGCGTCGGCAAAATCCCTTAAAGTTCCGCCGCGGAAATTTACAGAAATTTCTTCATCGCCGACATTAAATACATAATTTCCGGCTTCTATTCTCATTCTTTCATCAAGAGGCTGAGAAAGAAAACGGTCTGCCTGCGCTGTTTGTTTAACTGCAAAATTGTATGTATGTTCAGAAGCTTCTCTGGTTGCAGTTGCGGTTATTACAGAATCATTACCGGAACTTGCGATTCTGTTATTAAAGGGGTTTTGAAAAGAATAGAGAAGACGTGCGCTGTCCCGGACAGAGTTTACCCGCCGTCCAACTTCCTGCCAGTAGCCTCTGTGAAGCTGGAGACTTTCGATATTGCGTTCAACTCTGTCTCTGGGAACCCGTTCAAGAGTCATCAGGTCTTCGATAATCTGACCTGTGTTGAACCGGCTGCTTATCCCCGGTACATAAATATCGGACATAGACCTAACCTCCCAATAATTTCGGAATAACCGCCTGCTAGAATACTGGCATTTGCCTTGCTATTTATGCCAATTCATCAAATAAAAGACCAATAGCTTGTTTGATGTATTTGTGCAAACGCTGCAATTCTTCGGGCGGAAGTTCCTTAATCACCTTATCGGTTTCTTTGTCTATGACCTTGACGATCACCTGATTAGAATTTTGATCCACCTCAAATTGCAGTCTTCTGTTAAAGACCTGCCCTATTCTTTGTAAATCCGACGTAGCCGACTGGATTACTTGAGGCTTTTCTTTCTGTTGAGTGACCGTATCTTTGCTTTCCCTTAATGCACTGATAAATTCAGCGCTAAAGGGCGGTGTTGAGACAGGATTATATCCCACACTTGTTACGGACATACATTACCTCCGTGTAATACCTGACCGGTTAAAATGCCAAATCTTTTTAGCATCCCCTACATCTTTTAAGGCCAGTGTCTTTCCGCCAATCCCTGGCAGAAAGTTAAAATAAAACAGGGAAGTGAAGGCGCGAACTTCACCTTCCCAATCCGGCTATCTGACTTGTCAGTCTAACTTAACAGCCTGACTCATCAGTTAAGATAACCGGTTCGCGATAAAAAAGACGACGTCCAGAAGTCTCTTATCTCGCATAGTTTTAAATATGTCAGAACTATGAAAGCAGCTGTAATACAGACTGGGTTCTCATATTGGCCTGGGCCAGCATTGCAACGCCTGTCTGGGTCAGGATTGAATCTCTTGTGTATTCAACCATTTGTGACGCCATGTTAGCATCCCTAATTCGGGATTCTGCTGCCTGAATATTTTCTGCTGCAATAGCAACACCCTGAGCTGCCATTTCAAAACGGTTCTGATAAGCGCCAAGGTCTGCACGTTGTTTTGAAACAACTTTCAAAGCCGCATCAACTGTACCGATAGCAAGGTTTGCCGCATCAGGGTCTGCAATGGTAAGTTTACCTTGTGTTCCCTGAGTGTCGATAAGACCAAGCGCACCGGCTGTCATATCGCCTATATAGATCCTTGCATTTTGATCCATATTGGCGCCGACATGCAATTGCATGATTCTTCCGGTCGGTGAATCCATTGAAAAAGCTCCGGTAAGCATGTTCATGCCGTTAAACTGAGCATGACTTGCAATACGGTTAACTTCATCAACCATTTGCGAAACTTCGACCTGGATCTGCATGCGATCCTCATCAGAATAAATGCCGTTAGCTGACTGTACCGCTAATTCCCTAAGACGGTGTAAGATATCCTGAGTTCCCTGAAGATAACCTTCGGTAGCCTGGATAAAGGATACGCCGTTTTGGATATTGCGTTCGGCCTGCTGTAAGCCCCGGATCTGACTCCTCATTTTTTCGGAGACTGCGAGTCCGGAAGCATCATCACCAGCTCGATTGATCCTTAAACCGGAGCTTAATTTCTCCATGTTTTTGGTCATGTCAACCTGGGTTACGCCGAGCTGACGGTCGGCGTAAAGGGCGCTCATGTTGTGATTAATAATCATTTTTTACCCTCCATGTTTCGTATCTATTGATACGATCTTGCTCCAGCTATCCTTGCCGGAGCCGTCCTGTGGGAGCGGCTTTTTGGTCTGATTTCGCGCAATCATTCCTTTTTTCCGCATACAGAACGAAACGGTTATTTACCTGACTACTTAATTTTTTAGACTGAGTTGGTTTTCCAAAAATCAATCCCAAAAATTAAGTAGTCAGATCCAATAAACGTTTCGATCCGTCCCACACAACATGGAAGATGTTTGTCAAAGAACACTTTTGCCCAGTACCTTTTTAGGGCGCTGGGCAAGAGGAGGGAATGTTCCGTCCGGTTTTGGCGGGGCCGAAACATCCCCTTCATCTGAATTATACTACATTACTGTAGTAATTGCAATACCGATGCTGACCTCTGATTTGCCTGCGCAAGCATTGCTACGCCGGATTGGCTCAGAATCTGGTTCTTTACATAGTCAACCATTTGGTTGGCCATGTTAGCATCCCTTATTCTGGACTCGGAAGCCTGAAGGTTTTCTGCGCCTACATCAAGACCGCGGACAACGTGTTCCAGACGGTTCTGATATGCGCCAAGATCGGCTCTTTGTTTGTTGATTATTTTAAGAGCTGCATCAAGAGTACCGATAGACCTGTTGGCGTCATCCGGAGTTTCAAGAGTTATAAAGGTATCGTCCATTTGGCGAAGACCCAGACCCTTGGTGGTCATAGTCCCGATAAAGACCTGGCTGCGCTGATCCATATTTGCGCCAATGTGAAACCACATAGAAGCGGTAACAACATTCTGACCCATTGGGCGGGAGAAACGTCCGGTTAGCAAATTCATGCCGTTAAACTGGGCATGAGAGGCTATCCTGTCGACTTCGTCCACAAGCGCGGAAACTTCTACCTGGATGTACAATCTGTCTTCTTCGCTGTAAATGCCGTTTGCTGCCTGAACTGCCAATTCGCGTAAACGCTGCAGGATATCTTGTGTTTCCTGGAGATATCCTTCAGTTGTCTGGATAAACGAGATGCCGTTTTGCGCATTGGTTGAAGCTTGATTCAAACCGCGAATCTGGCTGCGCATTTTTTCCGAAACTGCCAGTCCGGATGCGTCATCGCCTGCACGGTTGATACGAAGACCTGAGGAGAGTTTCTCCATGTCTTTGGTGAGGTAAACTTGGGTTACCTTGAGGGACCTGTCCGCAAACATTGCGCTCAGGTTGTGATTGATGATCATAAGATCCTCCTTGAACTATATTCAGAAGCATCCATGCTCCTGATTGGCAAATGATCTTTGTCAGAAATCCGCGGTTTTTCCGGCTAAAGACTACTTGCCAGTTAAATTATCGGCAGGTTTAGAAAAATACTTTAGCTTTTTTTTAAAGAAATTTAAATAAATTTATCCACGGATTTACACGGATTTTTTTATAATTTTTCCGTGTTAATCTGTGCTAATCCGTGGGCAATGTATATTCCTTACTTTGGATATACTATCAGCGGGCGGCGCTGGCCGGTTTGTTGAATTTCACTGCCATTTGGAAGCCCAAGATTCTGGTTTTCTGCCGGAACGGCAGGTTTTTCTGCAGGTTTTGGCTCTGTTTTGGGAATCTGGACATGTTTTTCTACAGGTTTTTTAACGGATACTGGTTTTACCGGCGGTTTTTTGACTGTTTTTAATACCGGTTTAGCAGGGGCCTTTTTTACCGTTTTGGCAGGCGGTTTTTTGGTTGTTTTAGAAACTGTTGCTTTCCCGGCGGCTGGTTTTTTTGCCGGAGCTGCCTTTGTTTTGGCAGATTTTACCGTTTTTGCGACAGCCGGCTTAGTTTTTGCCGTAGTTTTTTTAACAGGAGCTTTTTTTACTGGTTTTTTAGAGGCAGCCGGTTTTTTTGGTGCAGCCTTTTTTACCGGAGTTTTTTTAACTGGTTTTAAAGAAGAAGTTTTTTTCTTTGAAGTACTTTTTTTCACCTTTATCCCCTTGTGAATTTGTTATATAATAATTTTATGACATTTTAACATATATTGGTTATTTTTGGGAGCTTTTTTTGTAATAATTACCAAAAAATATACAATATTTAACAAGCTGTTAAACAAATACTCTGCCAATGCCATAAAATAGGCCCTTTTCCCGCTCTTAAATGAAGTATCGATTTAATCTCTGAAAATATTTCTTTTTCAAGGTTTTCAGACATAAATGAACCCCAGCGTGATTGTTCTGTATCAAACCATACGGCAAGGTCTTTTTCGCTTATCAGTCTTTCTTCTTTTTGATCAATTATTTCTGCCTTTACGGTAAAATTCTGTTCTTTAAAAGCGGCGGTAAGTTCTTCCCCGTCCCAAAACCCTGTCCCTCTCATATTCTGGAAAAACGCCTCTTCCGCCTGAGCCAGAGAGGCGGATAAATCCTGTTTCCCGCATTCATCTGCAAGTATGCGGGAAATACGTTCCCCAAGGCGCGGAGGAGAACAAAGCAAAACAAGTTTACCGTTTGCCGCCAGCAATGGTTTTGAATCAGCGGCGAGTTGACTGGGCGCGGCAGGGACTCTGGCGCTTCGGATTAGGATATGGTCAAATTGAGAGCAGGAAAACCATTCTTCGCAGAGTTCTGCGGTTGGCAATACCTCTTCTGTTACGGCGATTTGCGGTTTTTCCTCTTCATCAAGGACAGAAGCATAACGGAGAAGCGCCTCTTTTGCGGCAGGAGTATTTACTAAAGCGGCAGTTAATCCTTCCGGGCAGCGGCGCAGGCTTTCCCAAAGTAAAAGCCCGTCGTTTGCAAGGGGGATAAGGACGCGGTCTTGCCGGTTAGGGGAGGAGGCCGAAAAAACCGTCTGGCGGTCGCTGAGTAACAGTGAGCTTCGCCCCGATTCAAGGCGTTTGAACCAGCCCTCTCTGCCTTTCGCCGCTGCCGACCATGACAGCAATTCGTTTCCTGTTTCGTTAGAGCTTAAAACAATAGCCGCCTGTAATTCCCGTTTTTGTAAAACATCTTCGCGTATTTTATTTTCATAACCAACTGACGAAGGTATATAAAAAGTTCTGCCGCGAAGTGAATTGGGTAAATATTGCTGTGCCGCCCAATGGTCACGGTAAGCATGAGGATAGATATAACCTTGCCCATGCCCAAACCCTTCGGCATCACGGCTTGCATCGCGCAGGTGGTTTGGAACTTCTGCATCTTCGCGTTCAACTTCTTTGAGCGCATCAAAATACGCCATTGTGGTATTTGACTTTGGAGCGGTGGCAAGGTACAGGCAGGCATGGGAAAGGGGAAAATTACCTTCTGGAAAGCCGATTCGTTCAAATGCCTGCGCGCAGGAGATTACAACAGAAAGCGCTAAAGGGTCTGCAAGCCCTACATCTTCGCTTGCAAGAATAATCATTCGTCTGAAAATAAATTTTGGGTCTTCTCCGGCGCGCACCATTTTTGCAAGCCAGTACAATGCCGCATCCGGGTCGCTTCCCCTTACACTCTTTATAAATGCGCTGATCGTGTCAAAGTGATAATCACCGTCGCGGTCGTAGAGCAGGGCGCGCCTTTGGATGCTCTCTTCCGCCGCTTCCATAGAGATATGGATATCCGCGCCGGAAGGAGGCGGCCAGGGTGATACGCTTGTTTCTACCGCAAGTTCCATTGCATTCAGGAGTGAGCGGGCATCTCCGCCTGCTACTTCTACAAGGTGTTCAAGAGAGCCTTCTTCAAATTTAATATTTAAGTTTCCATAGCCGCGTTCTTTGTCGGCGATGGTACGGCGTGCGGTTTCCATAAGGTCGCCGCTTCCAAGCGGTTTAAGCTGAAAAATCCTGCTGCGGCTTACAAGAGCGCGGTTTACCTCAAAGAAGGGGTTTTCTGTTGTCGCGCCGACAAGAATTACAGAACCGTTTTCTACCCAAGGTAAAAGGGCGTCCTGTTGCGCCTTGTTCCAGCGGTGAACTTCGTCTACAAAAAGAATGGTTCTTTGGCTGTAAAGGCGGAAACGTTCATCAGAGCGGTCTATAACTTCGCGAATATCTTTTACGCCGGAAAGTACGGCATTAAGGTTTTCAAATGCCGCCCTTGTGGTATTGGCAATGACAGCCGCTAAAGATGTTTTTCCCGTACCCGGCGGACCGTAAAGTATTATAGATGAAAGACGGTCGGCCTGAATTGCCCTGCGTAAAAGCCTTCCATTGCCAACGATATGATCCTGACCGATGATGTCTTCCAGTGTACGGGGACGCATTCTGTCGGCAAGGGGTTTTTTTTCTTCATTTTTTAAACCGGAAAACAGTTCGTCCATTAAATAAAACTATTCTTCCGCATTCCAGATCTTGCCGCTCTTGCGCCAACGGTATGACCATACTCCATTCTGTTGTGTAGAAGCAAAAAGAATACCGTCGTCTGCCTGGAAAAAATGGTTAACAGGATATTTTCCTATTGTCGAGATAAAGCGCCCGTGATCGCCGACATTTACTGTACTTGGATAAAATTTTCCAGGTTCGTCAAAATTCCCTGCGATATTTCCAGAAGCGTCAAGTGGCGCTTCCATATAACCAAATGTATAACCGGATCTAAAAGATGATCCAAGAGTATCCTGCCGTCCTGCCAGAAGCATCTTGTTTGAATCGCTGTCTTCTTTGTCTTCCCAGATGCCAAGCGCTCCTGTAGCCAAACGTCCGTTCAATGTAATGCCCGTAACAATGTAAATAGCATTATTGCTTACTATGTATAAGCTGCCATTGCGTGTAATTGTATAAATTACACTTCCTGTATTAATAATTCCGGTATATGGGTTTGCGTGGTCAAGAGCTGTTGCACGGCCTGAAACAAGACCGGTTTCTGTTATAGAATAAATGAATCCGCCATATCCTGAAATCATATCTTTTGTAGTCAGATAATAATATGTTCCGTCAAATGCGGCGCCTGTAAGTAAATTATAGCCGACATTTGCAATTTCTCTTAAATTACCAGCGCCGTCATAAACAAAAATGTTATATGAGCCGATTTCTCCGGTTGCAATAAAAAGCATGTCATTTGCCTCATAGACTATCTGTACATTATGGTTTCCGGTTTCAGTTAATGCATACCAGTTAACGGCGTCATCGGATACCATTAATACTTTTCTGTTTGGACTTTGGCAAAGAGCGTACATTCTGCCGCCTGCAACTGTCAAAGAAAAAATGTTTCCGCTCAGTCTTATATCAGTCCATATTCCCATGTTCGTATCATGATTAGTGCCATGATATTTATAAAGGTTTGCGCCTGATGCGACATACATATTACCATTAAAATTTACAAAATTGGTAGGAGAGCCTTTTATTAACGGTTCAAGTAATTCTTCTTCCTGAGAAATATAATAATAAATAGGATCTCTGCATGTACATAAAAACAGTATTACTGTTACGAGAAATAATGTATATAAAAAATGTTTTTTCATAATTTTCCCATAATAATTAAAAATGATACCTGGCAGAAAGCGTAAGGTCTATCATATTTCCGTATACAGTCTGGCTTGGGTCATCTGCCCATTGTGGAAACCAAAACCAGTTTGTACCAAGCCCGAATGACCAGTTATAGTGAGCCCTGAAAAATGCCGCTCCGCCGGCTTTTAAATAAAGACCATAATAGGTTTCGTTCAGGTAACGATGCCATACCATGCCTACAACACCTGTAAGAGGAAATTCCAAACGCCATATATTAAATTGATACCCTCCTCTTGCTCCAAGAGGAATGGTAAATACTGTATTACTGCCCAATGTGTGAATAAACATACCTCCAACTTCAGCCCCAATAAAAACATTAGGAGTAATATAGTAATTATACGCTAAAGATCCTGTTCCTCCCACAGGGGGGGTTAATTTATGGTCTATTCTATTTCCTTCATTAAAAAAGAGCGTGGGAAATACAGTACCAAGAGAAATAATAAAAGTTTGATCGCCCCGGGTGAATAATTCATCAAAATAATAATCCCATTCAGACCCGCCTGAGGGATCATCATCTTCCTGGGCAGCAAGCAGGATGGGCAAGCCCATCAAAAGTAAGAGTAAGAAAACTCCTGCTTTCCGCATATTAACTCCTTAGAAATACCTTCTTTTATAAAAGATATATTATTTATTATGTTTATTCAACAACAAACATGGAAGGGCAGGGGTTACTGATCTCCGGTCAATGCCATATAATCAAGTAAAATCGGGTATTTTGTCAGTAATTCGCCGTATCGTTCCAATTCGCCAAAACGAAGCTGGGCTTCGATATGGTTTTCCGCCCTTGTGCTGAACGAGGCTGTGACATATTCGCGCTGCATAGCCAAAAACTCTTCATACAATAAACGAACCTGCCTGTAAAGGACAAAATCAGGAAATCTGGCCGTTGTGATTACAAACGAAAAATCCCGGATTTCGGGAAACCGGTTTCTGATCTCCCTTTCCATTTCCGCATCCGGGTGTCCGCTTAGAATCCTTTCCAGGCGCTGACTGTCGGTATCAGGGGAAGAGAGAGTCCGCAGAATAATAACCTTGATATCCTGCGCCATATTCTGTAAATATGAGTCCAGCGCTTGTTGATCTGCCACATTATTCTTCTCTACAAGAGATATAAGCATTTCTGGATTGATATTAAAGGAAATTTCCCCTTTAAGATCCCAAGAAAAATCCGATATTCCAAGCCCCGCAAAAGCGGCATAACTTTCGCCAGAAGGCAGTGAACTGGTAAAATCAATGGGAGATTTAACATTATCAAGCTGAAAAACGGCTATTTGTACATTTGTGGGTATAAGTTTATACCAAACCCAGCGGAATTCGCCCGATTGTACCAGATCCGGATCTGTTCCATGGGTTTTGGAATTAATAACGCCATATGAACCGGCAGGTACTGTAAGCTGAACCCAGCCAATAAAAAAACCAATCCCGCCGATAATTAAAAGAATAAATAAGGTGAAAAAAAACTTTTTCATATTGATATATAATATATGTATATTGATATTTTGGCAAGGCGGAAAATAGGGGTCTATGAGGTTTCTTTACAATACGATGATAAAAGCTCAGGTTTTTGCAACAAGCATACTATACATGTCTCTTATTGTTTCATTGACAACTTTGGTTTTTTATTTTATGGAAATTAACTATAGCGATAATTTCCTTTATTTTCTGCTCGTTATTCTGCGGTATTCTTCGTTTATTTTATGTGTCTGTTCATTGTATAAATTACTGGTCAATATTTTTCATTTTTTCCGCCGTCCTTCGTTATTACGCGCTATGAAAAACCTGCTGTACCTTGCTTTTATTTTCTATGGTGTTGTAATTATCCTGTTTGAGTCTTTTATTGTAGTAATTGCAGGGGGAAATTAAACCCTATTGTCCAATACTCAGATAATTCCAGATATCCGTGGTTTCCTGGCCAAGCCGCCAGAAGCCGATTGAACGGACATTCATGTTTTTATACATTTGCATTCTGGAAGTAAGCGACTGTACATCTTCATAATAGACTCTGACAGATACATTCCGGTTATAGGTGAAAGTTGGAATACCGTTTTCATAGGTGATTCGATTCACATTGTTTTCATCGATGATTCTTTCTGTTGTTGTGTATACCAAAGCGCGGGACGGGGTGTAATCGCCCCAAGCGCGGCCGTAAAAGGGAATTCCCATGATAAGTTTTTGCCGTCCGATTGTGCGGATTGAATATTCTGCAACCCGTCTGCACCATTCTATTGACGCGACTGAGCCGGGTCTTGAGCCGGACCAATGTTCGTCATAAGCCATTACAAGGATACGGTCTACAACAGGTAAAATTCTTTCATAATCGTAAACATCAGTTTCCAGTTTTCTTGTGCGGGCGGCAAGGGCGACAGTAAGCATTTTGTTTCTGGGAAGTCCTGCCCTTAACTCCTGTAAAAAAGTAAAATACGCATCGGCAGACCTTTGCGGGATATTTTCAAAATTGATCTGAAGGCCGTCATAATCTCTTGACGCTTCAAGAAGATCGGCGATAAGCTCTCTGCGCTGGGGGCTTCCCGGCAGCAAAGTAAAATAGCTTAATGCCCTTCCGTTGCAGGATACGACAAGGTGTACGCGTCCTGAAAAGTTAAGATTTCTGCGGCGGGGTACATCGGTTAGTTTGCCATAAGAGTCAATCTCGGCGCCAAAGTAGCCAATGTCTGTAAGAGGCAGGCCGGGTGTAAGGGCAGCTTCTCTGCCGGCTACTACATAGACCCAAATCTCCTCGAATGATGTTACGGGAAAATTTCCATCGGGATAACTGCTTGGCTGTGTTCCCTGTGTACTTTGAGAAAAAACCCTGTTAGTACCGGGTGAACTTGAACATACGTTTAGAAGCAAAATTGACATAACAATTATGCTTGATTTGATAATGGTTTTGGTTAAATTTTTCACTTGTTAAAATATCGGCTGAAATAGGGTGAATCTAAGGGGTTTATATTGCCCAAAGGCCGAGTCCCGGATTGGGTATATAAAAAATCTCCTGTCCGTTGGGCAGGGTGTTCCAGGCGGGGGTGAGTTTATTTATGTCGTAATGGGTTAGGGCTTCGTTTATATCTCCCCATTGGAAGCCAACGGATTCAATTTCTTTTTTGGAGAGTTTATCTCCTGTGCAATAACGAACGGTAAAACGTCCTTCGCTTGAACCGTGGATTAAATGGGCGGCGGCGCTTAAGTTTCCGCTAAGGTCTGCATGGGTCTTTGTCATGGCGGTAATTTCTTCGCGGGGACGGTAGCCGTATTTTCGGATTAAAACGTCTACGCCGGGATCTTCGCCAAAACGTTCAAGAGCGGGGGCGAGGATTAAAAGTTCGCCGCCGTCTGCTATTGCCATTCGTGTTCTGTAAATTGCCTTGTTTCCAAGCCATGTTGTTTTGTATTCACCCGGATCAAGGTAAACTATAGCTTTGTTAACCTGTTTTTTAATCAGGTTAACATTGACTTTCTGAGATAAAGCTGCGGCTTTTTCAAAACATTCACGTCCAAAACCTATAAAAAGGCCGCGCAAGGCAAGTGAACCGTCATTTTTTGGGCCTATTACAGTAAGAACCCAAAGGACAGGAGGCATCTGCGAATTAAAACGGTTAAAACCCTCATCAAATAGGGCGCGGACGGGGGTATCAATCTTTCCCATGATTCTTTCCATGCCATAGGCTGCGCCTGCAAAGTGGCTCTTATCGATAGCTTCTTTTCCGCCTGTCCCCACAAAAATATTTTTTGCGTGGTTTGCCATTCCGGCAACTTCATGGGGAACAACCTGCCCAATGGAAAGTGTGAGAGAAAAATCCCCTTTGTTAAGTATTTTGTTAACCTGAACAGGCCAGTCGTAATTTACCGCGCCTTCTGTGATTTTTTCTACCCATGAAGATTCAAGGCGGCCAAGCTCTGTTATATCGGAACGCCAGTTGTGGACAAGGAATTTGTCTTTTGGAGTCTCTCCAAACATACGGGCAATTTCCTGTGCGGTCATCGGCGAGTGAGTCCCAAGAGCGGGAAGGACTGCGCCAAGTTTATCGCCCAACTGCTGCGAAGCAGCTTCTGTCAAAAAACCTGCGCGGGAGTGGATACGGGTAATATCCGGCGGGATTATTACCACGCGCCCTGAATTGTTAATGTCAGCCAGCGCCTGTGAAAGCGCGTCTGCAAATAACTCCTCTATTTCAGAATTGTTAAGTTCAATATCTGTCCCGCCTCGGGCAATGTATGTTTTGTCTGTCATATTTTGTTTAAAATGAACTTTTGCATGCAGGGTTTGAATTCTTCTAGATGCAGGGCGCGGGAAAAATGCTCCATTCCGGCGGGGAGATCAATCGTTATAATTTGTTCGCCTGATTTTTCCACCAACTTGGACAGTAAGGTTTTGCCAAGACCCATGCCTCGGTATTCGGCTTTTACTTCCAATAGGTGGATATGCAAACCGTACGAATTTTTAACAGCGCAAATATAGCCGGCAAATTCGCCGCCTGAGTTTTCTGCGGCAAAACAAAAGTCGCCGGGAAAAACAAAACAATTTGTATCTTCAAAAATAAGGCAGGCGGTTTTGTCTTTTATTTCATCGATACATATTTTATGCAAAGCGGCTGCTTTTTCATGATCGGTGGCAGTTGCTTCCCTTAAAACAAAATCTTCAAGAACCAAAGATGAATTATCTTCCGGCTCAGTGCCAATGGGCTGCAGCCCCCATTCTTCCCGCAGGGAATTATACCAGTTAATTACTTCTTCTTTCATTTTATGGTCTTTGAACCTGTGCCACATTTTTTCGGTTTCGGGGTACTGTTCAAGGATATCTCTGAAAGCGCGAAAGACACCTTTGTTCCTGTCAAGGGCGCGGGATAATTCTCCCCGGACGAGCGAATTTTTTATTTCGGCGGTAAATCTTTCCATAAGACGGTAACCGTCGCCGGAGTTCCAGCCGGGTAAAGAGATAAAACGCTCATCATCATTTTTATTATCAGCACTGACAACTTTGCCTTCTTGCGTATCCAAAAGAAAATCGCCTTCCTGATTTTCCATGTGAAAAAGAATATCATCAATTAAAGCATCGTCCAATTCAAATTGCATATTATAAATATAGCATAAATTACGTTTAAAATATAGAATAGGTGTTATGGGATTAACAATAACCACGGATTACACTGATTTTCACTGATTTTTCACGAATTATTTTTTTTATTTTAATCTGTGTTAATCCGTGGGCAATGTAACCACACAGGAGTTATTATGGAAATGAAAAGGACTGATAATTGCGGGGCGCTTAGAAAAGCCGATGCGGGGCGTAATGTGATCCTCAATGGGTGGGTTCACCGTAAGCGTAATCATGGCGGCATTTTTTTTATAAACCTGCGGGATCGTTATGGGATTACCCAGATTACGATTGATACCGAAAAAAACGCAAGCCTTGCCGCTTTATGTGATGAACTTCGTAATGAGTATGTTATCGCGGTGCAGGGAACGGTCAACGCCCGCCCTGATGATATGGTTAATGCTTCTATGGATACCGGCGAGATCGAAATTGTCGCTTCTAAAGTTACCATTTTAAATAAAAGTGAAGTTTTACCATTTCAGATCGAAGAGGAGAGCAAAGCTAACGAGGAACTGCGGCTTAAATACCGTTATCTTGACCTGCGTTCTTCTGCTATGCAGAACAGGATTAAATTGCGAAGTGAGGCGGCTTTTGCAGTCCGCGAATATATGACATCTAACGGTTTTTATGAAATTGAAACTCCGACATTTATCAAGTCTACTCCAGAAGGTGCGCGGGATTATCTTGTGCCGTCCAGATTGTACCCCGGCAAGTTTTACGCGCTTCCGCAGTCGCCTCAATTGTACAAACAAATATTGATGGTTTGTGGCTTTGACAAATATTTTCAGATTGCCCGCTGTTACCGTGATGAAGATTCAAGGGGAGACAGGCAGCCTGAATTTACACAGATCGATATTGAAATGTCCTTTGTAGACAGAGATGATGTTTTGTCTATGACAGAAGGGCTTATGGGTTATGTTTTTAAAAAAGTGCTTGGTAAAGAACTTCCGCAAAAATTCCGCAGGCTTTCCTGGGAAGAAGCTATGGAAACCTATGGCAGCGACAAACCCGATCTTCGTTTTGATATGCAGTTACAGGATTTTAGCCCGTTCGCCGCTTCCTGCGATTTTCAGGCTTTCAAAGACGCTCTTTCTCAGGGCGGCGCTGTAAAGGCGCTTGTTGTAAAAGGCAAGGCTGATTATTCGCGCAAACAAATTGAAGAGCTTGAAGCTCATGCAAAGATCTACAAAGTAAAAGGTATGGCATGGATGAAAGTTGCCTCAGGCGGTGCGTTGGAAGGCGGCGTTTCAAAGTTTTTTGCAGACAAAGCGGCTCAGATAACCGGCGCACTTGGAGCAAAGGAAGGCGACCTTATTCTTGTTATTGCAGATGCAGATCGCAGAACAGCCAATACCGCTTTAGGCGCGGTACGTTCAAAACTTGGGCGCGATCTTGGCTTTTGCGACCCGGCGCGTTTTGAATTTGTATGGATAGTCGATTTCCCCATGTTTGAATACAACGAAGACGAAAAAAAATGGGAAGCGGCTCATCATCTTTTTACATGGCCTCAAAACCAGTACCACGAAACTCTGGAAAGCGATCCCGGTTCTGTAAAAGGCGACCTGTACGACCTTGTGCTTAATGGCTCTGAATTGGCTTCGGGCTCTATTCGTATCCACGACCCGGAATTGCAAAAACGTGTTTTTAAAATAGCCGGCATTGACCCTGCCGAAGCGGAAAAAAAGTTCGGCTTTTTAACCGAGGCTTTTAAATACGGCGCTCCTCCCCACGGGGGAATTGCTCCGGGTTTTGACCGCCTTGTGATGATCATGGCAGGGCTTACTTCGATTAAAGATGTTCTTGCTTTCCCCAAAAACTCCTTCGCGGTAAGCCCAATGGACGACTGCCCCTCGGAAGTTGACCAGAGGCAGCTTGATGAACTGCGGATAAAGATTGTTTTGGTATAATTTGTTTT
>Ga0099364_10004324_pt1 | contig 21588 bp, 20 predicted proteins | sample TergutTh196P3_FD_73070 | JGI IMG/M metagenome (GOLD analysis project Ga0099364, IMG submission 73070) | Microcerotermes parvus P3 segment gut microbial communities from Pointe-Noire, Republic of the Congo - Th196 P3 | ecosystem: Host-associated > Arthropoda: Insects > Digestive system > Gut ... | reverse complement strand
TGAAGGGTGTTTGGGGGTTGGTGAGAGGGGGGGTAAAGTTTTATCAAGGGGGCAGGGGGGGGGGGGGGTCGGGGGGGGGGTGGGGGTGCGGCGGCGCAAGAACCGCACGCCCCGCTTTTTGCGTTTGCATAAACTTAAACTTCTCGTCCTCAAGACTTCATAAGTAGCACAAACCTTATGCCGAGTACAGACTATTCAAGTAGATGAAGCCTATTAAGTCGTGAGCGTATAAGGTCGCAATCGAGGAAGTGGGATTTAAGCGGTTTGTGTGGCGGGCTGGCGGTTCTTGCGCCGCCGCACCCCTACCCCCCGCCGTACCCCCACCCCCGCCTACAGGTGCTTCTAATTATTTGCACTCGTCCGCAAGGCACGCAGGACTTGTGCAGACGGGCGGGCATTGCCCGCCCCTACAATTCATGATTTATTTTCAGTCTCATTTCGTTTAATCAAAAGCGATTTCAAACAAGTATACCGCGCCGTTTTCCCCGCATTTTCAGTCATGATTTCAATCGCGCGCCTATTTCCGGCGACAATCAAAATCGACTTCGCGCGTGTGACCCCGGTGTAAAGCAGATTGCGGTAGAGAAGCCGCGGAGACCGCTCGGTGAGCGCGATAATCACCGCCGAGTACTCGCTGCCTTGGCTCTTGTGAATCGTCACGGCGTAGGCGTGCTCAAGTTTCGTGGTCATGTTGCCGGTGTAAAACGCCGCCCGCCCGTCAAAATTCACCCGCATGCTGCCGTTGTGCGGGTCGATTTCGGTGATGACGCCGATGTCGCCGTTGAAGACGCCCTTACCTTTCTCCGCGCCCTTTTGCCACGCAACGTCGTAGTCATTTTTGGTCTGCATTACCTTGTCGCCCTCGCGGAAAACCGCTTCAAAAACCCGCAGTTCGCGGCGTTCTTTTGAGGGCGGATTGAGCGCGGATTGCAAGGCGCGATTCAGCTCTTTTGTACCCGCCGCACCGAGCTTTGTCGGGGTCAAAACCTGTATGTCTTCAATCGGCGAATAGTTGTATTTTTTCGGTAATCGGGTCTTCACCAACTCGACCGTAAGCCGCGCTATGTCGTAATCCGAGCGGCTCTCCATGAAGAAAAAATCCTTGTCGCGAATATTCAATTCCGGCAATTCACCGCCGATAATTTTGTGGGCATTAGTAATAATTAAACTCTCTGCGGCCTGTCGAAAAATCTCTTTCAATTCAATCATCGGGACTTGTCCCGAGTAAATTAAATCGCCCAAAATATTTCCCGCGCCGACCGACGGCAACTGGTTTGAATCCCCCACCATTACAAGCGCGGTGTCGATTTTTACAGCCCGCAAAAGTGCCTCAAAAAGCAGTGCGTCAACCATCGACATCTCGTCAATTATAACAAAATCGACCTTCAAAGGATTCATCTCATTACGCTTAAAAGTCAGCAGATTTTCGCCCGTAATATCAACCTCAAGCAGGCGATGAATCGTCTTTGCGTTCTCGCCCGTAATCTCGCTCATGCGCTTTGCGGCGCGGCCGGTGGGCGCGGCAAGCGCGATGCTTTTTTTCAAAGTTTTGCAGATTTTTATAACCGCGTTCAGCGCAGTCGTCTTGCCGGTTCCGGGGCCTCCGGTGAGTATAAAAAGGCTGTTCGCGAGGCAGCCGTTAATTGCTTGTTTTTGCAATGTTTCATACTTGATATTTTCGGTAAATTCAATGCCGTTTATCTCGTCGGAAAAATCTTTTTGGGCCTTTGCGTTAAGTTTCAACATGTCGCAAAGCTTGTCCGCAATATAACGCTCGGCGTTGTAATAAGCGGTGAGAAAAACACGCGAAGAATTACCGCCTGAAAGCAGTGTAAACTCGCCGTTATGCACGCCGTTTTCCAAGGCAATATCGAACGAATCCAAGCTCACGTCGTAAATTTCGCAGACCTGTTTTCGCAGAATTTCTTCGGGTAAACAGGTGTGGCCGCCGTCGGTGTTGCTGTGCAAAACGAACCAAATCGCCGCTCTAACTCGATTGAAATCACAGCTGTCAATTCCGAGTGAAAACGCCATCTTGTCCACCGTTTCAAAGTCGGCCTCGATGCCGTCACCGCAGAGCAGATACGGGTTTTCCTTGATTAGCGAGACCGATGAATTGTCGAATTTCTGCCAGGTTAAAATCGCCGTTTGCGGCGCGAATCCGTATTCCGACAAGAACGAAATGATGGATTTGACACTGCAAATTTTGCGGTATTCCGCGCCGATATACACCGCTCGGTCGGCGGTAATTCCCGTGACTTCGGAAAGTTTTTGCGGGTTTTCCGATATTAAAATAAGTGTCTGTTCACCGAATTTATCGGTGATTTTTTTTGCAAGCGAAGGCCCCACGCCGCGGATAATTCCCGAGCCGAGATAGCGGCGAATTTCGTCCCTTGTCACGGGCGGCATGCGCTCACAAGTCTCGGCCTTGAACTGCTTTCCGTACTTTGGCGACTCTATGTAACTGCCGGTCAGCGAGAGCTTTTCGCCGACCGCAACGTCCCCCAAATTCCCCACAACAATACACAAATTATCGCTGTCCGAAAGTGTCAATTCCAACACAATATAGCCGTTCGCGGGGTTCTTGTAAATGACCCCCTCGACCACACCGCTCAAACTCAGTAACTCCAAAATTTAATTCACTTACCTTTCGTTATTAAAAATCTTGTAATCATGGAAACAAGTTCCATGATTACGCTCGCCGCCGAAGGCGGCGGGCGAGGGTCAAGCCCTCGCCTTAATCCGCAACGAAAGTTGCGGATTAATACGGTCGAAACTTTGGAGTTTCACCGTAAATTTTTACTCCCGTTTTCTTAAACGAAATCCTTGCAAGCAAAGAAATGTAGACAAACTTGAAAAAACTCACCGCGCCATAAAGCGCGAAAAACGTCAGCATAAAAAACATTAAATAGTACATAAATTCAGCCTCCTTTTTTGCAGTATATGCAAAAAAGGCGCAATCTGCTATTCGGCGCGGGAGCAGTCGGCGGGGGTGGGGGTCTATGTCTGCGCCACTGCAAAGGAATCGCACGCCCGCTTTTGCGATTGATAAAGTCTAACCTTCTCGAGCCGAACCGTTATCACGTAGCACGTGCCTAAATGCGAGTGTAGACTTTTTATGCAGATGAAACTTATTAAGTCGTGAGGAGATAAGTTTCATGTCGAGGAAGTAGAGTCTGATAGGCTTGTGTGGCGGGCTGGCGATTCCTTTGCAGTGGCGCAGACATAGACCCCCACCCCCGCCGACTGCTCCCCCAATTGTCAATTGTCCATTCTCAATTGTCAATTGCCGTCACCCACATCACTCTCAATAATATCAGAAATAAGCCGTGAAAAATCAACGGCATTATCCGCGGTAATAACAGGCTTTCCCGTCTTTGATTCAATTTCCTTTCGGGCGTTCCCCGCGACCCCGCCGCCGCTTTTGGCAACTTCTTTATTTTCTTTTAAGTTTTTCGGCTTCACCGTTTTTGATATTTCGGTTGTCGTGGCTTCGGCAAGCATATTCAGAACGAGTTCGAGAGTTGACATATTATCGCGGAGATTTTCCTTTTTCAAACCCTTGAAATTTTTATACTGGCGCGTAGTCATGCCCGACCACGCTTTTGAAATTTCATCGGTCAAAATGGCATATTCCAAACCCTGCTTAACGCCCCTGTCGTCCCATTCGTCCGTGAGTTCTTTTCGCACTTGAATGGCTTGCAGTCGTTGGTTAATCCATTCACGAGTGTAACCTTTTTTAAGGTATGTAACCAACGCGCGTTCAATCGCCAATTCGGGGTCAATCGTTTCGTCAATTCGCTCACTTCCAACACGAGCAAGCCACATTTTGAACGGCTCGGCTTTTGGCGAGGGTATGGACTGGATTATACGCAAAAGCTGTTCGGTGTTGGCTACATCAGTGTTGTAACGCTTGCCGTCAGCCGCCAGCAATTTCAGTTGTTGACAATTTGTCAACAACTGAGAACCCTCCTCGTTTAGCCGTTGTTTCAGCTTGCCCCAATAAAAGGTTGCACCACGTTGCGTATCTTGCTCCGTAAGCACGGCCACCACGTCAACAATGGAAAAAAGCCACACTTCCCGCTCCTCGTCCCACGCCATACGAATACGCTTGTCCTCAAACAATTGAATTTTATTATTCTCACCCATTACAATTTGCCCTCCCGTAATTTATTTTCATTTTCAACTGTTGACAATTTGTCAACAGTTGAGAACCTTCCCCAATATGCCTGCTCAACCGCCGACTACACCCAATTGTCAATTGTCCATTCTCAATTGTCAATTGCCATCACCGCCCACCAATCATTATTATTCCTAATCTGCGTTACTTTCAACCCCGCATTTTTCAGCGCAGTCAAAACCTCATCAAGCCGTATGCCGATTATCCCCGAAGCAATCAGCACGCCGTTTGAGCTAAGCAACAGCGGGAAAATTTCGCTCATTTTTATAATAACATCGGCGACAATATTCGCGGTAATCACGTCATAAGTTTTGTAGTCGCCCGCAACCCGCTTCAGCAACTCACCGTCGCCGATTATATCGCCGCAGTGAGCGGCGAATTTCTCGCTCGTGAAGCCGTTTTGCAGAATATTTTCGCAAGCAGTACGAACCGCAGTCTCCGAGACGTCGGTCATGGTTGCCTTTGCCGCCCCGAGCAGTAACGCCGCAATGCTCAAAATCCCGCTCCCACAGCCGATGTCTAAGAAGTTGCAATCGGCTGAAATTACCTCCTCCAAAGCCTCAAGGCACAGCTTTGTAGACTCGTGCTGGCCCGTCCCGAACGCCGATGCAGGGTCAATTTCGAGGACAATTTTGTCGGCGACATCGCCCGGGGTTTCCTCCCACGTCGGCTTAATCAAAAACTTCCGGCCGACCTCAAACGGCTTGAAATGCTCCTTCCAAGCGTCCGCCCAGTCGGTCTCGCGGACAAGGCTTTTCTCAATCCGCAAGTCGGCACAGGCTTTATAAATCTTCGCAAGCAACTGCTCACCCTGCTTGTCGGTGGTGACGTACAGGCTCAGTCGGGTCTCCTGAGTTTTCAACGGCTCTAACTCCTCGCCGATGTAGTCCCAAGCACCGAGACCGCTGTGCAAAAACTCCTCGAAATCCGCCGCATCGTGAAATTCAAAGCCGCTGACCCCCAACGCCGTAAGCCTGTCGGCAAGCGGTTCGAGGTCGTGGCTTGCTGTGTATATATCGAGTTTTATGAAGTCCATACTATACTACCATACCTTTCCGTGCGAGATACTATAACTAATTATGCCTTATTATTTGGGAATTGTCAAGGGGTAATCCGGTTCGGTTCTTTTTTCCCCACCCCCCGCATAAAATAAACCATGATAACAGCCAAGACAAGACCCCTACCCTCGGGCAACACGCGGCACAGCACCGCGTTTGAGCAAGCCGTCAACTTCCTGCCCATGTTCAGGGACGAGCTTATGCGACACGCGGCGCGCACACCCGCATTTGCCGAAAAAACCCGCGAGATTCGCCTACGCGCAGGGCAGTGTATAGTGCTTGAAACGGGCGAGGGTGGCGGCATTGCGCGGGTCGGAAACGCACAAAGCGGCAGTCGCGAAGTCGCCAATTACAGCGGGATTGCGCGGTTCGGAAACGCACAAAACGGCAGTCGTGAAATCGCCAATTACAGCGGCATTGCGCGGTTCGGAAACGCACAAAGCGGCAGTCGCGAAGTCGGCGATTACGGCGGGATTGCGCGGGTCGAAAACCCGCAAAACCCCCGCCACCAAACCACAATCCCCGTCACCGCCGAGCACCTCCGAGACCTCATTCAAATCTTCTGCGACTACTCGATACACAGCTATGCGCGGCAAATTTCCGAGGGCTTCATCACCCTCGAAGGCGGCCACAGAGCGGGTTTTTGCGGTACGGCGGTCATGAATAGCAGTGATAAAAACAAGGTCGAGACCGTCCGCGATATTTCGTCAATTAATCTGCGGATTGCGCGCGAATTTCCCGGTTGCTCGGACAGGCTGTTTGAATTACTGCCGCTCGAAAGCCTGAAATGCCTGCTGATTATCGGCAAGCCGCTCAGTGCGAAAACCACGGTACTGCGCGACCTTGCACGGAACATTTCCCGAACTCATAAAGTCACCGTGATTGACGAGCGGGGCGAATTGGCGGCGAAAAGCAGAGGCGTAATCACGGCCGATTTGGGGGCGAACACCGACGTCTTAGACGGCTTTCCGAAACGAGGCGGCTTCATGACGGCTTTGCGGGCATTGTCGCCCGATTTTATAATTTGCGATGAAATAGCGGGCGATGGCGAGAGCGTCGCCGAGTGCCTCAACAGCGGCGTATCGCTGATTATGACCGCGCATTGCGGGAGTGTTGAGGAAGCGATTCGCGGAACGGCACTCAGCGATATAATCAAGCATGTGAGCCATATTGCACTGCTCGGCACGGGCAGAAACATCGGCGTGTTGCAAAATTTGTGGCAAAGGGATAATGGGACTTCTAAAAAACTGGTGCAAATCGGGGAAAACGATACGTTTCATTTCTCGTTGGTGCGAGGAGGACATACTGAAAAATGAGAGTGTTTTTAGCAGTATTTTTTGTAATAGCGGGAACCGCGGCAGGATTGGCGCAAGGTGCAAAACTGAAACGGCGGGAGCAATTGCTGTCGGAAGTTATACGATTACTTGAGAATTTGGCAGTGCAGATTCGATACCGCGCCTTGCCGCTCGGCGAGTTTTTCGCGGGTTCAGTTTCAAGTAACGGCAGATTTACCGAGAGGATAACTGCCCACATAAACAGCGGCGTCAATTGGCGCGGCGCATGGAGCGAAGCGGTCTGCGACTTCGCCGAGCTCGACGACGGTGACCGCGAAATCCTCGCCGAAGTCGGCAGCTGTCTCGGCGGCAGCGACGCGGCAGGGCAGATTTCGATGCTGGAACTCAACAAAGAACTGCTCACCGCCCGCCTAAAAGAAGCCACAGCCGACTCCGCAAAAAAAGCCGCAATGTACCGCTCGGTAGGGCTGTTGTCGGGGCTGGCAATAGGTATCATGGTTCTGTAATGAATAATTAATAATGAATAATGAATAATTGTGGAGCCGCTTTGCGGCGGTTTTTCGATTGAATAGCTTATTAACTCGCGTTCCGTGTTACCGCGATTGTTAACTTAAAATCATTGTTCATTATTCCTTATTCACTATTCATTAATGAGGTGTTGTGTTGGAAATTGATTTAGTTTTTAAGATAGCCGCAATCGGTTTGATTGTTGCGGTGTTGAGCCAGTTATTGGAACACGCCGGCAAAAAAGAACAAGCCATGATGACCAATATCGCAGGGCTGATTGTCGTTTTGATGATAATTATAAATGAAATAGCAGTGCTTTTTGATACCATTAAGAATGTTTTCGGACTATGGTGACGGACAATTGACAATTGATAATGGACAATGGACAATTGACGAACAATTGACAATTGATAATGGACAATGGACAATTGTTTTAGACTTTGAAAGTGTGAAAAGACGGAACACGAGTTGTGGATTTTTCAATTGAAAAATCCGTCGCGGAGCGACCACATTAATTGTCCATTGTCAATTGTCCATTGTCAATTGTCAACCCGGGGGTGTTGCGAGTTGAATATCACTGCCATAGTAGCTTTAGGCTTGGTTGCGGCGGTGCTGTCGATTATTTTGCGGCAACACAAGCAAGAGTACGGGCTGTATATACCACTTGTCACCGGTGTGGCAATCCTCGGCGCGGTGCTAATCGCCGTGCGCCCCGTCCTCGATGTAATCCAAAACCTCATGGAAGCGGTTCACATGAACAACATCTACGGACAAACCCTCCTGAAAGGTTTAGCCGTCTGCTACCTCACGCAATTAGCCGCCGATGCCTGCAAAGACGCAGGTGAAACTGCAATCGCCGGCAAAGTAGAACTCGCAGGAAAAATCGCAATCGTCCTGCTGTCACTGCCGCTGTTCGCGAGTTTGGTGGAGATGATTACGCGGTTGATTCAATGAATAGGGAATAATGAATAATGAATAATTTTGGAGTCGCTACGCGACGGTTTTCCGACTGAATAATTTACAACTCCACAAAATTTTCAACGACATAAAAGCATTTTTGAACGTAGGGGCGAACTGCGTTCGCCCGCATAGAACATCGACCGTAGGGGCGCGCAATGCCCGCCCGCAAACCCCCACACGCCCACAAACAACATCAACCGTAGGGGCGGGTTTCCATGCCCGCCCGCGCTCCGCCCAAACCGCAAACAACACCGAAATAAGGACAATTAAAATGAAAAGAATCCTAACCCTCGCCGCCCTCCTCCTAACCCTCACAACCCTCACCATACCCGCAACCGCCGAAAGTGAAAACCTGCAAGAGGCCCCCGACGACTTCGGGCAAAACCAACTCGTCGAGGCCCTGCCCGACGATGTTCGCGACATGTTGCAAGAGCATGAAATTACCCCCGACAACGGCGGCTCGCTCGGCATATCACCGCTATCGGTGCTTCAAGGCCTGTGGGAGCTGTTCGCGGCGGAAGTCACGCGGCCGCTGAAAATGCTGGCGGCCTTGACGGGGGTAATTCTGCTGTCGGCAATTGCGGAATCCCTCGGTGCGGACATGAACGCTTCGGGAAGTGGCACAAGCAAGACCGTCTCGGACACTTTCGGTATCATAGGAATACTCGCGGGGGCAGGCATGATGCTGGTTTACATAAGCGATATAGTCGCCCGCTCGCTTGAAACTTTGCGGAGTGGCTCGGTGTTTCTGCTCACCTTTGTCCCTGTTTTTGCGGGCATAATGGCGGTTTGCGGGCAGTTGACGACCGCATCGGTATTCAGCGGCAGTTTGATTATCGCAGGGCAGGTTTTCATCTACATTTCGACAATGTTCCTTGCCCCGCTCGTCAGTTGTATACTCGGCATATCGACGGCGGGCGCGGTGAATCCGGACCTAAACATAGAACGATTATCGGAGGTTGTAAAAAAAATCGTCATATGGCTACTGGGCATTTTAATCACAATTTTCATAGGGCTAATGTCCCTGCAAAGTTTTGTCAGCACCGCCGCCGACACGGTTGCCCTCCGCGCCATGAAGTTCACGGTGTCAAATTCCGTGCCGATTGTCGGGAGCGCGGTCAGCGATGCCTTGGCGACCGTGCGAGGCAGTCTGGGCCTACTGCGCGGGAGCGTAGGCACATTCGGCATAATCGCAGGTCTCATGGTAATTCTGCCCGCGATGATGTCGGTAATCTGCCACAAATTCGCACTGCAAATCGCCGCCGCCGTCTGCGAAATCTTCGGCGTAAAACGCCTCTCCGGCCTACTCAAAAGCGGCGAAAACGTAATGAGCATAATCTTCGCAATGCTGTTTTGTTTCGCGCTGATATTGGTAGTTTCGGTGGCGTTGATGCTGATTATATGGAATAAGGAATAAGGAATAATGAACAATGGACAATTGATAATGGACAATGGACAATGGGCGTGAAACCCACGGGCGAACGCAGTTCGCCCCTACGCTGAAAAAGAATACAAACAACAGTAAAATTCGGAAACATTGAAAAAATCCCCGCACCCGCAAATCCCCCGAAACACAACGCGGTGTTATGTAGGGAACGGTTCATAACCGTTCCGCAAATTCGCACTGCTTATAACGGAACGGTTAAGAACCATTCCCTACAATAAAAATTTTCAACCACATAAAAACACCACGGTATGTAGGGGCGCGCATTGCGCGTCCGCACCCCACGCAAACGCGGAAAACCCACGGGCGCGCCCCATGGAAACCCGCCCCTACCGAAACATCATGAAACTTAAAACAAAGGAGGCCACAAACATCAAAGAAATAATCCTAAACATCTGCCTCGTCGCAGTTGCCACCGCCCTATTCCGCATGTTAGTCCCCGAAAATAATTTCAAGAAGCAAATCGGCTTTCTAATCTCCTGTTTTTTCATCACCGCCGTCGTCGCGTTCATCACGGGCGCAACGCCCGACCTCGCGAATCTCCCCGACGAGTTCGCAGTAGTATTCGACGGCGCAGAACGAATCAGCGACTTCACAACCCAGACCACCGCCCAACGAAAACGCGCAATCGGCGAAGAAGTCGCCGCCCGCGTACGCGGGGTTTTGGAGGAAAATGAAATTTACCCGTCGGAAATTCGCGTTGTTGTTAATATTTCCGGCTCGTACAGCATATCTATTAATGAAATAAGGCTTGTTCTGCCCCCGGGGAGCGATATGCTCCGCGCCTCGGCGTTAGTCGAGGGCGAGGTTGGGGACGGGATTAAGGTGACAATCGATGTTGAATAATTGTCAATTGCATGATTTTTTTACGGGCGAACACAGTTCGCCCCTACACTGAAAAACCCCACAAACAACAGCAAAAATTTTCAACCACATAAAAGTATTTTTGAACGTAGGGGCGAACTGTGTTCGCCCGCAAAATAGCACAGCTAAGGGAATGGTGGGACATGAAAAAAGCCACAGATATATTCAAAAACGAGAAATTTATCAAGATATCCCTCGCGGCCGGCTTCGGAATTATCATGCTGATTTTACTGTCCGAGCTTTTCAGTTTCAGCAGCAGCAATGTCGGCAGCAGGAACACCGCAACCACGGAAATTGACCCCGCGGCATACTCCGCCGAGCTTGAAGAACGGCTTGCAGTGCTGATTTCCGAGATACAAGGCGTCGGCAAAGTCAGCGTAATGCTCACCCTCGAAAGTCTCGATACGTCGGTCCCGCGGGTGCGCGGCGCGGCGATTGTCTGCGAAGGGAGCGATGATATTTTCATCAAACAACGGGTCTTGGAGACCGCATCAAAAGTGCTCGGCATCACCACGGCAAGGGTCAGCGTTACTTATTAAATTAACATATAAACGGCTAAAAAAACTAACATAAAAAGGAGAATCACTTATGAAAAAACCCAAATTTTTAAGGAAATTAAAAGTCCCGCGAATCAACATGATTATCGGGAAAAAGCAGATTATTGTCACAGGGTTGACACTGTTGCTCGGCGCGGCGGTCTACGTCAATTACGTCTACGCCTCGGCAAATCGAACCAACCCGGACGAACTGCAAAACCCCGAAACTCCCGCAACCGAGGCCTACTACGGCGACGCGACATTTGTATCAGGCGGAAGTATCACCGACGAGACCGACGTCTTTTTTGCACAAGCCCGCATTGACCTGCAAGAAAGCCGCGATGAAGCCAAGGAAATGATGCAGGCGATTTTCCACGGCGGCGATGCGCGAGGCGACGAGCTTGAGGTAATGGCGGTCAGCGCAGGCCGCATGCAGAGCCACATCGAGAGCGAAACAAAGGTCGAGAACCTCCTAAAGGCACAAGGCTTTGAGGACGCACTCGTATACATTTCCGACAAAGGCGTGAACATCATAGTGCGAACCCCCGGCTTAGACTCGGCAGGCGCGGCGAAAATCAAGAACACCCTGCTGTCGGAAGTCAGCGTGGCGTCGGAGAACATAGTCATCGTTGAAATAAATTAATGCAGAAACAATTTAATGCAGAAATGCAGAATGCAGAATGCAGAAATAAATAAATTACAAGGCTCATTTCCGTCGGGAAACAGCTTGAAAATTAAATTATTTCTGCATTCTGCATTGTTATTTCTGCATTAAGATTCGCCCGTCCGAAATCCTGATAACCGTATCAGCATTTCGGGCGGCTTTTTCGTCGTGTGTAATCAAAATCACCGTCCGCCCCGAACGGTTCATCTCGATTAAAGTCCGCATAATATCCGCGCCCGCCTTGCTGTCGAGGCTCCCGCACGGCTCGTCCGCCAGAATCAGCGGCGGCTTTGCGGCAATCGCCCGCGCAATCGCTACCCGCTGTTGTTGCCCGCCCGAAAGCTGAAACGGCTTATGCTCGGCGCGGTGACTGAGTCCCACTAACTCCAACGCCTCGCCCGCAAGCCGCTCACGCTCACGGACGGGGGTTTTTCTGTAGACCAAAGGCAGCAGGACATTTTCCCGCGCCGTCAAGGTGGGAATGAGGTTGAACCCTTGAAAAATGAACCCGATTTTGCAATTGCGAACACTCGCAAGCTTGCGCTTAGACATGCGCGAAACGACCTCGCTGTCCAAGATATACTCGCCCTCGCTCGGCGAATCCAAGCACCCCAAAATGTTCATGAGGGTAGTCTTCCCCGACCCGCTCGCGCCGGTCACAGAGACCATTTCGCCCGCACAAATGTCAAGGTTAATGTCGGCAAGCGCAACGACCGGCTTTTCCCCTATTTGATAATTTTTGCACAGTCCGCGGATTTTTATCATGCTTACAACTCCTCATCAATGTAGGGACGACCGCCCCCGGTCGTCCGTTAATTACCAAAGCGCAGTGTTTATTTCGGACGACCGTGGCGGTCGTCCCTACGTAATTCATTTCGTTTTCGATTTATTTTTAACCTCTTTAGATTTACCCGCGCTCTCGTAATAACAGCAGGGCGACGCCAAGGCATTTGTAATCTGCGAACTGCCCTCCAACCCGCAGTATCCCTCTTTTTGATGGCGGCAAGACTCGTTGCATATAATAAGGTTCATAGGATTTACCCCTTCATAATTTTTCAAATTATGGTTATTATTTACCGTAAAAATTTTATTATCCCTCTAATATTTTGGGGAAAAAAAGGTAAAATAATTAGTAATATTATGATACACAAAGGAGGCGAAACTTTGAAATACCCGGCACTAATCGGGGAAAACAATCCCTGCGAGGGGAAACGAAACTTTCAAGTTCGCTTTCGTGCAAGAAGGACAAGGGGGAAAATATGAGAAGAATCAAATGGGTTTTGCTCGGCATGTTTATTTCGGCGGGGGTTTGGGCGGCGGTAATCGCGCCGCAAGCGGTGGAAAGCCTACTCCCCGAAGTCCTCACGGTAGCCCCGCAAAAGGAGGTCTATCGCGAGGTTGTGAGGGGCGCAGGGGTAATTCAAGGCAGTCATGAGACCGGATTTTTCATCGTGGCGGCAATCCGCGAGCAGGACATCAACGCCGTTTCACCCCGTCAACCCGCCGAGCTTTACGGCGCGGCAATCGGCAAAGGCGAGTTTAAGGCGGTTGTCGTGAAACTTGCAGAGGAAGCCCGCAGAATCGAGGTCGGCGGCATAGTCGAAACGGTTGTGGACGTGGTTTTGGACATTGTCAACCCGAACGAGTTTATACGCCCCGGCTACACCGCCGAAGCGGTAATCGAGGTTGACCTGCCCCGTGAAATCCTGCTGATTCCCTACGAAGCAATCAACCAAGACGACCGCGGCGAATACGTCCTGATTCTGCGCGGAAACACCGCGGTAAGGCGCGACATCACCACAGGCAAAGAGCTTCCAAACGGCGCGGAAATCCTATCGGGCGTACGAGCAGAAGACGAGCTAATCCTGCGCCCCGAGCGGATTGATGAGAATAGCTTAGTACGCACAATGGACAATTGACAATTGATAATGGACAATGGACAATTGGGTGCGAATTGCAAAATTCCCCGCCCTCTTGAAAGGTTTTGCATTGTAGGGGCGAACTCCGTTCGCCCGCACCCCCCACAACCACCGTAAACCCACACAGATTTACATCCAATACCCCCGACAACCCATTGTGATTTACACCCCCCGCAACCCCACAAACCCACAACCGCCCCCGCCAACCACATCAGATTTACACCCGAAAGGCCCCCAAAACTATGAACATCAAAAAAGCCGCCACAAACATTTTCCGCAGCAAAACCCGCTCAATCCTCACCATGACTGGGATTGCAGTCGGGGCGTTCGCGGTCGCGCTGATTTCGCAAATCAGCGCGGCGGGCGCGGGCGAAGTCTCCGCAATCTTAGAAAACATGGGCATTAACACCGTGTTAGTCCAGTCAAAACAGGCGAATGCGACCGCCCGCCTATCCGAGGACGACTTGGTGTCGGTCGGCGCAATCAGCGGTGTCGAGAAGGCAATGCCGCTGATGTCGGCAAATTCACGCGCCGAAATGCTCGAGCGAACCCTGCCCTGCGTCGTCTGGGGTATCGACTCCGAGGCCCGCGAAATCATCTCGCTGACCGCCCTACACGGCCGCCTTATCACCCCGCAAGACTCCGCAAACGCCGACTTAGTCTGCGTTATCGACGAGGAAGTCGCCCGCAAAACCTACGGCAGAAGCAACATCGTCGGCAAAAAAATCCGCCTGCTAATCGGCGGCGAGTACCGCGAATTTGAGGTAGTCGGAGTGGCGACATCGGGCCTAAGCGTGATGCAGTCGGCGTTGGCGGGCATAATCCCGGACTTCGTATACGTCCCTTTTTCGACAATGCAAAGCCTCACCGGCCAAAAAACTTTCGACAAAATCGCCGTGCTCTTGAACGAAAATGAGAGCGCGGACGGCGGTATTTCCGAGCGAATCGAGCGTAAACTCATCGGGGTTGACGGAGAAAACCGCGACCTAATCGCCTCAAATCTGCTCCACCAAAAGAACCAGTTACAGCGCATCATGGACACCGTAACCCTCGCCCTGTCTGTGATTGCGGGGATTTCGCTGTTCGTGGCAAGCCTGACGGTCATGACGACAATGCTCGTGAGCGTGAAAGAGCGAACCCGCGAAATTGGCATAAAGAAGTCGGTCGGGGCGAGCGATTTTGATATAATGCGGGAGTTTTTAATTGAGAGTCTGCTTTTGGCGTTAATGGGCAGTGCGGCGGGTTCGGGGCTGGCTTTGGCGGCATCCTACGTGGGCGGGCATTTTCTGGGGGTAAATTTCAGTTTCGACCTCGCGCGATTCCTCTCGCCGGTGCTGTTTTCAATAGGCTTCGGGGCGTTATTCGGCGTCTACCCCGCCCTAAAAGCCGCCAACATGAACCCGATTGAAGCACTGACGAATAATTAACTGTTGACAAACCGCCCCGCCCTATAGTATAATTGAAATATAAGAAATCGGAAGGGGTAAAAATCATGACGAGACTCGAATTACTGACGGTTTTGCTGTCAATACAAGCCTTGCTTGAGAGCAATAAAATCGAAGAAGCCAAGCGGGTAATCGCCGAAGTTATTTCGGAAGCCAAGAAAAACTCATAATTATGAACAAAATCAAAGCCAAAATCGCCCTGAAAATCATAGCCGCCTCGGTTTTAATCCCGCTTTTGACAATGCTCGCCGCATTTGCCGCGATTGTGTTGCTCTCGACGGGCCTTTTGTCAATTTTTGTCGCACTCGGCGCGCTCATCTTGCCAATCAGCTACTTGGCGTCCGACTTATCGCCGTCGGCACTGCTTTTCACGGGCTTTTTCTGCCTTTTCGGGGCGGCCTCACTCGCACTCGCGCTTTTCATTCACTGCCCGAAAGCGGTCAGGCGGTTCGGCGTTGCTGTGGAGCGGTTGTTTTTGTGAGGTCGCCGATGAAGAATTATATCGCGAAAATCCTGCTTATAATGCGGATTAACAGGCTTCACAGAGCGGCACTTTTTGAAAGCCCCGAGCGGCTTTTGCGGCTTTTCGTCATACTTACAATCATCTCGGGAACAGTGGCAATACTACTGCAATTCGCGGCAGTGCATTTGTTCAACCGCGGGTCTACGGTCTATCGCGAACACCTGTCAATCGAATTAGGTTCACACCTGCAAATCAGCATCAGCACAGCGAATACACCCATCGAGGTTTACACCCACAACTCCGACACAATCCTCATAGAATACACCGGCGAGAACCCTTTGTGGATAGACGAGACCCCCGAGTTTCTGCGAATCGGCACAGCCGACGGCTTCAAATTCTCGCTGTTCAGTTTAGGGCAGCTGAGTTACTGCATGAAAATTTACCTGCCCCAAATAACATATGCGGAACTGCGGCTATCAGCGGTCTCGGGCGATATTTACGCCGAGAATATTACCGCCGACTTCATAAATATTTCCACCCGTTCGGGCGGCATAAAACTGCACGAACCCGACGGAATCGTCTCGATTAACAGCCGCACAGGCGACATCGCGCTGACCTTCGGCAGGTTCGATGAGCCATGTGCCGTCGAGAGCGACACAGGCGACATCGCCGTCCTCATGCCCCCCGAAAACGACCTGCGCCTGAATTATTTCACCGACACAGGCCGCTTCACCTCGGACATCTTCCGCCCCGAACTAAACGGCTGGCAAGGCGACCTATACCTCACAAAAGGCGCAAACCAAACAAGGTTTACAGCCCGCACAATTAGCGGAAACCTCTCGTTTTTAGAGAGAGTTGTCTATGTAAGATAGCGAAATAAATAATAATGCAGAATGCAAAACAAATGAGAATGCAGAATGCAGAATGCAGAAATAACTAAGATTACAACCCATATATCCGTCGGAAAACGACCTTAAAATTAAATTATTTCTGCATTCTGCATTATTATTTCTGCATTAGCCGGAGGAATCGTGCTTTCAATAATAATCCCCGCCCTCAACGAGGAAGAAAACATCGAAAAAATCGCCGCCGCCTTAACCGCGCTTATGACCGCGCGGGAAATCCCCTGCGAGTTGATTTTCGTTGACGACGGCTCGACCGACACGACGTGGCAGAAAATTTCGCAAGCCGCAAACGCCCAAATCACGCCCGCTGTAACCATAAAAGGCGTGAAATTTTCCCGCAATTTCGGCAAGGAGAGCGCGATTTTCGCGGGCCTGCACAAAGCCGCAGGTGACGCCGCAGTAATCCTCGACTGCGACCTGCAACACCCGCCCGCCCTTATCCCCGAAATGTACGCAAAATGGCAACAGGGCTTTGAAGTCGTCGAGGGTGTCAAACGCGGCAAAGGGCATGCCGGCCCGCTCTACAAGCTGTTCGCCGCCCTGTTCTACAAAGCCATGAAGGCCTCGGCAATGGACTTGGACCACGCCTCCGACTTCAAATTATTAGACCGCAAAGTAATCGACGCGCTACTCGAAATGCCCGAACGGCTGACCTTTTTCAGGGCGTTGTCAAGCTGGGTCGGATTCAAGCGGGCAAAGCTCGAGTTTGAGCCGCTCCCCCGCGAAAACGGCAAGACCAAATGGAGCTTCAAAAAGCTCTCGGCATTTGCACTCTCGAGCATCACCAGTTTCACAAATTTCCCCATGCAGATGATGACTTTCAGCGGCGTAATCTTCTTCATCTTCGCCTGCATTTTGGGGGTGAATACCTTGGTGCAATACTTCAAAGGCGAGGCGGTCGAAGGCTTTTCAACAGTGATTCTACTAATCCTCATCACAGGCTCATTCCTAATGCTCGGCATGGGAATAATCGGCTACTACCTAAGCAAAATTTACGAGGAAATAAAGTGCAGACCGAGGTTTATTGTTGCCGAGGAAATCGGCAACGCAATTGACAATTGATAATGGACAATGGACAATTGTGGTGTCGCTCCGCGACGGTTTTCGCGGGTGTAAACCCGCGGGCGAACGCAGTTCGCCCCTACACTGAAAAAAACTACAAACAACAGGAAAATAGGAAACATTGAAAAATCCCAAACAACCCAAAACCGCACAACCTTTCCCCCAGATGTACGCAATACGAAAATACGCCCGCCTACCTTATACACAGCACGACTTAATCGGCGTATTTTCGTGTTAAGACACGCACGAGTATCGTGCCCGCCGCATGGCGCGGTTTTCTTTGGTTCGTTTCTTTGCCCGTGCAAAGAAATGAACGTCCCCCGTTATGCGGAGCTGTGCTCCGCCGAAAATCTGCACAACATTACAAATTTCCAACAACAGCAACCCCCAACAGGTGAACCCAATGAAAAATAACAACAACAAAAAAACCTATCTGTTTAACGAGAAAGGACATTCTCTAATTATGAAAAAGGACAAAGACGTCAAAAAAACCAAGCAAAAACCCCCGAACCCCGCTAAAAAAGCAGTCGGAAAAACTCGCGCCGACAGCGGGATTTATTTCGCCGCGTTCTTTATACCCGCGCTGATTTTGTTCGTCTCGTATTGGCTTTTCGGGGTTTGGTTGCCGCTTATCGGGAACGGCGAAAAGTCGGTGCTTGCCCTTGACCTCAACGGGCAGTATGTCTATTACCACGAGTATTTCAAGAGTGTTCTCGGCGGCGGCGAAAGCCTGTTGTATTCATGGAGCAGGAGTCTTTCGGGCGAGTTCCTCGGGACGTTCGCCTATTACTTGGCAAGCCCTTTTAATTTCATAGTCTGGCTCTTTCCGCGTGAGTACATAACCGAGGGCATATTAGCAATGTTGCTCGTGAAAGTCGGCGTCATCGGCGTTACCATGGCGGTATATTTAAGGCGCGGGCGCGGCCTCGCAAGCGGCACTGTAATCATATTTTCGATGATGTACGCCCTCTCGTCCTACGTCTTGGTGCAGACCATGAACCCGATGTGGCTTGACGGCGTCTTGGCCCTGCCGCTGATTATTTACGGCGTCGAATCCCTCGTAAAACACGGGCGATTTCGCCTGTTCACGCTCGCATTATTCTACAGTTTCATCACCTGTTTTTACATCGGTTACATGCTCGGCATTTTCACCTTGGCGTATTTCCTGCTGTATCTAATATGGTGCAAAAAGAGCGATACTTGGGATAGCGGGGGTTCAATTGCGGCGCGTGTCGGCCTGTTCGGGATTTCGTCGGCGACTGCAATCCTCATGTCGAGTTTTCTGCTCATTCCGGTCTACAATTCGCTACAGCTCGGCAAATTCGGCTTTACCGACCCCGACATGTCCCTGCGTACTAATTTTAACCTCATCGACCTCGGCGTAAAGCTGTTCCCGAACAGCTACGACACGGTTCAATGGGAAGGCTTGCCGATGATTTACTGCGGCATTTTGGCGGTGCTAATGCTGCCGGTGTTTTTATTCGGCGGCAGTGACAAAATCATCTCGGTCAAAAAGCGCGTCGCTTCAGCAATATTGCTCAGTGGCGTAATCCTCTGCATGTACATCACGCCATTAGACACACTCATGCACGGCGGGCAAGAACCCAACTGGCTGCCGTTCCGATACAGTTTCATCGTCTCGTTTTTGTTGGTCGTATTCGGCGCGCAAGTATTTGATAAATTGCACGAATTTTCGCGGCGTGCGGTCGGGATTTCGGCGGGGTTACTCGTTGGGCTTTTGGTCTTGTTCGAGAGCGGCGGCAGTCTCGATTACAAGGTAATTATCCCGACAATTTTAGTCGTCACACTGCTCACAATTGCACTGCTCCGCATTAAAACCAAAAAGCCTAAAACTAATCTCGTCTACGTCACAATCGGCGTAATCGTCGCGGCGGAACTGCTGTTCAATTCCTACCACTCACTGCAATCGCAGGACGCCGATATTATCTACTCAACCCGCGCAAGTTACACCGATTTCGCGACACCGCTCCGTGAAAAAGTTGAGCAAATCCACCGAGAGGACAGCGGCTTTTACCGCATCGAGAAAGACTTCCACCGTACCGTGAACGACCCCATGACCGCGGGCTACTACGGCTTGTCACACAGCTCAAGCATGCTCAACAAAAGCGCGATTACCCTTATGAACCGCCTCGGCATGGTCGCCCCCGAAAACGGGCATTACACCCGCTACACAGGCGCGACCCCGCTCGTGAACGACATTTTCGGCATAAAATATATTCTTTCATACCCCGGTTACAACTACGGCGACAAGCTTGAAACTTCACGTATTACAACGACCGTCAACGAGGGCGCAATGCCGATTGCCTATCTCGTGGACAGGTCATTTGCGGGGTTCGACTTCGAGAATTACCCCACCGATAATATCTTCAACAGGCAAAATCGCATGGTGTCCGCAATGCTCGGTAACACTGCATTAAGCGATTACTTGAAACTTTTCAACCCCGCCGAAATCCTAAAAGAGACCGAAAACATTATCGAAGACGCAACCGCCGACGGGCACATTTCGTACAAAACAATCGACATCGGCACGCCCGCGAATATTCGCTACACCATGACCGCCGAGGCCGACGGCCAAGTCTTTATGTACCTGCCGACCGACTACGAAAGGCAAGTCGCAGTGCGGGTTAACGGCGACTGGGCGGGGTATTACTTCGAGGACGACAACAAGATTATCATGCCGCTCGGCAATTTCAACGAGGGCGACGAAATCAGCGTGACGCTGACCTTGAACCGCTACGAAATGTACTACACAAATGCACTTTTCGCCTACATGAATTGGGAGCAGTACCTCCCCGCCCGTGACGAGTTGCACGAGATTAACGCCGCGACAATTGTCACCCAAAACTCCCCTACAAAACTCACCGTGCAAACCCGCGCAGATTCGGAAATGCTCCTGTTCACAACCATACCCGCCGAACCGGGCTGGGCCGTCACGGTCAATGGCAGGGAAGCCGACATAATCAAGTTGCCGAGCGGTTTAATGGGCGTAGTTGTACCCGCGGGCGAGGTCACGGTTGTGTTCAATTTTGCACCCGATGGGTATTTAATCGCGCTGATTCTTTCGGGCGGCGGCTTGATAATTTTCCTGTTGCTCTGCCTGCTCTACTCAAAGGTCAAGCGGGAACGCGACAGGCAATCCGAGAGACTTAAATCCGCCGACATTTCCGACACAGATAACGACAGTAATGATGAAGAATTTTCCGAAGACGGCGAAGATTTTGTAATAGAATTTCCCGAGCCGCAAGAACCCGCAGAAGTCGCGGAAGTCGAGCAAGTTGAGGACGTTGCGGAAGTTGAGGAAGTCGAGGAAGTCGAGGAAGTTGAAACAGTAGAAGAAGTCGAGCAAGTCGAAGAACCCGAACCGGTCGAAGAAGCAAATATTTTCGATGAGTTACTTGCAGAATTTCCCCGCGATGAAAGTTTTGAGGAAGCCGGCGAGGAAGTTGCTGATGAAGTCCGTGACGAAGTCACCGAAGTCACCGAGGAAGTTACCGAAGACAGTGAGGAAGTCGCCGAAATCAGTAACGAAGTCCGTGATGAAATCACCGAAAGTATAGAAAGCATAGCCGACGAAATCTACGAAATAAATCAAGACCCCATGAACCCCGTAGCTGAAGCTACACCCGAAATTGAACCCGACCCCGAACCCGACATTTTCGCACAACGCAAAAAAGCACTCGCGGCAGAATTCGGCAATTTCGACTCGTCCGACGAGACGATTATAGGCATAGGCAGCCCCTCATACGACTCCGGTGTTCTCGACATAACCGCCGCGACTAATTTTCTCAACGCCCCCGAACCCGAGAAATTCTACGACGACGATATTTTTGAGACCACCGTAGAAATCCCGCCCGAAGAAGTTTATCAATTGCCCGAGGAAGAAGTCTATCAGTTGCCCGAAGAAGAAACTTATCAATTACCCGCAGAAGTTGCGGAAGATGTACCCGAAAAAGTCGTGGAAGAAGTCGCAGAAAATGTACCCGAAGAATCCGCCGAATCAAGCGAGATTTACACTGCCTATGAACCATTCTACGACACCGCAAACGTCTTTGAGGAGTTCGAGTTTATCGAGGAAAACGACTACCCCTTCCCGCAAACCAACCCCCCGCAAAATGACGATGACAAAAACTACGGCTCTCTCTAAATTAATGGATAATGCAGAATGCAGAATGCAGAAATAACTAAAATTACAACGCTTATTTCCGTCGGAAATCCACTTGAAAATTAAATTATTTCTGCATTTTGCATTCTGCATTCTGCATTAT
>Ga0099364_10004323_pt1 | contig 21589 bp, 19 predicted proteins | sample TergutTh196P3_FD_73070 | JGI IMG/M metagenome (GOLD analysis project Ga0099364, IMG submission 73070) | Microcerotermes parvus P3 segment gut microbial communities from Pointe-Noire, Republic of the Congo - Th196 P3 | ecosystem: Host-associated > Arthropoda: Insects > Digestive system > Gut ... | reverse complement strand
AATTTTTTTTTTTTAAAAGGGCCAAATCCCCCCCCCCCGCCCCCCCCCAAAAATGGGGGGGGAAAACCCCCCCCATTTTTGGGGGGGGGGCAGGGGGGGGAATTTGAAGTTACAGTCATGATACCTGCGTTTTAATTTCTCTCAAACATATAGGCATAAGTCTTTATAAAGTCTTTTGAGATGGTTATTGTTTCCTCTGTTACGATTTTGTTTTCTGGAAAAATAGGCTCTGGATTACAACCTCCGCTTTCTCTTTCGACTTGGCTCATGCGGTATCTATTTCCGCAGTTTTGACAGACGAGGAGGGTATTGACTTGGACAAAATAACCTTCACCCGATTTGTAGCAAACCATGCAGGTATTAAAGGCTGTTCTGATAGTTCCATCGGGAGCTTTGACAGCAAGGATTTCAAATAATACACCGTCTATTTGGATAGGAAAATAGAGGGCATTTTCTGTAATCTCTGCGATATTGATGATTAAATCCTCGTCTATAATGAGAGGTTTTCTTTGATTGAGAACTGTGTCATCAGTTAAAAGTAAGTTAAATGCTAAAATGAATATAGCAAGGGTGATTAAAAATGTTTTCATAGTTTTTCTCCTTAATATACTGGGAACGCAGGCATCTTGCCTGCAAAATACTGGGAACGAAAAGCTACCGCTGCCTGCAAAATATCAGTTTAATCATTGATTGCAGGCAAGATGCCTGCGTTCCCAGTATATTCAGATTAATCCGTCAGATTAAAAGGTTTTACGACTCTTGTTTCGTCTACAACTCTTCGTCCACTATGAGCTCTGACAGTCGGATTCCTCCAGCCTGCGATATTTGTAACATCCGCACCAGCGATAATGAACTGGTCTTGGTTTAGGATAAAGGACAAATCGCCTTGGATAAGCTCTACCCTCCTTGCCCAGTGAAGCATATTGCTGTTTCCGAGGTCTAAACCATAATGGTCACCAAACTCGTGATACTTTATGAGTTTTCTATTTGTCCAGACAAGATGTTCCATTGTAGCTATAGCTGTATCAAATCCTACACTTGTCTCTATCTTTGACCCTATCAAAAACCTATTTTCTTCAGGACTATAGATGATATGATTGGGTAGTCTATCAAGCTCAACTCCGCTTTCAAAAAAAGGTGTAGTATCAAACTCAATCCAGATATCAAAAAGTCTATTGGCATCTGGAGCGGTGTTGTAAAAAAAGCTGGTGATACCGTCTGGAGAGACAAGTTCCCAAGCGTTTTTCATTTCATTAAATGAGATATTATCGGGGAGTAGATTTAGGATAATATCAAATTTTGTGATAGTGTTGTTTCCGATGATGTCCAGCTTTTGACAGGAAGAAAAGCTGAATATTAGCAATAAGCCGAGTAAAATAGTGAGTATGGATTTGTTAGTATTTGGTAGGCTTATGCAGTAAGTCCCTACAACATTTTGTTTTAAAATCTTTTTCATGTTATGATCTCCTTTGCAGACAAGATGTCTGCGTTCCCAGATTGTAGACAAGATGTCTGCGTTGCTTAAAGAAATTACAAATCACAAATTAAAGTAGTGCCAGAGCTTGCCTCTGTGCTTTACCTCTGCTCAACATACTATAGAGCGGGGATTACTTGTAACTTGTAACTTGTAACTTTCTATGGTTTAAAATTTTTAAGCCTCAAGGCATTTGATACTACGGATACTGAACTAAAGCTCATAGCAACAGCAGCAAACATAGGGTTCATTAGAGGTCCACCAAAGACATAGAGTAGACCAGCCGCAATAGGTATGCCGAGTGTATTGTAGGCAAATGCCCAAAATAGATTTTGTTTGATAGTGCGGATTGTTCTTTTACTGAGCTTAATAGCTGTCGGCACATCTTGTAAATCAGACCTCATCAGAACTATATCTGCACTTTCCATAGCTACATCGGTTCCGCTACCGATAGCGATTCCAGTATCAGCTTGCACAAGAGCAGGGGCATCGTTTATGCCATCGCCTACCATAGCGACTTTCTTACCCTCTTGCATAAGCTTTTTTATCTCATTGGATTTGTCGTTAGGGAGGACTTCAGCGAGAACTCTTTCTATGCCGACCTGTTTTGCTATGGCATCGGCTGTTTTTTGATTGTCCCCTGTGAGCATAGCTACTTCTATCCCCATCTGATGTAGTTTTTGGATAGCTGCTTTACTTGAAGGCTTTATCACATCAGCTACCGCAATGATACCTGCAAGCTGTCCATCGATAGCCACATACATAGGTGTTTTGCCATCGAAGGCAAGTTCATCACTCTCTTTTTGAAGGGAGGCAAGGGAAATATTTCTCTCTTCCATCAGCTTTTTATTGCCAGCTAGGACATTTTGATTGTTTATTAAAGCCTCTATACCTTGTCCAGTAATAGCATTGAAATTTTCTGCTTTAAAAAAAGGCAAATTTTCTTTTTCTGCAGCTGTTACTATAGCCTGACCGAGAGGATGCTCTGAGGCTTTTTCAGCAGAGGCGGTGATTTGGAGGAGTTCATTCTGCCCCCTCATCGTAGTGCCAGAGCTTGCCTCTGTGCCAATGTGTGATGGATTTCCCCCCACATTTATGGGGGGGGTAGGGGGGGAAATGATTATATCTGTAACTTCAGGTTTTCCCTCCGTGATAGTGCCTGTCTTATCAAAGACTATAGTCTGGATTTTGTGTGTCATTTCGAGAGCTTCACCCCCTTTAAAGAGTATACCATTTTCAGCACCTTTACCTGTGCCGACCATGATAGCAGTCGGTGTAGCCAGACCTAAGGCACACGGGCAAGCTATGACTAGTGTAGTGATAAAGATACTGAGAGCGAGGGTCATGTTACCTTGTGGTGAAAAATACCAAGCTACTCCAGCAAGTAAGGCTATCAAACAGACAATAGGCACAAATACAGCAGAAACCTTGTCGCCGAGTGCAGCTATAGGTGCTTTGCTACCTTGGGCATCCTCGACAAGTTTGATGATTTGGGCAAGTGCTGTATCGGCTCCGACTTTTTCAGCTCGGAAATGAATACTGCCTGTAGTGTTGATAGTAGCGGCATAAACACTATCACCAGCTTTTTTGTCCACTGGCATACTTTCACCTGTAAGCATAGATTCGTCAATAGCTGTAAATCCCTCAAGGACACTACCATCTACAGGTATTTTGGCACCAGGTTTAACCACGATGATGTCTCCTATTTCTACTTCATCGATGGGGATTTCTTTTTCTACATAAACTCCCCCCCCTTCCCCCCCCACTCCGCTAGCTACATGGGGGGGGCTATTTGTATCTTTTTGCAGTATGATAGCAGTTTTTGGAGCGAGCCCCATTAGCTTTTTAATAGCCTCATTGGTGCGACCTTTGGACACAGCTTCCATTGTTTTACCGAGTAGTATTAGGGCAAAAATCACACCTGCTGTTTCAAAATATAGCTCATCTACGAGTAATTTATCTGAAATCTGGTTGAAATAGACTTCAGTAGAAATCAGATATGTCTTGTATAAACTATAAATGATAGCGGAGCCTGTTCCAATCGCTATCAAAGAGTCCATGTTTGGACTTCTACGCACTAGAGCCATAAAACCTACTGTGAAAAACTTGTAGCCTGCTATGGCAATAGGGATGGTTAGAGCAAGCTGTAATAGAGCAAATTTTAAAGGATAGCCCATCATAAAAGTGTGTAGAGGGTAGGCAAAAGGTAAATCAACAAAGAGTATCATTGGCACCATAGTGATATAAAATAGGGGGAAAGCAAAGAGGATAGCAATAGTGGTCTTGATTTTCATTATCTTGATTTCTTTTTGCTTTCTTGCCCAGACTTCTTCAGTGGCACTCGTTTTCTCTATTTCAAGAGCTTGAAAGCCTGTTTTTGTGATGACCTCACGGATTGCAGAAAGCCTGATGATTTTAGGGTCATAGACTATAGTAGCTTTTTCTGTAGCTATGTTTACAGTAGCAGAGCTAATGCCCGCTTGTTTATTTAACTCTTTTTCAAGCTTTGCAGAGCAGGCTGCACAAGACATACCACTTATGGGGATGGTGATTGTTTTTTGACCCTCTGGGAACGCAGACATCTTGTCTGCACTATTCTCAGATTGCAGGCAAGATGCCTGCGTTCCCAGTTCCAAGACTTCAAATCCCAGCTGGGTTATTGTGTTTTTGATAGTTATTAGGGTTTCTTCATCTGAAAATGATACAGTCAGCTTTTCTGTAGCAAGATTCACACTCGCATTACTGACCCCTTCTATCTTTTTTACTGCTTTTTCAATACGAGCCGAGCAAGCAGCACAGTGCATGCCACCGATATTGATTGTTTCATTTGGCATCTATTCCTCCTTTTTGTAATTATTAATAATTAATTAATAACTCCGAATTCCTCTTCTGGATATATCATAGTCTCATGCTCAAAGACATCGTCTTTTATCGATTCTATGTCTATATCCTCTAAATCATCTACTACTTTTATATAACCATAAAAGATGTGGTCTCCTGTAGAAAAATCAAAATCTTTTTCTGGTAAAAGTTCAATTATATTTTCACCCATACTTGTCTCAAATATTGTCTTGAAAGCAGGCACGATAAAACGGAAATTGCCTGGGTCGAAAGACTCTATATTCAAAATCAACCGTAGCGGGATGTTTCGTAGGACAACTACTATCGAGGGTTCAAAACCATCGTCATTGAGGTTGATATTGACTTCTTGTATGTTTTGCCCCCTAACCGTAGTGCTGAACTCCGTTCGGCTTTCTGTAGTGCTGAACTCCGTTCGGCTTTCCGTAGTGTCAGAGCTTGCCTCTGGACTTGCGAGTGTAGTTACAACAGCTACGCCTACCTGATCAAGAAAAATCCTGACACCAGCTGGTTGGGGATGTAAATCACTTTGAAATGGGTCAGCACCTAGCTCTATTACATTGATACTGCCATGTATCATCGACATCCAGCAAGACATAGTAAATCTACCTGTATTTGTTGGTAAAAATTTTATGATATTGACACCCTCAATAAATGTGTGATTTATGTCAAATTCACGGATACTAAAGCGATAATTACAACCATTTATACTCCCCTCAGGAGCATAATACAGCCATCTCACAGGAACATCCTTTACTACAGTAATATTTGGGTATCTATTGTGATAAAGAGTAGTTTCAACGATTTGATAGCCATCTACTATGACAGGATTAAATGAGCTTGCTCCGTCTTTTTTATGAAAGCCAGAAAAACTAAATCCATTCAAAATCATTACTACACCCATAGCAGCTACTAATATAGCTCCAGCATTCATGATTTTTTTGGAATAGGATTTTCCCTTTACACTCGACAAAATGCTTCCCATTGCTCCTAAAATGAACATTAGTGGCACAGTGCCTAAACAAAATAAAAGCATTGAGATAGCACCCATGATAGCACTTCCCGTAGACAGAGCATATAGCTGCATAGCTTGTAGAGGTCCACAAGGCATAAAACCATTTAAGATGCCGACTATAAATGGACTGCGAGACTTTTTGGGAGACGATATTCCCCCCCCATGTAGCTTGCGGAGTGGGGGGGGAAGGGGGGGGCTTGTAACTTTTAACTCTCCATTTGCAATTTGTGATTTGTGATTTGCTATTTGCTTTGGTAGCCTCAGTGTCAAATACCTAAAAATAGGAAACATACCTAACATATTTATACCCATTATGAGCATAAAAAAGCCTGCAAATAAAAGTATATAATTTTTAAAAGAATCTGTTACAGTCAGGACAGAGCCAAGACTTCCTATCAAAGCACCTATTAAAGTGTAGGATATGACTCTGCCAGTATTATAAAAGAAACTCGGAACGAGTTTTGAATACAGAGTTTGTGTCATCTGGACATTTATTGTTTGAGAAAGATTTATCCCGCCACACATAGCTATACAATGCAAAGAGGTCAATAGACCTATGATAAAAACCATACCATAGCTCATACCTGTCTGGGCTATAGGAAATGAAGTAGCAAGCTGTGAAGTGCTAAAGAGTTTAAACACAAAGGATAAAAGAAAAATAATGAGTAGTATGCCAAGAAATTGAAAAAAAGACTTACTCTTTGACTTTTTTTTGATAATAGAGTAACCTAAGTCTTGTATCTGTGTATAGATTTGAGATAGCTCTATCTTGGTTTCATCAAAAGATACTTCTGCTTTACCAGATAAATAATCAACTTTTGCACTATCTACACCTGACAGCTCTACCAATGTCTCTTGTATCAAGTATTGACAATTGATACAAGTCATGCTACCTATAAAAAATGTTTCTTGACGCATCCCTACCTTTTTCTTGCTTTTGATGTTATCATCACATTAAACCTTTTTTTCACCAGCCATAAATCAACCTTCTCCGAAAAGTCGATTTTTTATGAGGTAATTCACTCCCTGCGCAAGCGATAACTGCGAGCAAGCTCTTGAACCGCCCCATGAAGTATGAGTTGGGGGGGGCAATAAGGACTTTTCGGAGTGGGGTTTTAAATGAAAATAGCGACACTAAGAACGGTGGTATCTTGCCTGCAAATCCCTCCAAAAACAAGTGATTGCAGGCAAGATGCTTGCGTTCCCAGTATCTATTTTCGTATTATCAACCTATTAACTTTTATCTCTATTAATTTTAAACAATGTTTTTTATGTTTTATTACAATTTATTTTCATAAAGATATTATTTAAAATAATTTTTATAACTTATCTTATTTATTAGGTTTACAAGCCCAAAATAAAAGAGATAACTACCTGCTTGATAGGGAGCTGGTGGGAGTATCTCCGAGATACTCCCACCATCCTCATTTCATTACCCTTTTAAACCTCTAAAAAATAGGCAGTTATAGAGCCATTATTTTTCTTAACTAAACATTATGAAAAGATTGGGTAATATAAGTTAAAAAAACAATGATTTTCTGAAAAAAAGCGAAAGAATTAATGACAAAAATATATAATTGCTATTAATAACGAAATTTCCATATCCGATTTTGAGATTTCTCTTGACAAAAAACCCTATTCTATAGGTTTTGAAATTTCGGAGGAAACGAATGAAACAGGACGCGATACGAAATTTTTGCATCATAGCTCATATAGATCACGGAAAATCAACTCTTGCCGATAGATTTTTGGAAGCTACAAATGTCATTATCAAAGGGACTACACCTACCCAAGTCCTTGATAATATGGATTTGGAAAAAGAAAAGGGTATAACTATAAAAGCACATGCGGTCAGAATGACGCATAAATATAAAGATAAGACCTATATCTTAAATTTGATAGACACACCAGGTCATGTTGACTTTTCTTATGAAGTATCAAGGAGTCTTGCCTCTTGTGAAGGAGCTTTACTTTTGGTCGATGCTTCACAGGGAATTGAGGCTCAGACGATGAGCAATCTTTATCTCGCAATGGAAAACAACCTTGAAATCATCCCTGTAATAAACAAGATTGACCTACCTAATGCCGATATAGAGAATACAATCCACGAAATCGAGGATATTATAGGCATTGCAAGGGATGAAATCTTTCAGGTTAGTGCCAAAGCAGGCACAAATATAGAGACACTTTTAGATGGCATCATAGAAAATATCTCTGCTCCAGATGGAGACCCTGATAAACCTTGTAAAGCCTTGATTTTTGACTCCTATCATGATGTCTTTCGTGGCGTTATTATACTCGTGAGAATGTATGATGGTAGATTAAAAAGGAATGATAAGATTAAGCTCATGTCAAATAACAAGGAGTTTGATATAGAGGAACTGGGATATTTGACTTTAAAACACGACCCCTGTGCTGCTTTATCGGCAGGGGAAGTCGGCTATATCATAGCAAATATAAAGGATGTGGCAGATGCGAGAGTCGGAGACACTATCACCTATGCAAAGAACGGGATAGAAGAGCCATTGACAGGCTATCAAGAGCCAAAACCTATGGTCTTTAGTGGCATATTCCCTATTGATAGTGCTGATTATGAAGATTTAAGAGACAATATTGCCAAGCTTAAGCTCAACGATGCTTCCTTGATTTATGAAAAAGATAATTCACTTGCTCTCGGTTTTGGTTTCAGATGCGGTTTTCTTGGTATGTTACACCTCGAAATAGTAAAAGAAAGGCTCAATAGAGAATACAACATGGGTATCCTCACTACGACACCCTCTGTTTCCTTTATAGTTCAACACACTGATGGTTCTGTAAAGGAAATAAACAATCCAGTCGAAATGCCAGACCCTATCAAAATAGACAAAATTTCAGAGCCTATCATGAACACTGAAATCATAGTCCCCTCTGATTTTGTGGGTAATATAATGAAACTCTGCCAAGATAGAAGGGGAATTCAAAAGGATTTACAATACATCGACACAAGGAGGGTAGCACTGCACTACGAAATGCCGCTTGTCGAAATCATTTTTGATTTTTATGATAAACTCAAGTCTGTCAGTAGAGGATATGCCTCACTCGATTATAATTTCAAAGAACATCGCATTAGCAATATAGTCAAGGTGGATATACTCATAAACGGTGAAAAGGTTGATGCGATGTCCTTTATGTGCCATGCTGATAAAGCTTATGAGTGGGGAAAAAGCGTTACAGAAACCCTCGAAGAAGTCATACCCAAGCACCTATTTAAAATAGCTATTCAAGCCTCTATTGGTGCAAAAATAATAGCCAGAAGCACTATCAATGCTATGAGAAAAAATGTCATTGCAAAATGCTATGGTGGTGATATCACAAGAAAGAAAAAACTACTTGAAAAACAAAAAGAGGGTAAAAAGAAAATGCGGGAAATAGGAAATGTGTCAATACCACAGGAAGCCTTTCTTGCTGTCTTGAAAGCAGATAGAGGTTAAATTAATGATAGAACAGATGGTTTTATTTTTACTCGAAATCTTTTCTCAGATGGGATATATTGGCATCATTGTGTTGATGACTATTTGTTTTTCATTTATACCTTTTTCATCTCAGGTCGTGATACCACCAGCAGCATATCTGGCTTCTCAAGGTGAATTAAACCTATTTCTCGTGATTTTGAGTGGAACTACGGGTGCTTTGTTAGGTGCTTTATTCAATTATTTCTTTGCCTTAATCTTTGGTAGAGCTGTGATATATAGAGTAGTAAATACCCGTTTAGCAAGACTTTGTAGACTAAGTCCTGAAAAGATACATACAGCTGAAGATTATTTTAATAAACATGGGAAATACTCTGTCTTTATAGGGCTTTTGATACCTGCTGTGCGACAATTGATTACTTTACCTGCTGGGCTTGCTCGGATGAATTTAACTATTTTTGTTTCACTCTCTGTTTCAGCTGCCTTTATTTGGACTACTTTTTTGGCTCTGATAGGATACTATTTTGGTGAGAATCAAGATTTTATATTTCAAAATATCAAGAATTTGTCTTTAGTTATTTTGATGATTGGAGCTTGGATAGGGATTTATATGCTCTGGAAAAAGGAAAGAAAGAACATTACCAAATAGGAGGTCATAAAATGAAAAAACAGATTTTAATAGGTGTTGAATTTTTTGAAAAGATAATAGAAGGTGATTATTTTTACATAGACAAGACCCTTTTTATCAAAGAAATGCTTGAAAACAAGGGAGATGTAACTCTCATTACTCGACCAAGACGGTTTGGAAAGACGATGAATTTGGACATGTTGAGGTCATTTTTTGACATTACAAGAGATAGTAAAGCATTTTTTTCAGGACTGAAAATTACTGAGTATAAAGACCTAATAGAAAAGCATCAAAACAAGTATCCTGTGATTTTCCTGACATTGAAAAATATAAGTGCATATACTTTTGGTGGTGCTATTGAAACGGTTAAAAACTTGATTTCAAATCTTTATAAACTACACTTATATATACTTGATGGCGAGACTCTCGATGAAACTGATAAACAAAAATTTATGTCATATCGTAAGGGTGAGACTACAGAACAAAGTCTTGCATCAGCTCTTGAATTTCTGACAAATTGCCTCTACACCTATCACAAAAAGCGGGTTATTATCTTGTTAGATGAATACGATGCACCTCTTGATTGTTCTGTCAGAAATGATTATTACAAAGAGATGATTGATTTTATGAGAGGATTTTTGGGTAATGTCTTCAAAACCAACGATTTCTTAGAATTCGGTGTTTTAACAGGAGTCTTGAGAATAGCAAGAGAAAGTCTATTTAGTAGTTTTAATAATCCCAAAATCTGCGGTATCCTAGATAAGCATTTTGCTTCAAGTTTCGGTTTTACAGAGGATGAAGTAAAAGAATCTTGTGTGATGTTTGGGATAAAGGACTTATATCCAGAAGTCAAAAAATGGTATGATGGCTATAGATTTGGTGGGCAAGACATGTATAACCCTTGGAGCATTACACAATTTCTTGATAATCAAATTTTTGATAATTACTGGGTAAATACTGGTGACACAAATGTTTTAAAGGATGTATTTTTAAAAGGAGATGACAAGCTAAAGGATGATTTAGCAGGACTATTGACAGGTAAACCTGTCTCTATGATTTTTGAAGAAGCTTTTACATATCCTATTGAGTTCAAAAGCTCTGATACATTTTGGTCACTGCTCCTCAGTGCTGGCTACATAAAACCTTGTAATGGTGCTAAAACAGATATATTTACAGCTGAGCTAGTTAATAAAGAAATCGTTAATACTTTTTCTCGCAATGCAAAAGCATGGTTAGAAAAGAATCAAACTACAATATCTGAAAACATAAAAGAGTTCGTAGAATGCCTCTTGAAAGGCGATGCTATTGGTGTCCAGACCATCCTCAATGAAGACCTCCTAAACAACCCCAGCTGCCATGATTTCAAAGCAGAAAACAGCTACCACATGTTTATCTTTGGAATTTTGCTTGCAGTTGCTAAAGACTATGTGGTTTATTCCAATCAAGAATCGGGTAAAGGTCGCTCAGACTGCCTCATAAAACCTCATGACAAAGACAAATACGCTGTAGTGGTGGAATTTAAACACTTGAAAGACTCCCACACGAAGAATGAATTGGGGGAGGATTTAAAAGAAGAGGCACAAAAAGGACTTGAGCAAATAAACGAAAAAGCCTACATCCACGCACTAAATAAAGAGGGTTACACAAAAATCTACAAATACAGCATCGCTTTTTACCAAAAAAACTGCGAAGTGGCGATGAAAGTTGAAAATGAATAGCTTACCTTGACTTCAATCATGGTATAATATTTAATTATAATAGACAAAAAGCTTGTATTTCTAGTAAAAAGAACGGATAAAGCATTAACTCATCCATCAAATTTTTTATCCGCTCTTGGATGTCCTTTTAGATATTCTGCTCTTAAATTTTCTGGACTGATGTGAGTATATACTTCTGTAGTAGCCAGTGAAGAATGACCCAGCATTTCCTTAATGGCATAGAGGTCAGCACCATTGCTCAAAAGGTGTGAGGCAAATGTATGTCTGATTGTGTGTGGAGAATACCCTGCCCGTAAGGACAGGTGATTTAAGTATTTTTTTACTATATAGTAAAGTTGTCCACGATAGAAGGGTCGTTTATCCTTTGTTTGAAAAAAGACATCGATTTTATAGTCTCTGATTTTACTATATTTAATCAAGTATTCGTGTGCTATCTCTGTCAAAGGGATTACTCTCTTTTTTCTACCTTTACCAATGACGGTTATTACTCTTTGAGAAAAATCTATGTCTTGAAGTCTCATATTTTTTAGCTCAGAAATCCTCAATCCAGATGAGTAGAATAGCTCAAATATCGCTTTGTCTCTGATACCTGTCAAGGTGTTGGTATCTGGCAGTTCACATAGATTTTTTATTTCAGAGTGAGAAAAAAACAGAGGCAGTTTTTTTGAAAACTTCGGATTTTTGATACCTTTCATCGGGTTTGTATCTATCTTTTCAAACATCAATAGATACTTAAAAAACATTTTTAATGAGGATACATTTCGGGATATAGTTCTATTTGTGAGTTTATCTTTTATAAGTTTTATGAGATAATACCTTATCAAATCGGTGTTTATATCAGTAAGCTCAACATACTCACTGTTAAACTGCTCTTGGCAAAATAAGTGAAATTTGTTTAAGTCAGATTTATAAGCATCTATGGTATTTTCAGATAGGTTTCTACTTTCAAGGTAAGTCTTAAAATCATTGATGTGTCCTGAGATTACCGACAAATTGAAATCCTCCCCTTTCCCCTCCTGCTCATTCTTTGTGGGGAGGGCAGATAATGTATGATTTTCTACCAAAATCTACCTCGTCTTTGTCCAGGTGCCTGCTCTTCTCGTTCTCTTTCTTGCTCTTGCATTTGCTCTAAAGCTTGCAATAGTCTTTCATTTTCGGCTCTTTCTTGTTCTTGTTCTTGGCTTTGTTGCTGTTGCTGCTGCTGTTGTTCTTGTTCTTCTTCATTTTCATCGTCTCCACCGCCTTGAGACTCCTGTTCTTGTTGTTGGATAATCCTTCTCGTCAATTCGTAGTTTATCCGCGAGTCCATATTATCAGAGTTTTCAATCAACGACCTTCGATAAAACTCAAGAGCTTGCTCATAATCACCTGTATTAAAGGCAATGTTTCCCATATTGTGAAAGATTTGGTCTCTATCGGTAAAATTTCTGTCATTTAAAGCTATTTGAAACTCTCTCATAGCTTCTTCATACTCCTCTTGTTTGTAGAGAGAAGTTCCCCGATTGAAACGAAAATCTCCTATATTAGGGTTTTCTATAGCATTTTCTCTAAAATGTCTTTCTGCTTCTTCATAATTGGTGTCTCTCCATTCTCTTCTACCGAGCCAATCTCGAAATGACCTTTTATAATTCATTTGAGCATTTAGATTGATAGAAATAAAAAATATCAAAAGACATAAAATAAGGATTTTTTGTTTATTCATAATATATTCTCCATATAAAATTATTTTGTAGGGAACTGATTTATCTGTTCCGAATAAATTGTTATTCCATACACACAACGAAGTTGTGTGACTCTTAATAGAAACGAAAGCCACTCGTCTGGTCCCCTCACCTCACACACCGCTTGCAGTGTGTGAGGTGAGAGAGGGGATATAGGGCATCATCTTTTCTATAAAGAGTCACATACTCTTCGGCATGTATAAGGCAAATGTATTATTTATTCTTTTCTGCATTCTGCATTCTTATTTCTGCTTTATAGTTCACAACTCCCTCTAAAATAAGCAATATCAGACCAAGTATCAAAAAATAATGATACTGCTCTTTAAATCGAAAGAACTGCCTTGTAGTAATCATTGTCCGCTCATTGTGTTGTATCTGTCTCAAGACCTCATATATCTCTGAATACTGAGGTGTAATCATAAAGAACTGCCCATTTGTAGATTCTGCTATCCTATGTAGTCCAAGAACATCAAGCCTTGTGATGATGACATTTCCTTGGTCATCTCTAGCATATTCAATTTGTCCGCGTTGGTTTGTCAGCTGGATAGGTGAGCCTTCTGGTGTGCCAATGCCGATTGTATAAACTACAACACCATCTGAAAAAAGCTGTCTGGCTACTTGAAAGCCATCCTCCTCAAGGTCTTCACCATCGCTTAAAAGGATAATAGTCTTGGCATTTGCGTCTTGGTCAAAGACTTCAGCTGCTTTTCTGAGACCTGCTCCGATGTCAGTCCCATAATCAGTGATTGTTTCGGTAGTAATAGAGGATACTATCAGTTTCAAAGCAGCATAATCTGTAGTCAAAGGACAAACTATGATAGCATCGCCAGCAAAGGCTACAATAGCTACACGGTCGCCTCGCAGTTCGTCAAGAAAAAGATTGATATGAGTTTTTGCCCTTTCCAGTCTCGTAGGTCTTATATCCTGAGCGTCCATACTCTTTGAGACATCAATCAAAAAGACTAAATCTTGTCCAAGACTATCTACCATTCGGACTTCTCTATCCCATTGAGGTCGTGCAAGTGCTAGGACAAAAAAGACATAAGCAAGTATAAATAGAAATGTCCTTAGGTTAAAATAAAAACTCGAGAAATCTTTATTGTGGAAACTCAATAAGCTCTCATCACAAAATCTTAGTAGCTGTTTCTTCCTTTTCCTATTAAAAACAAAGAGAAACAAGACAAAAAGCGGTAATAATAATAAAGCATAAAATGCTGATGGGTTTGCTATATTCACTGGTTTTTACTCCTATTGCCCCCCCCACTTTGCAAGCTACATGGGGGGGCTATATATTTCTCTCACGGCAAAGATATCCTAAACACCGTTCTCAACAAGATCATGACCACAAGTAAAGCCAGGGCAATATAAATGAAATGAATAAACATCTCTCTGTGTTCATAATAGACATTTGATTGGATTTCTGTCCTCTCGAGTATGTCTATGTCGTTAAAAATCTGTTGCAATTCCTCTGTATTCCTTGCCATTGCTGCTCTATGTGTGCCACCGATTTCTGCTATTCTATGCAACGTCTCTATGTCAAAACCGATATTCACCTGTCTATACTGAGTGCCAAATACTGGGTGTTGAAAGGGAAAGTCCACAGGTCCAGTCGAACCGATACCAATAGCATAAATCCTGATGCCAAAGCTACGAGCTATTTCAGCAGCTTGTATAGGGTCTATTTGCCCTGCGTTATTTTCACCATCAGTGAGCAGGATTATCACCTTTGACTCCGCCTCTGAATCCTTTAATCTTAAAGTTCCAATTGCCAGACCATTACCTATAGCGGTAGCATCTTGCGTCAAAGGTATACTGATACCAGAGACGATAGTATTGAGAACATTAAAATCGTTTGTCAAAGGAACGAGTGTGTTGGCATAAGTAGCAAAAGTAACAATAGAAAACCTATCATGAGGTCTTCTGCTGATAAAGTTTGCTGCTATTTGCTTTGCCGCTTCCATCCTATTCATCGGACGAAAGTCGACTGCACGCATACTACCAGAAACATCAATGACCAGAGCGATGTCCACTCCAAAGGTTGTTTGCTCTCTTCTTTCCAGAGTAAATCGTGGTCTCGCAAGTGCTAGGGTCAATGAGATTATGACAAGTGATTTCAAGATGATTGGTATAAACCTTAAAAGAGAACTTCTTTTCTGTATTAGTTTCAATATGCCAATATTAGAAAAGCTAACCTTAGGCGATTTTCTTTTAAAAAACCATATATCATGCCAGATGATCAGAGGTATCACTAAAAGCAACAAAAACCAAAGTGGGTACTGGAAATTATACATCATCTACCTCATTTTTAGTTTCTACAATCTCTGTAGTGTCAATCTCCGATTGGGTTTTTGATGTTGCTTCTGTAACAGCAGAAAAGGACAAAATGTATTTTTCTATCCAATAGAGCATATCCTCAGCATCTTTAATCATCGGAACCGACTTGGCAAATTTGACCATATCCATCTCAGAAAGTATCTTGATTATTTCCCTTTTATACTCAATCTCTTCAAGTGCTTGTTTTATTTCAAAAGTAGTCATTTCAGCAGCCTTTATCATAAATTGCTTTTCAATAAATATCCTAAAAATCATTGATAATTCAAAATAATACTCAAGATATTGCCCATCCTGGAGATAAGGCTTTTGTTTGAAAAGCTGGAGTAGTTCAAAGGCTATTATCCACGCTGGTCTGGTGTCGACATACTCTTCTTCTATTTCTTTTTTCTTCAAAAACTTCATCAGAAAATAAATGATAGCACCAATAGCAAGCAAAATAAGGACAGGCAATAGATAATCAAAAAACTTCCACCTAAAAGAACGAGGCGGTGCAATGTCCCTAAGTAAACTATCCGCAGGTGTCAAAGCCGACCTCACATAAAAACTGAAAGGTTCTATGTAAAGTGTATCTGCTTGACCACTGCTTGTAAAATAGATAGGTATCCTTTCTGTCTGCACATAGCCTGTGTCAAAAGGAGCTATCCGTAATAAATACTGCCAGGGTTTGTCGGGCAAAATGAGTATGTCAAATAGCTCTATTTCAGGTGTGCTCCTCTCTCTGAGAACAAATAGCCTCTCTGGTTGCTGCTCGCTTAAATCAAGCTCTATGTTAATGAGCTGACCTATATAAAGCTGCTCAGTGATGTCGGCAACATAGATAGAGTTTGCATAAACAAGAGAAAATGACAAAATTAAACAAATAAGGAGTAAAGTAATTATTTTTTTCATTAAGGCTTGTTGCGACAGAATATATTCTGTCGAAACTTTAATCCGATTACTTGTCACTCTACATTACCTCCTTTTTGCCATTCTATACTTAAAAAACTTTATCAAATCATAGATATAGGGCTTGTCAGTATACATATTGAGCAAGTCGATGTTCATTTTTTTAAATGATTCTGTTATTTCAAGGTCTCTTTCTCTTGTGAACTGGCTATACTCTTCTCGCAGCTTTCTACTATTTGTATTAAAAGAAAAAAGCTCACCTGTTTCTGGGTCTTGGAAATGCATCAGACCTGCCTTTGGTAGCTCTATTTCGGCAGGGTCATTTATTTTAAAGGCAATCACATCGTGCTTTTTGGCAAGTATCTTAAGGCTATATTCATAATCCTCTGATATAAAATCTGAGAGAATAAAGATAATCGATTTTTTCTTTGCCAGAGACCAAATATGTTTAATAGCACTTTCGAGATTGGTGCTTTTATTTTCAGACTGAAAATAAAGTATGTCTCTGAGTATTTTCAAAGCATTTTTCTTGCCTTTACGAGGTGGAGAATACACCTCTGTTTTGTCTGAAAATAGTAGCATACCTACTTTGTCATTGTTTGATAAAGCCGAAAATGACAATAAAGCCGTTAACTCTGCTACTAACTCGTTTTTGAGCATATTTTTTGTACCAAAGACAGTTGAGGAACTCCCATCTATCAAAAAGATGACATTTAGCTCCCTCGTCTCTTTAAATTTCTTAATAAAAGGATGTCCGTATCTCGCTGTAACATTCCAATCAATCTCTTTGAAACTATCACCTGACTGATACTCCCGTATCTCAGAAAACTCCAATCCCTGACCTTTAAACATTGAATGATACTCACCCGAAAATATCTCATTTACGAGCTTACGAGTCGTTATCTCTATTTTTCTAATCTTTTTTAGTATCTCTGCTGTGTCCATTATATTCCTTTATTCACTGGGAACGCAGGCATCTTGCCTGCATTTTATATCCGTTATTTTATATCCTTTCTATCATATTAATGTTGTTTTTTATTTGAATTATCAAAATCATCTTGATTCTTTACAAATTCCTTTTTATGATTATTCTGTCTTAACGCAAAAATTTCTTTTTCCGCTATAATTCTTGAACTCAAAACAGCATCAGGACTCATTTTGGCTTCCATCATTTTTATAGCATCCTGCATTTTAATCCCTCATTATCTCTGTGTGCTCTGTGTCTTCTCAATCATATCTGTGTTAAAAATACTCGTGAAACTTCACTTTTTTCTCTTCTGTGGTAGCTACTTGTAACTTGTAACTTGTAACTCATTCTCTCTGTGCTCTCTGTGTCTTCTCTCAAAATCTCTGTGTAAAAAAAAAAACTCTGCTTTCTCAAAAAGAAGCATTCACCCCAAAGACATTTACCCCAAGACCACCAAATTCACTTTCACCCTCTTTAAAGAATACTCCCATACTAAGCTGTAGATAATTGTTTATAGTCCATTCAAAGTCAAGGCTTGCTTTAAACATTAGTTTAAATTCATCTAAATCTTTATAAGGTTTATCATCTTCATTTCTATTCCAAAGTGAATCCTCCCATCTTTCATAGCCAGCCAAGACATCAAGACTCATTATCTGCTTACTGATTGCAAATTTTGTATTAAGACCAGAAAAGACACCTTGTGTTTTACCTTCGTTAGCATGAGTGTATTCAAATTTTAAGTTTGGAAAAGGTATAGGTATAATAGATGATGAGATAAATGAGAAATAACCTGAAATACCAAAATATCCCCCATACCATTTATCAAAGGTCATAAAAACCTCTGGTTTTGCTCCAAAATTTATGTATTTTGGTATCTTTGCTACTTCCATTTCCTCTCTGAGTAAAAATCCGCAGGACTGACGAAAACGAGCAGTATCATCAGAATACCGCCTGAGTATCCTTGCTTCACCGCGAACTACCTCATTTCTACTACCATCAGGAGTATAAACTATTTCTACTACTTCAAAATGGTCGGCTGCAAAATTTCGTTTCTTGTTTATATGAGCATTAAACTGGTCATAAGAGATTTTCTCTGTAACAGGAAATCTATTCGTATCAGATATATACCTACTAATAAATAGCTCGTCAGTTGATAATGCTCCTGTATATATACCTGTATTGCCAATCTCAGATTGGCTTGCGGGCTGGTTATCCTCTGGGGATTCGGCTTCGGTGCTGTCTTCTACAAATACATCTTGGATTATCTCACCTTCCATTGGGATAGTGAAATCGGTGGTATCGGCATAGATAAACACTGATATAAACAACAAAATCATTATGATGATAATTCTCTGCTGCATTCATAACTCCTTATTTCTGCATTCTGCATTCTCATTTCTGCTTTATCGAAATTTCTGCATTCTTATGGAACTTCAATTTCATCAAAGATTAAGTTCACAATATCATCAGTAGTTTTTTGTTCAGCTTCAGCTTCATAAGTCAGGATTATCCTATGACGGAGGACATCTCTACCTATAGCTTTGATGTCATCAGGAGTTACAAAGCCTCTATGCTGCAAAAAGGCATGAGCTTTGGCTGCTCTGGCAAGATAGAGAGTAGCTCTCGGTGAAGCTCCGCATTCTATGAGCGGTTTAAGTCCCTTTAGACCACGAAATCTCTCTGGTTCTCTCGTAGCAAAGACAAGGTCGAGTATATAATCCTTTATTTTCTCTTCCATGTAGATTTCTTTCACAGTATCTCGGAGTGAAAAAATCACCTTGGGGTCTATCACTTTTTCGAGAGTTATAGGGTCTTCGTTGACCATTCTATCCAAAATCATTTTTTCTTGATTTCTTTTGGGATAGGTTACCACGAGTTTGAGCATAAATCTATCTACTTGTGCCTCTGGCAGTGGGTATGTTCCCTCTTGTTCTATTGGATTTTGAGTAGCCATAACTATAAAGGGCTTGGGAAGTAGATAGGTAGAGTTTCCTATTGTAACCTGTTTTTCTTGCATAGACTCAAGTAAAGCCGATTGAACCTTTGCAGGTGCACGATTTACTTCGTCTGCAAGAACGAGGTTGGCAAATATCGGTCCCAGACGAGGCTCAAACTCACTTGTCTTTTGGTTATAAATCTGTGTTCCCACTAAGTCAGCTGGTAATAGGTCTGGGGTAAACTGTATCCTTTTAAAACTTGAGTCCAATGTAGCTGCTAAAGAACTTACCGCAAGTGTCTTTGCCAGACCAGGCACACCCTCTATAAGTATATGACCATTAGAGAGCAAAGCTATCAGCATCCTCTCTATCATATAGTCCTGACCTACAATCACCTTTGATAGCTCACTCATTACTTTGTCTATGACCTGACTCTGGTCGACTACTTTTCTATGAATATCTTCGACTGATACCATGTTTTTTGTTTCCTCCAAAATTTGTTTTCTATTGTGATATAGGCATTTCGCCTATAGCTTCAACTGGGAACGCAGGCATCTTGCCTGCATAATCTTATGTTGCAGGCAAGATGCCTGCGTTCCTTACTGAAAAAAAGTTTTCTGTTCTCTTATTCAACAATCATTACAAGGTTTCCCTCTTTTATGTTGTTGTATCCAATCCTCAAAATTTCCTTTATTAAAAATCAATTTGATTGATTTGATATAAACTAAAACTTCATTCTGAGGTTTATGTTTCAATTCTTCTATGTTATTCCAAATTTCACCATATAATTCAATGACATTATCATCTTCTTCCCTTTCTCTAACGAGTTCAAAATAGCTCTTTTTCTTTAAATCCTCAGATGAAATATAGTATTTTCTAAATAAAAAGTCTATAAAAGTCTTTTCTAAACGCTTTTGGGTCGCTATCTTATGGTCTGCTTCCATATTTATCATTTCATAATAAAACCATAGATTATGAGGCATATTATCATTGAAATGAGGCTTATACATCTTTTTTCGGAGTTTTCTCAAGTAAATAAATAGAACAATAAGAACGATAAAGGCAAGCATGCCCAGCTCGCGTCGACTTTGGGATATGATAGTGAAAATCTGGTCCATAGTTATTAAAAATAAGAAATAAGAATGCAGAATGCAGAAATATTTCTATTTAACCGCTTCTGATTTAATTATATTTCCATTAAAATCATAAAATTTTACTTGAATACTAGGAACGCAGACATCTTGTCTGTAATCCAACTGACTGGGAACGCAGACATCTTGTCCGCAATCCAACTGACTGGGAACGCAGACATCTTGTCTGCAATCCAACTGACTGGGAACGCAGACATCTTGTCTGCAATCCTTATCATCGTTAAATTCCACGACCGCATACCCTGCAATCTCATCTCTATCTTTCGGAAGTTTTAAATGTCCAGGGTTTAACCATACATCCCCACCTATCTGCTTGAAATAGCTATGATGAGTATGCCCAAAGCACAAAAATCGCACTCTTTCGTAGTGACAATCTCCGATTGGCTTTGTGGAATTTGTCATTTGTGATTTGTCATTTGCGATTTGTCTTAGTTTCTTCTCAGAATGAGAAATACAAAACTCAAGCTCACCTATATTAAAGCAGTTCACAGCATTTTGCTCCAAAAATCTCTCATGATAAAGACCATATACAAAGAAAACTTGCATATTCTCGATTAGTTCAGGATAAAACTCAAGGTCATCAGGTTCATCTCCAAGATGGATTAGATACTCACAATCTTGATTTCTTTCCAGAACTATTTTCAGTAAATCATGATTTCTATGAGTATCTGAAATAATCAGAATTTTTGACATTTATACACCCTCTTTATGAATTAAGAATTAAGAATTAAGAATTAACAATACTCCATTATCCATTGTCCATTATCCATTGTCCATTATCCATTATCCATTATATTTAGAAACTCTTCCACTTGTTTTTCCAGCATTGGCAAGCTGGTAGTCAGTTTTAGTTTTCCATTTTCATCTGTCTGTTGCATTGCGATTGGGATAGTCAAACGCGGTTGGTTCATGACCCTCATATTGAGAAAACTTATCAATGACACAAGATGGTCTTGGGATATACAAGTTCCTGTCATTCCGAGCGAGATGCCACTGACTGCCACTGGTTTGCCTCTGAGAACTTGTGGCTCTGTTTCACTGATAGGTCTGGAAAGCCAGTCTATGAGGTTTTTGAGAGCACCAGAAAAATAATGATTGTATTCTGGTGAAAAAAACCAGACAGCATCTGCTGCTTTGACTATTTCACGAACTCTTTGCACTCCAGCAGGTGCTGGATATTCAAAGTCTTGATTAAAAAATGGAACATCCTGATATTCCAGTATCTCAAAGTCTGCTCTATCGCCGAGTATCTTTGCTGCTTCCAGAGCAAGCTGACGATTAAATGATTCCTTTCTCAAAGAGCCGATTATGGCTATGATTTTATTTTTTTTCATGGTTTGTCTCCTCGTTTATAACTTCAACTGGGAACGCAGGCATCTTGCCTGCAAAAAAACCAGAATAATCATTGATTGCAGGCAAGATGCCTGCGTTCCCAGTTGAAGTTACCGCTA
>Ga0099364_10004322_pt1 | contig 21590 bp, 18 predicted proteins | sample TergutTh196P3_FD_73070 | JGI IMG/M metagenome (GOLD analysis project Ga0099364, IMG submission 73070) | Microcerotermes parvus P3 segment gut microbial communities from Pointe-Noire, Republic of the Congo - Th196 P3 | ecosystem: Host-associated > Arthropoda: Insects > Digestive system > Gut ... | reverse complement strand
TCTCAAGAGCCAGGGCAAGAACACCCCCTTCCTCGGCTTTGAACTGCCGGGCCGAGTACATTTCACGATGGTGGAAGGACAGCTCATGTTCGAGCGGTAAGCTTCATTCGGAGTGTTTTCGGCTACCCCTAAGGAACCTCTGAACAACTTTGCATCCACCGCCTGTCATCCTGCGCGAAGTCGCAGGATCCATGCGGTGCGTGGATTGCAGCACTGTAGGTTGGGATGAGCTTGGCGAATCCCAACATATGAGAACAGAATGCTGCTGCTGTTGGGATTCGCTCCGCTCATCACAACCTACGAACTGTGCAGGTTTTGCCGAGTTACCTTCTCGGTAGGCACGCTTACGCTTCGTCCACCCTGTGTATGCCTGTTCACTATGGTTAACGTATTTTGCTATTGACAATAGCTACAAAATTGACCATCATACCTACTTGTTTTTGTGTCTCGATATACCTCACTCAACCTGGGAGAGCGGACCATGCATATGAAGAAAATACTTCCTGTTTTGGCGTGCGCCTTGATCTCGTCGCCAGCACTGGCACTGAATATCGTTTATACATATAACGATAGCAGTGATTTTTTCACCGATGAGCGACGCGATGCGCTGGATCGAGCGGCGTCGGTTTATGAAAGTTACATCACAAACGACCTGAATGTTTTTGTTTCCCTCGGCTCGTCGACCGACACGCACGCCTTGGCTTGGGGTGGAACATCGATCTATGCCGATTTCCATACTGACTGGACGGGTACCATCACTTTCAGCGAAGGCTGGGACTGGTATTCCGGCACGGATGGAAGTTTCGGCGGCTTCGATCTTTTTTCCACGGCGCTGCATGAACTGGGTCATGTCCTGGGCGTTGGCATTGTCAATACCTGGACAAACAAGGTTTCAGGTGGCTATTTCAATGGTACGAATGCTATGGGTATCTATGGCGGCCCGGTGCCTGTTGACGCGGCGGGTGAGCATTGGCTTGCCGGCACCGGGAGCACCTTGCCAGGCACGCTAACATGGCAGACTGCTTCTTACGATCCCTATTCTTTCAACGGTCAGCGTCGGTACCTGACTGACTTGGATCTGGCCGGATTGCAGGACATTGGTTGGGGTGTTTCGACGATTCCGGAGCCAGAAACACTGTATATGCTGTTATCGGGGCTTGCTATTGTGGGCCTCAGAGCGCGTCGCCATCGCCGCGCTGTCTGAATTTGAACCCTGGATGGCGCTTCGCTGTCCAGGTTACGCTTGCTGCCATCCTGTAATGTATATCACGCCATGTGGCGTTACAATCAACCCGGAATAAACGGGAGTAAATGACTATGGAAGCAAGACATTGCCAAAGCTGCGGCATGCCGATGGGCGCAACCGACGAAATGTTTGGAACCAACGCAGACGGGAGCAAGAGCGAAGACTATTGCAGCTACTGTTTCGAAAATGGCGCATTCTCGGCGGATTGCACGATGGACGAAATGGTTGAGTATTGTGTTCCTCATGTGATCTCTGCGAATCCGGGCATGAGTGAGGACACTGCAAGAAAAATGATGTACGAGTTTTTCCCCGTGCTCAAACGCTGGAGAACGGCATAAGAGGAAAATAGCTGTTTTTCGCTTCAATAATTCTTCACCACCATGTGCATCGAATCGTTATTGAAACGATTCCGGATGTTCACCGCGTAACTCTTGTAATACTCGTCGCATATGTAGTCCTCATACAGCGCCTGCGTCAGCGGGGTTTTACCGACGACCATCAGCGCGCGGCAGGGCAATTTCCTGAACTCCGCCGCGAGTCGGCGGTGCTCGGCTTCATCGAATCCGTTCATGGATTCGATGTTTCCGTAGTCGTTGAAGACGCAGTCGTACGGCGGATCGAGAAAGATGAAGTCGTTTTTCTTCGCCATTGAGAATATCCGGCTGTAGTCCTCGCTGAAAAGCTCCGCGCACTGGAGCAATTCGCTGTGCCGCGCCGTCACATGCCGGGTGTTGAAATGCGGATACCTGCCGAAAGGGACGTTGTAATCGCCGCGCCGGTTGTAACGGAGCATGCCGGAATAGGCCGTCTTGTTGATGAAGAAATACAGCACCCCCTCCAACCAGGTTTCGTCCGGACGGTTGTAGAGCGCGCGAAGACGGTAATACAACGCTTCGTTGGCGTTGGGAACGCGCGCCTCCGGCTGCTCCGCCTTCAGCGCCTTATATGCCTTCTGGTTGTGCTCATACTCCGCCTGGAGCATATCGAGCTGTTCGCGCATCTGCGGGTATCGATCCCTGATCTGCCGATAAAACCCCATGAGCCGCGCATTGACATCGTTCAACACCGCACGCGCGGGCTCCAACTGGAAGTACAACGCGCCGCCTCCCAGGAACGGTTCGACATAGCGATCGAAATCGTCTGGAACAAAACGCAGGAAACGGGGAATCTCCCGTAACTTTCCGCCTCGATATTTCAGCAAGGGATTCATGGATCGTTCGTTACCCGTCTCTGAAGGCTCGGATGATAAACCGTACAGTGCTCGTTTCGTTTCCTTCCGGGGAAGACTGTAGAATCGGGGGAACCTTTGGCATAGTCATCGTCAAGGTTGTACCACTTCCTGCCCGAAACACCATGTACACTTCCTCTGACTCTTCCCCTCTGCTGGCCGTGCGCGGCGAGATCGTTCACTTCACCGGCGACCCCATCGCGCATGGGGCCGATGTTTGCGTTCATTTCCCCGATGGTCTGCTCCTCGTGCACGATGGCCATGTGCTCGATTGCGGGCCGACTTTGGCCCTCGAATCCAGTCTTCCAACAGATGCCCATCGCATCGATTGTTCCGGCAAGTTAATCCTGCCGGGTTTCATCGACACCCACACCCACAGCGCGCAAACGGAAATCATCGCCAGTCACGGCGAACAACTCACGACATGGCTGGAAACATACGCATGGCCCGCCGAGATGCGGCATGCCGACCCTGCGTATGCCGCCGCCGGGGCCGCGTTCTTCTGCGATCAACTGTTATGCCACGGCACAACCACGGCGATGGTCTTCCCCACCGTGCATCCGGCCAGCGCCGATGCCCTGTTCGAGGCCGCACACATGCGCCGCATGCGGATGATCGCAGGCAAGGTGCTGATGGATCGCAACTGCCCTGAATCCCTGCGCGACACCCCGGCAGAGGGCGATGCCCAATCTCGCGCCCTGATCGAAAAATGGCATGGGCGCGAGCGGCTGGCCTATGCCGTCACCCCGCGCTTTGCGCCCACTTCCACGGAAGAGCAAATGCGGCTGGCCGGACGGCTTTTCGGCGAAGTGCCCGGCCTGTACCTGCAAACGCACCTGGCCGAGCAGCGCGCTGAGGTGGCCTGGGCAATGTGGCTCCATCCCGGTGCGCGCAGTTACCTGGATATTTACGAACGATTCGGTCAACTCGACGCACGCAGCGTGTTCGCGCATTGCGTCTGGCTCGACGACGAAGACCGCCTCCGCATGGCAACCCGTGGCGCGGCAATGAGCTTTTGCCCCACTTCCAATCTTTTTCTCGGTTCCGGCCTGTTCGACCTGGGGCGCGCGCGCGACTTCGGCGTGCGGGTGGGACTGGGAAGCGACATCGGCGCGGGAACCTGTTTTTCCATGCTGCAAATACTCAACGAAGCCTACAAGGCGCTACAACTCGCCGGACAAACCCTCACGCCCGAAGCCGGGTTTTATCTTGCTACCCTGGGCGGCGCGCGCGCACTTTACCTGGATGCGGTTGTCGGCAACTTCCTGCCGGGCCGCGAAGCCGACTTCGTCGTTCTCGATCCCCACGCAACCACGCTACTCGAAGCGCGCATGTCACACGCCTCCACGCTTGCGGAGCGTCTCTTCGCATTGATGATGCTGGGAGACGACCGCTGCGTGGCCGCTACTTACATCCTGGGTGAGCCTGTCTTCCAGAGAGATGTTTCCGTTCGATCTCAGAACTTGTAGCCGAGGCCAAGGAAGTACACCCACGGATCAATATCCACGTCGACTTTTACGCCCACACCACCAAGTTTGGCCTTGGCCGTGCTGGACATACCCATCTTCCAGACAGCAGCGTTCAGCAACAGATGCTGGCCGACCGCGAAATCCATGCCGAGTTGCCCAGATACGCCAATGGAATCTTCCATACTGAAGTCGCTGAAGCCCCTGCGCTTTTGAGTACTGGTGAGCTTTTCGTTGTAGAACATGGTGTAGGTCAGACCGAGACCGACATAGGGCTGAAACCTGGATTTCGGATTGAGGAAGAAAAACTGGGCGCTGACCGTGGGCGGCAGATGCGAAACCTCGCCGAGTTTGCCGCTGAGAGGGCCAAGCCCCTTCACCTTGACATCGTGGGTGAACGGAGTGGCGGCCAGCAACTCGATACCGAAACGAGGCAAGACCATGTACGTAGCCGTCAGGCCGATTTGCGTATCGCTTCCTACGTCTGCGCTGGTACCCGGCAACTTGACGCCACCGAGGCGGATCCTTGAACTGCTTACATCCGGAGAGGCATGAGCAACACCGACGCGCAAAAACACTTCACCAGCTTCGTGCGCAACGGCAACACCTGACAAAGACAGAGCGGCTATGGCTGCCACAATAGCATATTTATTACGCATTTTAAGTTCCTCCGTCGTCAAAAAGGCTCGAAGGCCAAGGTTCATGATAGCGGGCTGGCGTGCAGTTTTTATGGATGCTCGAAAACGTTTGATATAAATCAAATGTTTTGCGCTTGTAAATACGATTTAGATTGCTTTTATACAACAATGGACGAAAATCCTGTCGAACGCCAGGCAAAAATCCCTCGGTGCACACCCTATGCCGGACGGTGGTGGATACAGGTAAACCCTTGGCGTGCTGCGTTGCGCAAAGGGTCGCAAGCAGAGTATTATTTACAGTCTTTCAAATCATATATAAGTCAACTCTCCGCTCAGGGACGCAGCCGCGCGAGCGGCTCTTTTTTGCTCTCAAGGCGGGTTTCGGAACGAGGTTCGCATGTCCAACACCAGTCAACCCGAAACGAAGCAGCCCGATCTCAACGCCTGGACAAAGGCCGCTTCCAAACAAGCGCCGGAAGGCAGAATCGAGAACCTCGACTGGATCACGCCGGAAGGGCTGACGGTCAAGCCGCTCTATACGAAGGCGGATACTGAAGGGTTGCCCTACACCGATACGCTGCCCGGCTTCGAGCCTTTCCTGCGCGGGCCGCAGCCGACGATGTACGCGGTAAAACCCTGGACGATTCGTCAGTATGCGGGCTTTTCCACCGCCGAGGAGTCCAACGCCTTCTATCGCAAGGCGCTGGCTGCAGGCGGACAGGGCGTCTCGGTAGCGTTCGACCTGGCGACGCATCGCGGCTACGATTCGGACAATCCCCGCGTGTTGGGCGACGTGGGCAAGGCCGGAGTAGCGATCGACTCGGTCGAGGACATGAAAATCCTCTTCGACAGCATCCCGCTCGACAAGATTTCCGTCTCGATGACCATGAACGGCGCGGTGCTGCCGGTACTGGCCGGTTACATCATCGCCGCCGAAGAACAGGGCGTGCCGCAGGACAAGCTCTCGGGAACCATCCAGAACGACATCCTCAAGGAGTTCATGGTTCGTAACACCTACATTTATCCGCCGTCGCCCTCGATGCGGATCATCGCGGACATTTTCCAGTACACCTCGGCAAACATGCCGAAGTTCAACTCCATCTCGATTTCCGGCTATCACATCCAGGAAGCGGGCGCGAATCAGGCCATCGAACTCGCCTTCACGCTCGCCGACGGGATGGAATATGTGCGCACCGGGATCAAGTCCGGGATGGACGTGGACACCTTTGCGGGTCGTCTGTCGTTCTTCTGGGGCGTGGGGATGAATTTTTATCTCGAAATCGCCAAGATGCGCGCCGGTCGCCTGCTGTGGTGGCGGATCATGAAGCAGTTCAACCCGAAGAGCGCGAAGTCGATGATGCTGCGCACCCACTCGCAGACTTCGGGCTGGTCGCTCACAGAGCAGGACCCGTACAACAACGTGGTGCGCACCACCATCGAAGCGATGGCGGCGGTGTTCGGCGGCACGCAATCCCTGCACACCAATTCGCTCGACGAGGCCATCGCGCTGCCCACCGAATTCTCGGCGCGCATCGCCCGCAATACCCAGATCATCATTCAGGAAGAAACCCACATCTGTAGCGTCGTCGACCCCTGGGCCGGCTCCTACATGATGGAAAAACTCACGCAGGACATGGCCGACAAAGCCTGGAGCCTCATCGAAGAAATCGAGGCGATGGGCGGCATGACCAAGGCCGTCGAATCCGGCTGGGCGAAGATGAAAGTCGAAGAGTGCGCCGCCGACAAACAGGCGCGGATCGACTCCGGCAAGGACGTAATCGTCGGCGTCAACAAGTACCGGCTCGCCAAGGAAGACCCGGTTGAATTCCTGGAAATCGACAACCATGCCGTGCGCGAAGCGCAGATTGCCCGCCTGGAGCGGATTCGCGCCACCCGTGATACGGCAGCGGTTGAAGCGGCGCTCGCCGCGCTGACCCGCTGTGCCGAAACCGGCGAAGGCAACCTGCTCGACCTCTCGGTCAAGGCTACCCGCCTGCGCGCCACGGTCGGCGAAGTGTCGGACGCGCTGGAAAAGGTCTTCGACCGCTTCCGCGCCCATCCGCAGGCAGTTTCCGGCGTCTATGCCGCCGTCGTCGAAGAGGACGACGAATGGAAAGTATTGAAGGCCGAAGTCGAAGCCTTTGCCGCCGAAGAAGGCCGCCGCCCGCGCATCATGATCGCCAAGCTCGGCCAGGACGGTCATGACCGTGGCGCGAAGGTGGTTGCCTCGGCCCTTGCCGATCTCGGTTTCGACATCGACATCGGCCCTCTCTTCCAGACCCCGCAGGAAGCCGCCCGTCATGCGGTGGAAAACGACGTGCACGCCGTAGGCTGCTCCAGCCTCGCCGCCGGTCACAGGACGCTGGTTCCCGAGATCATCCAGGAACTCGAAAAACTGGGCGCGGAAGACATCATCACCTTCGTCGGCGGCGTCATTCCGCCGCAGGACTACGATGCCCTCTACGCTGCCGGAGCAAAAGCCATTTTCGGCCCCGGCACACCGATCCCGGCCTGCGCACGTGAAATACTCAGGCAAATCCGCGCCGTGCTCGCGGTGGCGGCTTGAAACGGCCCCCAACCGATACAGGTGTAGTGGAACTTGAATAAGAGCGAACGCCTGCCCGCTCCGCACATGAACACCGCCGACCAATCTCTCTTCGACGGCGTACTGGCGCATCAATTGCGCCCGCTTGCCAAGGTCATCACGCTCATCGAATCGCAACGCGAGGATCATCGTACCCGCGCCCGCGTCATGCTGGAAGCGTTATTGCCCTACACCGGGGCAGCAATGCGCATCGGCATTTCAGGCGTACCCGGCGTAGGAAAATCCACCTTCATCGAAGCCTTCGGCCTGCATCTCATCGAACAAGGTCTGCGGGTAGCGGTCCTGGCGGTCGACCCTTCGTCCACCCTCAGCGGAGGATCGATTCTCGGCGACAAGACACGAATGGAACTGCTCTCACGCGAAACCGCCGCCTTCATCCGGCCAAGCCCATCGGCATGCAGCCTGGGCGGCGTGGCCGAAAAAACGCGCGAAGTCATGCTGGTGTGCGAAGCGTCGGGGTTCGACGTGATCGTGGTCGAGACCGTCGGCGTCGGCCAGTCCGAAATCGCCGTGGCGGGCATGACCGATCTCTTCTGTCTGCTTCAACTGCCCAACGCGGGCGACGAGTTGCAGGCCATCAAAAAAGGCGTCATGGAACTGGCCGACCTCGTCGTCATCAACAAGGCCGACATCAACCCTGCCGCCGCACAGACGGCGCGCGCGCAAATCAAGACCGCGCTGCACATGCTGCGCCCGATGAGCCCCAACTGGCCGGTTCCCGTGCTCGCCATGTCCGCGCTCAAAAAAGAGGGCATCGCCGAATTCTGGGACACCGTCAAACGCTACCGCGACACCCTGACCACGAGTGGCGAGCTTGCCGAGCGCCGCAAGCATCAAGCCGCAGCCTGGATGTGGGAACTCATCGACGCCAGCCTCAAACATCGTTTCCGCAACCACCCGCGAGTCAGCGCGGAATTGCCGGGATTCGTCGCTGCGGTGGAAGAAGGCCGGGTGTCACCCTCGGCTGCGGCGCGTGAATTACTGGGTTTTTTGAACGAATAAACGAACACACCGATAAAGCCAGACACCACGACGCAAAATTTTTGGAATCAAGGAGGTTTTTCATGCAGGACATTATCAGCCAGTTGGACGAAAAACGCGCCCAAGCCTGCCTTGGAGGCGGAGAAAAGCGCATCGAAAGCCAACACAAAAAAGGCAAGCTCACTGCCCGCGAACGAATCGAACTGTTCCTCGACGAAGGCAGCTTCGAGGAATGGGACACCTTCAAGGAACACCGCTGCGTCGAGTTCGGCATGGACAAGATCGAAAAGATCCCCGGCGACGGTGTCGTGACCGGCTACGGAACCGTCAATGGCCGCCTGGTATTCGTCTTCTCGCAGGACTTCACCGTCTTCGGCGGCGCGCTCTCCGAAGCCTACGCGGAAAAAGTCTGCAAGATCATGGATCACGCGATGAAAGTCGGCGCGCCTGTCATCGGGCTGAACGACTCGGGCGGCGCGCGTATCCAGGAAGGCGTGGCCTCATTGGCCGGTTACGCCGACATCTTTCAGCGCAACGTGCTCGCCTCCGGCGTCATCCCGCAAATCTCGCTCATCATGGGTCCCTGTGCCGGCGGCGCGGTGTATAGCCCGGCGATGACCGACTTCATCTTCATGGTGAAAGACTCCTCCTACATGTTCGTCACCGGCCCTGAAGTGGTGAAGACCGTGACCCATGAAGAAGTCACCTCCGAGGAACTGGGCGGCGCAGTCACGCACAACACCAAGTCCGGCGTAGCCGACCTGGCCTTCGAGAACGATGTCGAGGCGCTCATGGTGATCCGCCGTCTGATCGGCTTCATCCCCTCGTCCAACCGCGAACCCCTCCCCCTGCTGCCGATCACCGACGCCCCCGACCGTCTGGATTATTCGCTCGACACGCTCGTGCCGGACAATCCCAACCTGCCTTACGACATGAAGGAGCTCATCATCAAGATGATCGACGATGGCGACTTCTTCGAGCTGCAACCCGACTACGCCAAGAACATCATCATCGGCTTCGCCCGCATGGCAGGCTCGTCCGTGGGCATCGTCGCCAATCAGCCGATGGTGCTGGCCGGCTGCCTGGACATCAAATCCTCCATCAAGGCTGCGCGCTTCGTGCGTTTCTGCGATGCCTTCAACATCCCCGTCATCACCTTCGTGGACGTTCCCGGCTTCCTGCCCGGAACCGCGCAGGAATACGGTGGCATCATCAAGCACGGCGCAAAGCTCCTCTATGCCTACGCCGAGTGTACGGTTCCCAAGGTCACGGTCATCACCCGGAAAGCCTATGGCGGCGCCTATGACGTGATGTCCTCCAAGCATCTGCGCGGCGACGTGAACTTCGCCTGGCCCTCCGCCGAAATCGCGGTCATGGGCGCCAAGGGCGCGGTGGAAATCATCTTCCGCGAAGAAAAAAGCGACCCTGAAAAACTCGCGGCCCGCGAAGCCGAATACAAAGCCCGTTTCGCCAACCCGTTCGTGGCAAGCGCCCGTGGATTCATCGACGACGTCATCATGCCGCACGAGACTCGCCGCCGCGTCTGCCGTTCGCTGACGATGCTCAAGAACAAGAAACTGGAAAACCCGTGGCGCAAGCACGGCAACATTCCGCTTTGATGCCAGGGAGAAAAGACAGATGTTCAAGAAAATTTTGATTGCCAACCGCGGTGACCAGCCGCGAAGCGGCGCAGCGACGAAGTCACATTGCCTTGAGCGCGAAGCGCGTGGCGATTTCACCGCGGAGACCCTATATGTTTAAGAAAATCCTCATTGCCAACCGCGGGGAAATCGCTTGCCGCGTCATCAAGACTGCCCAGCGTATGGGCATCAAGACCGTAGCCGTCTTTTCCGAAGCCGACCGGCGCTCGCTGCATGTCAAGATGGCCGATGAGGCCGTCTTCATCGGCCCCGCGCCCTCCAAGGAATCCTACCTGGTGATGGACAAGATCATCGCCGCCTGCAAGGAAACCGGCGCTGAAGCGGTTCATCCCGGCTATGGGTTTCTCTCCGAGAATGAAGAGTTTTCCCGTCGCATCGAAGAAGAAGGCATCAAATTCATCGGCCCCAAGCACTACTCCGTCGCCAAAATGGGCGACAAGATCGAGTCGAAAAAGCTTGCGCAGGAAGCGGGCGTCAACACCATTCCAGGATATGATGACGCCATTCCCGGCCCCGATGAAGCGGTGGAAATCGCCAAGAAAATCGGCTATCCCGTCATGATAAAAGCCTCCGCCGGCGGCGGCGGCAAGGGGTTGCGCGTCGCCTGGAACGACAAGGAAGCTCATGAGGGGTTTGCCTCCTGCGTCAATGAAGCCAAAAACTCCTTTGGCGACGATCGCGTCTTCATCGAAAAATTCGTTCAGGAACCGCGCCACATCGAAATCCAGGTACTCGGCGACTCCTACGGCAACTACGTGCATCTCAACGAGCGTGAATGCTCGATCCAGCGCCGTCACCAGAAAGTCGTCGAAGAAGCGCCCTCCCCTTTCATCGACCCTGCCACCCGCAAGGCGATGGGCGAACAGGCCGTGGCGCTCGCCCGCGCCGTGCAGTACGAATCTGCTGGCACGGTGGAATTCGTCATCGGCGCAGACAAGAGTTTCTACTTCCTGGAAATGAACACTCGCCTCCAGGTAGAGCACCCCGTTACCGAGTACATCACGGGGCTCGATCTCGTCGAACAGATGATCCGCATCGCAGCCGGAGAGCCGCTTGCCATCACCCAGAAAGACATCAAGATCAAGGGATGGGCGATGGAATGCCGGATCAACGCGGAAGACCCGTTCCGTGGTTTCCTGCCCTCCACGGGCCGCCTCATCAAGTTCCGTGCGCCTCCTGAGAGCACTTCCGTGCGGGTCGACACCGGAGTCTATGAAGGCGGTGAGATCTCCATGTTCTACGACTCGATGATCGCCAAGCTCATCGTGCATGGTGCGAACCGCGTACAGGCCATCGAACGCATGCGTGACGCCCTCAACGGCTTCGTCATCCGGGGCATCAGCAGCAACATCCCGTTCCAGGCCGCGCTGATGCAGCACCCGCGCTTCATGTCCGGCGTTTTCAACACCGGTTTCATTGCCGAAGAGTACGCAGACGGCTTCGACGCCTCGATGGTTCCGCACGACGACCCGGCGCTACTGGCTGCGATAGCCGCCTTTGCCCGCCTGCGCTACATCCACCGCGTCATGAAGATCAGCGGCCAGCATCCAGGTTTCGGGCGTAAGGTGACGAGCGAATGGGTGGCGGTGATGCACGGCAAGCAATACCCGCTCGTGGCCACGCACACCAAGGGCGGCATGTCCATCACCCACGGCGACAAAACCTACGACATCGTCTCCGACTGGAGCTTTGGCGACCTGTTGCTCACCGGAACCGTCAACGGCCAGCCGATCTGCCTGCAAATCGAACGGCAGGGCATCACCTACCGCATCTCCCACTTCGGTCTTCAGATCGCGCCAATGGTGATGACCCCGCGCGCCGCATACCTGCTCTCGCTCATGCCCGAAAAAGCGCCGCCGGATCTCTCCCGGTTCCTCCTCTCCCCGATGCCGGGTCTGCTACGCGAGGTTGCAGTAGCTGAAGGTCAGGAAGTCAAGGCAGGCGAGAAACTCGTCGTCATCGAAGCCATGAAGATGGAAAACATTCTCAGGGCCGAACACGATGTCAAGGTGAAAAAGATCGTCGCCCAACCGGGCGCGAGCCTGTCGGTAGACGAGGTGGTCATCGAGTTCGAGTAGCCACTGGTTTTTCTCCGGATACCGAAACCGCCACAGGAGCGCGATCTATCGCGCTCCTGTGGCGATGGTCAAACCAAATCACTGCACCGCCTGACGACGGAAATCGCCCGGACGCAGGCCGAGGGCAAACAGCGCGCCGAAGTAGCTTGCCGCGCCTGCGATGACGATGACCGTGAGCCAGAGCACGCGCATCATGCCGCTACGGGCAATCCACGTATCGGCATTACCCGCGCCGAACCAAAGCACCACGCTCATCACTGTCGATGCGGCAACGACCTGAATGATGAAACGCCGCCAACCGGGTTGCGGGGTGTAGACCTTGCGGCGACGCAGGCCGATGTAAAGCAGCGAGGCATTGATCCAGGCAGCAAGACCGATGGATAGCGCCAGACCGGCGTGCGCAAGGGAGCCGAAGAAAATGGGCTCCACCCATCGTTGCGCGGAGACCGGGAGGAGTTTCAAAACGTACCCCACCACCGGATGATTGCTGCCAACAAAAAACAGGTTCATCAACTGGGTAGCAAAGAGGGCGACGAGGGCTATCTTCACCGGGGTGCGGACATCCAGGCGAGCGTAGAAACTCGGCGCCAGCACCTTGACCAGAATCAGGCCGGTCAAGCCCACGCTGTACGCGAGCAGCGCGTCACGGGTGTGCACCGCGTCCTGGGGACTGAACGCGCCGTACTGGAACAGCGTGGAAATGAGCGGCATGGCCAGAATCGCCAGCGCCAGCGTAGCGGGCAAGGTCAGGAGCAGGGTCAGGCGCAGCCCCCAGTCGAGCAACGAAGAAAAATCCCCCATGCGTTCATTGGCATAGAGTTTCGACAGACTCGGCAGCAGAATCGTCCCCAGGGCCGCACCGAGCAAGCCGCTGGGAAACTCCATGAGGCGGTCGGCGTAGAAAAGCCACGATATGCTGCCCTCGGGAAGAAACGAAGCAACGATGTTATTGATGACCAGCGACAACTGGCCCACCGACACCCCCAGGACAGCCGGAGCCATCAAGGCGAGGATGCGACGCACCCCCGGATAGGCGGGATCGAACTTCGGACGCGGCAGCATGCCGATCCGCATCAAGGGGCGCACTTGCAGCAACAATTGCAGCACCCCCCCAAGAAACACCCCCCACGCCAGCGCCAGCACGGGCGGATCGAAATACGGCGCGGCGAACAATCCCATGCCGATGAACGCCAGGTTGAGCAGCGACGGAGTCAAGGCCGGGATGAGAAAGCGGTTCCAGGTATTCAGGATACCCGCAGACAGGGAGACCAGCGCAATGAACAGGATGTACGGAAACGTGATGCGGGTCAGTTCGACGGTCAGCGCGAACTTCTCCGCATTCTCATGCCAACCCGGCGCCACGGCGCGGATGAGATAAGGCGCGCCGAGCACGCCGAGCAGGGACACCCCCGCGACCACCAGCGTAAGCAAAGTCGCCACCCGGTCGACCAGGGCGCGGGTAGCGTCCATGCCTTGTTTGTTCTTGTATTCGGCCAGGATCGGAACATACGCCTGCGAGAACGCCCCTTCCGCGAACAAGCGACGCAAGAGGTTGGGGAGTTTGAAGGCGGCGAAAAAGGCGTCAGTTGCCATCCCCGCACCAAACACACGAGCAATGATGAAGTCGCGGACGAACCCCAGGACGCGCGACAACAGGGTCATGCCGCTCACGGTGAAGAGGGTGCGCAGAAGGTTCATGAGGAGGAGAAGGGCTTTTGCCGTGTCTTGAACCCCTCCGCAGGAAACGGCAAGGTTCGCGTTCGACCCGTGTTCAGAAAAACGGCATGATAGACAAAAAGCGGCATGAGGAATAGTTTGTACGTATGGCAGAGCCTGAACGACTTCCCGTGAAACAATGACATATCAATAACCTGTGCCGACTATTCCTTGCGCAGCCAGCCAAGAATATCAGCGCCGATGTGCCATGCTCCATCCTGTTTTTTCAGTGAGAAACTGACTCTTGAATCCCCATGTGCGCCGGGATTTTGTTGAATGATTTCAATTTCTTCTTCTCTCACGTCCGAAACTATGGCGACATGGCCGTACCCTCCGGCATAGCTGCCGTCGAAAACAACCAGATCGCCTGCCCTGGGTTGCAATCGGCTTGGGTTTCGGTATTGAGTCAGGTCGCGTCTCTCGTTTCTTTGGCCGTCTTCGAGTATAGGATCAAAAAAGTCGACGGCATGCCCCCACGGGTCGGGCATCTTGTGGCCGTAAAACTCGTAGTAGTACCGCTTGACGAATTCAACGCATTGATATTTCAAACCAAGATTGTAATTATCCGCCGTCAGGTTACGCCCGATAACATTGGGAACATGACCGTTATAATAGACAATCACGCCATTGAAGCTGTCTATGGGGTCTCCCACCTTACGAGGACAATCAGAGCATTCGAGCACATTGTAATCCGTCTTGTTTTCTGTGAATTTTGGGTAGCCAGAATAAAAACCGATCGCCCCTATAAACAAAACCAATAGGAAAAGCGCAAATAAAATTTTTCGCTTTATGAAGTGGCCTCCAGCAGTGCGGACAGGGGGGATGATCGGCTCATTCATAATGTCAGGTCGAATCAATTTTTTTCGACAACCCTACCATGGCGCGATGCAGGTAGTAACCCATCGACCAGAGCGTGAGGGCGGCTGCAATGTAGATCAGGATGCTGCCCACGATATGCATGTTCATGCCCAGCAAGGGCGCATTGAGCAGCAGCATCGGAATGGCCGTCATCTGCGCCGCCGTCTTGAGTTTGCCTACATAGGCGACAGCCACGTTCGCGGATTGCCCTTCCCGCGCCATCCATTCGCGCAGGGCCGAAATCGTGATTTCGCGTCCGATGATGATGATGGACACGATCATGTCCACGCGGGGCTTCCCCGACCCTGTCTCGGTCTCAAGCTGAACCAGCATGATGAGCGAAGCAGCTACCATCAGTTTGTCCGCCACCGGGTCGAGAAATGCGCCGAAGGCTGATGTCTGTTTCAGAACACGGGCCAGATAGCCGTCCAGCCAGTCGGTAAGGGCGGCAACGACGAAAATGACGGTGGCCAGCACATTTTTTTGCGTCACACCCACCCAACCATCCGGCAAATAGAAAACGCCGATGAAAACCGGTATCAGGGCGATGCGGCCCCAGGTCAATATGTTGGGAATGTTAATGCGCATACAAAAACGCAACGGTTTCGACTCCGGACTCTACTTCGGTATCCCCTACACAACCCCGCCTGTCATTCTGCGCGTAGCGAAGCGAAGTCGCAGAATCCACACATCGCATGGATCCTGCGACTTCGCGCAGGATGACAAGCAGTGAATGCAGAGTCATGCAGAGGCTCCTTCGATGGTTCAATGCAGCGCGGAGTATATCTGTTCGGCCAGCTTACGGTTGACTCCGTCGACGCGGCACAGGTCTTCGATCGCTGCGGCGCGCACGCCGTCCAGCCCGCCGAAGGCGGACAGAAGCGCCCGACGGCGCGCGGGGCCGACTCCGGGAATGTCTTCCAGCTTCGAGCCGAGCCTTGCCTTGCCGCGTCGGGCGCGGTGGCCAGTAATGGCAAAACGGTGCGCTTCATCGCGGATTTCGATCACCAGATGCAGCGCCGGGGATTGTCCGCCGAGCGTCATGCTTTCGCGCCCGTTCGGAAAAACCAGCGTTTCCAGCCCTGGCTTGCGCCCTTCTCCCTTGGCAACGCCCACGATGCTGACCGCGTCCAGTCCGAGTTCGGACAGGACGGCCAGCGCCGCGCTCAATTGACCGCGCCCGCCGTCGATGAGGATGAGATCGGGGCAGACGCCCTCCCCGTCCGCGACCCGGCTATAACGCCGTTCGAGTGCCTGACGCATGGCGGCGAAATCGTCGCCCGGCACGATGCCGCCGATGTTGTAGCGCCGATATTCTCCGTGCTTCATCGCGCCGTCGACGCACACCACGCAGGAGGCCACGGTGGCTTCTCCCATCGTGTGACTGATGTCGAAACACTCGATGCGTGTCGGGGTTTCGGGCAAATCGAGCGCCTCGCGCAAGGCATGCAGCCGCTCCCCGGCGCGGCTCGTATCGTGCAGGCGGTTTTCGATGGCCAATCGGGCATTTTTCTCCGCCATCTCCATCCAGGCTTTTTCGGCGGCATGGCGCGGTCGGGCCAGACGCGGCGGGTGTTCGGAGATTTCGGACAGCGCCTCGCGCACGGGGCCGGGATCGAGCGCAATCAGCACCCGCGACGGCAGCGGATGCACGGCGTAGTGCTGCTCGACGAAAGCCGTCAGTCCGTCGCCCGCGTCCAGCGCCGCCGTGCCGCTGGGAAACTGGGGGCGATCCCCGAGATGACGCCCGCCGCGCACCATGGCAATGTTGACGCAGACCAGCCCGCCCAGCGCCACGGAAGCGATGATGTCGACGTCCTCGTCCTTGCGACTGTCCGCGAACTGGCGATGCAGTACCGTCTGCAACACCCTGATCCGGTCACGGCAAGCCGCCGCTTCCTCGAAGGCCAACCGCTTTGCGGCGGCCTGCATGCGCGCACTCAGATCGTCGATGACCTCGCTGGCCTGTCCATCGAGGAATCGGCTTGCCAGATGCACATCGGCGGCATAGGCGTCATGGTCGATTTCCGCCACGCAGGGCGCGCTGCAACGCTTGATCTGCGCCAGCAAACAAGGCCGCGAGCGGTTCTGGAACACACTGTTCTCGCAAGTGCGCAGCCGGAAAGTCTTTTGCAACAGTTGGATGCTCTCGCGCACAGCGTAGGCGCCGGGAAACGGGCCGAAGTAGCGCGCGCCCCTGGCGAACGCCCCGCGATGGAAAGCAAGGCGAGGGAATTCATCCCCCGACAATTCGACGTAGGGATAGCTCTTGTCGTCCCGGAACAGGATGTTGTAGCGCGGAGACAGACTCTTGATGAGGTTGTTTTCGAGAATCAGCGCCTCGGCTTCCGAGCGCGTCGGGGTAATGTCCACACGCGCGATCTTTCCCACCATCATGGCGATGCGCGGGCTGGGTTGCCTGTTCCGGAAGTAACTCGCCACCCGGCGCTTGAGGTTCTTGGCCTTGCCGACGTAGAGCACATGCTCATCGCCGTCGATCATGCGATAGACGCCCGGCGTGTCGGGTACGGTACGCAGAAAGGAACGTGCGTCGAACGGCGCAGGCGCGGCTCGATCATCCATTTGGCCGCGCGTCGCCGATGACTGCCGCAGTCATGACCGAATCATCGGCACTCTCCGTAGCCAGCGCGGCCAACACCTTCTCGCACGACTGCGCATAGGGCGGATGCTGCGCGAGCGCAAGCGGGTCGGCCAGCCATGGACGCGGCTCGGGAATGCCCGGAGCAGCCAGACGGGCTCGCGTGGACGGATCGATCTCGGGCGTCCCGCGCGATAAAAGCTCGGCGACGAGATCGGGACGATTGCACACCAGCCACATGTCGCAGCCCGCGCGCGCCGCTGCCGCCACCCGCTCCACGACATCTCCGGCCACGAGCGCGCCCGCCATGTTGAGATCGTCGCTGAAGATGATTCCCTCGAAACCGAGCCGTTTGCGCAGCACTTCCTTCAGCCAGAAAGACGAAAAACCCGCCGGTCCGGCCTGCCCCGGTTCGGCATGCGGATAGATGACGTGCGCGGGCATGACACCCGCCAGTTGTTGCAGCAGCCCATCCCGGTACGGGGCCATGTCCTCGTTCCAGAGTTGGTCGAACGTGCGTTCATCGACCGGGATGTCGTGGTGCGAATCGGCCTCGACATAGCCATGCCCCGGAAAATGCTTGCCCACTGCACCCATGCCCGCTTCCCGCATGCCCGCCACGAGCGACAGGGCGAGGGAAGCCACGACCGCCGGGACGCGGTGAAACGCGCGGCTGCCGATCGCGCGACTGCGCCCGTAATCGAGATCGAGCACCGGCGTAAAACTCAGATCGATCCCGTGCGCGACGAGTTCGGCGGCCAGCACGAACCCTATCGCGCGGGCCGTCGCCAGCGCCTCGGCTTCATCACGCGCCCACAGGCTCCCGAGCGTGCGCATTGCGGGCAGGCGGGTAAAACCGTCTTTCCGGAAACGTTGCACCCGCCCGCCTTCGTGATCGACCGCGATGATGAGGGCAGGCGCGCGCAAGGCGCGAATTTCGCCGGTCAGGGCGCGCAGTTGCGCGGAATCGGTGTAATTGCGCGCGAACAGGATGACGCCGCCGATTCGTGGATCGCACAGACGATTGCGTTCTTCATCGGTCAGGGTCAGACCGGCAACGTCGACCATCAACGCGCCACGCGGCAATGAGACGGGGAAGGCGTGTGGAGTCATGTTTTTTCCCGGCTTTGAGTCGTCTGGTCGCCCATTATGGGGATTGCGTTCGACACACGCTCGATCACTGCAAAAGCGACGACGTATTCCTTCTCGTCGGTCAGGCTGAGACAGGCATGCAAGGCGTTCGACTTCATATGGGCGGCAAGCGTTTCATCATACGCGAAATCGGGCCTGCCCCGCTCGTCATGCTGTATGGAGAGCGCGCCCCAGGTTGCGGGCGGCGATATTCCGATGCCGAGCGCCTTGCCGAACGCTTCCTTGGCGGCGAAACGCTTGGCGAGAAAACGCGCCTGATCGCGGACTGCCTGCCACTCTCCCCACTCGGATTGCGCCAGGATGCGTTCCGCGAACGCTTCGCCGTGACGGTCGAGCGCCGCGCGTATCCGCGCGATCTGAACGATGTCGGTTCCGATGCCGTAAATCACGCCATCGTCCCTGCCTCGCGCATCAGGCGCTTCATCTCGGTTACCGCCGTGCGGAGCCCCACGAACACGGCGCGGCTGACGATGGCATGTCCGATGTGCAATTCGCGCACTCCTTTGATCGCGGCAACGGGCTGTACGTTGTAGTAGTTGAGCGCGTGTCCGGCATTGAATCGCATTCCGGCAGCGCATACCGCCTCGCCTGCCGCGCGGATGCGCTCGAACTCCGAACGCACGGCAGGGTTGTCGATGTCCCGCCCGTTTGTGTGAAAGGCGTGGGCGTAGGGGCCGGTGTGGATCTCGCACACGCGCGCGCCGATGCGCGCAGCGGCGTCGACCTGTGCCGGGTCGGCGTCGATGAACACGCTGGTGACGATCCCGGCATCGGCCAGACGGGCGATGCACTCGCGCAGCCGCGCTTCTCCGGTCACGATGTCGATACCGCCTTCGGTGGTGATTTCCTGCCGTCCCTCTGGTACCAGCATCGCCATTTCCGGCTTGAACCGGCAGGCGATGCCGATCATTTCATTGGTCGCGGCCATTTCCAGGTTCAACTTGATCTGGGCAAGCTCCCGGAGCCGTCGCACGTCATCGTCGCCGATATGGCGGCGATCTTCGCGTAAATGGACGGTAATTCCATCTGCCCCGCCGAGATGGGCTTCCACTGCCGCCCAGACCGGATCAGGCTCCCAGGTGCGCCGCGCCTGCCGCAGAGTAGCGACGTGGTCGATATTGACACCGAGTTCGATCAATGGTTTGTCCTCTTTTCGCTGCGAGGGTTGGTTGTGTGGGTCTCTGCGTGAGTCTGAAACCGAACCGCCGCGACCACCCCGTCAGGCTTCGCCTGCCACCCCTCCACGGGAGGGGAATTGCCCCGGCGCTTCACACAGGAATGCCTTAAAACTCATCATCCCCCCTGGCCGGCGACGGAACCGTGACGCGCCAGTCATCGTCACGGATGATCTGAAAACTGAACGTTGCAGAAGTAAAGTCCCCTGGAGCCGCCCCCAGGCCGATCATGCCCTGCCCATGCAGCACACAGTTATCGCGTTTCAGAATCACCAACTCCGCCTCGCGGCCAAACTTTACCCAGGTCCCGTTGGTGCTGAAATCAGTCAGCGTGCACTGCCCGCCGATCCATTCGATACGGGCATGCCGACGCGATACCCGCCTGTCGTCGACCACCAGCCCGCAACTCTCGCTACGCCCGATGACGAGCGCGCCATTCTCGGGCAAAAGCTGCACATGGCGGCCATTCATGTCGATGTCGGCTCTCTGCGTCGTCGCCATGTCCAGGCGTTCATTGAGCAGATCGAGCGGGCCGGTAATCGTGGTCTCGGCAGTGTGTCGCCAGTCGAACCGCCACACCTTGAACAGCCCGGTCTTGCCCTTGATGGCGATACGATCAATGCCCGTACAAAGCTGACGCTTCGATTCGGGCAGACAGGAGTACAAGGATTCACCGAGAAGAATCTCGTTGGACTCGGCTCTGTCACCAAGACGGGCTGCGACGTTGACTGCATCGCCGTAACAATCTCCGCGCTGTTCGATGACTGAACCAAATTCGATTCCTATTTTGAGCCCCAGGGGTGTATTCGTGCTGTCGATATGCTCCATATTGCATTCGTAGAGCACGTCACGGGTGTGCGACGCGGCCTCGACGGCCTCATCGCTTCGATCAAACAACACCAGCAGACCATCGCCAAGAAATTTGACGACGCGCCCGCCAGACCGGGTGAAATGCTTGCCAAGCATTTGAGTACAGCGGGTCACCACCTGGGTAGCGATGGTATTGCCCTGGGACTCAAATAACTTTGTGCTGCCGGTCAAATCGGCAAACACAACCGCCTTACCCTTCTGCTCAGGGCTTTTCAGCGCGCTGTCCCTGTTCCCATCCGCTGTCATTTCCATTGAACCGCCAAACGCCAAAGTTGAACCAACGTAGGTATTCTATCACCCCAATTCCTGTTCTCTTCCTGGTTGAAAAAGAAAAACCTTCTTATTGAGTCGCCACACCATGAATGACGAAAATTGCGTTCGATCCGTGTTCAGTCCGGAGAAGGTAATTCAATCCGACCCTCGACACTATACCGGTAATCACGAAATACATGTTCGACGCTCAACAGACGGTAATTGCCGTCCGGCTCCTGCAAACTGGTCTCCTTGAGACGCCATGTATAGTGACCACACGTCCAGCAATGAAAATTGCGCATATGCGTACACAGACAGGTTTTATCCCATATCTTGATCTTTTGCCCTTCCGGAAGCTTCGCCTTTTCGCGCTCCCAGGCTTCCACGTACTGGCAATGTCCGGAAGCGTCGAGCAGGTAACCGTATGCTTCGCAATTGGGGCGTACTCCGCTGCCACGCGCCGGACACTCCTTGAGCATGCGCATGGGATAACCTGTCGGCGAGACATTGTTGACTTCGATCTGCTCTTCGGTTGCCTGAAAATAAATCTGCTTCACGTCGTCTGGCAAACCGCACTCCCGTGTGACGGTAAACCGCGTGGCCACCTGCACGGCGGCGGCCCCCTGCTCCAGGAATGCCACAGCGTCGCTGCCCGTGAAGATCCCTCCGGCGGGAATCAGGGGGATATCGAGGGACTCGGCGCGCAGCCAATCCCGAACTTCCGCCAGGATGGTCACGAGGTCGTATTGCGCCCAGTCTTCCCCGAAACCGAGATGCCCTCCTGCCAGAGGACCTTCGACCACGATGTAATCGGGCAACCTGCCACTGCCGCGCGCGTTTTTCTTCAAGAACAGTTGAAGCGCGCGCAAGGACGAGACGATGATGCCGAGTTTGACGTCGTGGAACCTCGGATGATCCTGAATCAGCGCAAACGAGCCAAGATGCAGACCGGCGGCCAGCGTGATGCCGTCGATGCCCGCGTCCATCGCCGTACGCAGCCTGACCCGCAGGGTTTCGCGCGGATTGTTCATGGTCAGCTTTTCCATGCAGTTCATGAACACCAGG
>Ga0099364_10004321_pt1 | contig 21595 bp, 15 predicted proteins | sample TergutTh196P3_FD_73070 | JGI IMG/M metagenome (GOLD analysis project Ga0099364, IMG submission 73070) | Microcerotermes parvus P3 segment gut microbial communities from Pointe-Noire, Republic of the Congo - Th196 P3 | ecosystem: Host-associated > Arthropoda: Insects > Digestive system > Gut ... | reverse complement strand
CGCCGCCGCAATTCGCTAATGCACAGCAATATTTTACCGCTTCTTCGAAGTCGTAGCGATTTTTCGCTTCCTTAAACTCGAAGTGTTCGCCCTCCGGGGCATCGAGTATTTCTGTTATACAGTCGGGCAGATAAGTCACGGGGATTCCTCCTTGTGGCTGTGGTTTTTCACTTCATTGCATTTTCGATAACTTGCGGAAAATCAGGATTAATCGTAACTTTCGGCAAATCATTATTGTTCTTCTTAACTATTATATTAAACGATTGTATATATTCATTCATATACTCGTCCATAAACTGAATGTAAAATGTGTGTTCACAATCTTTATTGGGAACACAGAATACAAAGTCCTTTATCGCACAATCTTTTTGTAAAGTATGTCGATAAGAATAGCCACCTGCAATACTCCCATCGTTGTATGTGATTATCAAAGCAAACCCTCTGCCTATGTTTGTTATCATACAATTCACAAACACTTCAGAGGCGTTTTCAAACGAAAACAATGGCTTTTTGCTTCCTGTAAAAGATTTTGTGGTTTCCGACTGTATTACTAAGAACGGTTGAATATTAAGTCTGCGATTTTCAATATCCGCATTTCTATAATACTTTATGGTAATTGCAATTCCCAAAAATGAAATGCTACCGCCCACTAACCCGCCAATAATCCCGCCCCAATATGAAGGTAGTGAGGCTACCCAAGTTGATTGTTGTTCGGCAAACTGACAGACATAAGCACTTCGGAGAATGCTTTGCTCAATAAACAAAGCAGCAAAAACAATAAACACAACGATTGGTAAACCTATAAGAAAATATCCGAAAATTCCTATTGGTTTTTTCTTTTTTGCAAGTTCATCTCTACCAAAACGGGTAATGCTGATTCCCTTTTTTTGTTTCATATTCATTTCTCAATCCCCGCTTTGTAATGATTTCAGGTTTCACTCCGAAAACCTATTATTCTTTTGGGCTTATCAGGTTCTTGTTTTGGCATTGCTACAAGCGCATAATTTAGTTGCGTAACGTGTTGAACAATCCGCATTTTAGTTCCATCTTTGAACTCACTGTCAAAAATAATCAAATGCGGTTCATGATACGCAAGGTTGTTCAAGTAAACTTGAATACCCGTTCCTAACGACGTTAGTTGCATACCAACCTCATAATCATCTGGTATTGATTTCCAAAATTCGAGGATTGAACGATTGATATACTCGGCGGTATTACTCGCCAGCGCACCAATAGTTGCTTCTCGTATTTGTGCATTTTGCTGACCAGCAAGCATTACTTCTCTCGGAATTTCAGGCACAGAGATGGTTGGAAAACTCATTGAATACTCTCCTTCACAATAATTACTTTCCTCTTGCAGCCTTTGATGTTCTTGCATCAACAGCATTCAGCAACATATTGATAATATTATTTCTTTGCGCTGGCGTTAATTGGAAATAATCAAAAACGATTTCATCTATTCTTATATGATGTTCTGTTAAGATTTCGTCTTGTACTCTTTTCACGAGCTGTTCTTTTGCAAGATTAAAAAGAGAATAAGTTTCATTGTTTATCGCAAAGTCAAATAGAAGCGGTATGTTTTTCAAATCGACTGCTTCGGCTTTTAACATTCCGCCGCCAAGATTTTTTCTTCCAAGTATTTCTCTGAAAAGCCAACATATTGATGAGTTGCAGAACAACCAAATACGCAGACAATCATCGTCAAATTCTTTTGAACTGTAAATATCAACTGCACTTGCAGAAAATCCGTTTATTTCATTTACGGCACAGAAATGCTTCCCTCCGATTCCTCTGGGCATTATTAAAATAGGTTGTCGTTTCGTAGTAGACTTTACATCGAAAAATTTGCATTCATTTGTAAGAATTTCGTCTTTGATTGTCTTTTCAAGTTTAGTTTCTGTAATCAAGTAATGTCTTGTTGATCGCCACGCATACACTCCCATTTCATCAGCAGTCATAAATGGAATCTTATTTTCGCTGGGAACATTAAGTGAATCTAACAAATCTGCGTCAACGCTAAAACTTTTAGTTAGATTTAATCCCTGACCAAGCGAGAATACGCACGTGCTGTCAAGCGTTTTTCCGACAAGGTGCATTTTGTTTAACAGCGAAAGCAATTCGGTATCAGCATTGAATAATAAGCCCCATTTCATGTCTATTAAGCTGCTTGTGGAATCAGTAACCTTTACGGTTATATCATCGTTAGATGCTGATATAACATGGTTCAACTTCAAAGGATATTCAGTTAAACTTTTGTGGCATCGAATAAACTGTATATTTCCCGTTGTTTTTTTATTGCCATGAAAAAGTGTTATAACTGTGTTTATATCGGCGTTTTCAAAGTATTTATAATCACTATCAATAATTGCCAAAATCTTAGTGCGAGCTAATATGAATTTTTGAAATTTCGCCCCATATTCTGTGTCAAGCCACGAATTTTGAGTAATGAATGTGTTAATACCAGTTTTGTTTATAATACGTAAGCTCAATTCAAAGAAGTAGATTAACAAATCTGACCCTCGCGGAATCAAAGCAGCATCGCTGGAATACCGTGTCAAAAGCTGTTTTTGCAAAGCGTCTTTGGATTCATCTTTGAAGTTCGGACTTCTTGATTCTAAATACGGCGGATTACCAATCACAACATCAAACCCGCCGTTTTCACGGAACACACGCGCAAACTCCAGTTTCCATAGAAAATAAGGTCTCGTTTTTTGCTTCAGCACTTCTTCGTATTTCCGCAAGCCCTCCCTGTTGCCGTCGCGCTCCAGTTTTGCACGGATAATGCTGTCAATAATCTTGTCGATGCTCTTTTTTATGTCGAGCTTAATAGATGGGGTTTGCTCGCCAAAAAGACGCTCCTGTTCGCGCCGCAAATCGTCAAGAAGCCCCTGCATATTATCCTCGAATAAACTCATTTGAACCGCCCGGTCTGCCCCAGTTGTGTCGTATTTCTTCTTGCCGAGCAATGTGTCATCAAAAAGCTGAACACCCTCGAACTCGTCAATCAAACTGTTGCCGCACATGATATTATAATCGAGATTCGGCAGAGGATGCGGGTCTTTTTGCGTTGCAATGCCAAACCGCTGCTCGTCTTCCGATAATGATAAATCTTCTTCAACAACGAGAGAAAGCCAAAGGCGCAGCTTGGCAATGTCAACCGCTGAAGCTTCAATATCCACGGCGAATATGCAGTTTTGTATCGTATCCCATTTCAGGCGATATGGATTATAGCGTTCAAACACCTGACGGCGCTCATAGCGCTGTTTTTGGATTTCCTCGTATGGATAGTTGATTTGCCCCGCTTTGTAATACGAGATAGTAATACGCGCCTTGATAATTTCCGACAGCATACCAAGCGGGAACGCGCCTGAGCCGACCGCCGGGTCTGCGACTTTAATTGTTTCAAGAGCTTTGTCTATTTCATCAAGATTATCAAAAACCGACTGCGGAAGTTTGCGCTCGCTCTTGCTCCAATAATCCTCGTCTTTTAAAAATTCGCCGTCGATAATAAATACCTTCATGTCATCATACGGCACGTCGGTCTTGCCGACAAGATAATTGATAAGGCTTTCAGCGCACATATAGTGGACGATTTCTCGCGGCGTGTAGAAAGCGCCTTTTGACTTGCGGTCTTTCGCATCAAGTAGATTCTCAAATATCTTACCGAGCATTTCCGGGTCAACAGCGACTTCACGCTCCAGAGGTTCGTCCTCATTCATGGTGAAGTTATAGCGGTCAAATATATCAAGAATACCGTCTGCGTTGCGCTCGCCTTTTTCGTCTATATTGGAGAAAATATCGTTTGGGATTTCAAATTTGCTGTACTGCCAATCATAGCCCTCAAGCGGTTCAAACAAGCCGCCGTTTAGGAAGGGGATTTTACAGTTGAACCGTTTGTAATAATGACTGTTCCCACGCTTCTGATTCAGGGCTTCGTAAAAGAGCGGTTCCAAATAATCGTCAAAGAAATTACGGGTCTTGCAACTCGTGAAAAGATGACGTACAAATCTTTTTTCGCCCTTACCCCATTCGTCAACCTTAAAACACCCTGCCGCTATATCGGCATCATCATCGGATAACGATTGTGCGGCTCGTATTTCAAGCCGATACTCGTCTGCGGATACAGGTTGATATATTTTGGGAATTATCTCACGAGAAGCGCGGCTTTTGTAAAAAGCGTTTTTATATTCTTTATCCGTCAGCTTATGAGGAAGTACGCCAATCCCGAGCCAGCCTTTCTTTTGCAGAAAATACAAGAAGGCAAGCTGCCCCATGAGCTTTTTAGCGAACTGCTCACTTGTGAATCCACATCGAGTCGCTTCTTCATTGAATATCTCAGAGCCGTCAAGATGTTCTTTCAAACTGAAATACTTTTCCTTATACTGCTCGAAGAAGTCTTTAGTTACGCGCTCCACGCTAAACGCTTCCTCGATTTTATCAAGCGTCGGTTTATAGTTTTCATCACGGAAAATAGGATAGAGCTGTTCCATCGCCGTATGGCAAGGTTCATTTTCTCCAACAAGATATGAATACCGTTTGGCGGGGGTTAAGTTCATTTTTACCCGACCTGCGGCAAGCTCATAATCGAGCCGAATAAATGACAGTCGCCAACGCGGGTCATCATCAGTATAAAACGCGGCAATAGCTCCGTCATGGCCCCCGTTTGTCAGGAGTTTAGAGATAAAGCTGCGCTGCATACTCCTCGCGCGTTCTACCGTCCGTCCCCTTTGCAATTTGACGGCAAATACATCAAGCGTTTCTTTGTCCGCCGTGTAAGAAGCTATGTGCCTGTACGATTCAACGGTATACTTATATTCATTCGGAATATCCGTATTGTCCCTGTTTGGGTTTATGATTTTCATACCGCCAAAAAACTCCGTGGCAAAGCGCATAAACCGCTCTGATGTGAAGCGGTTTTGGAATGTTTCTTTCAGAATACTTAATTTCGCGTCCATTGTTATGCCTCCCCGTTTTTAAGCCAGCATGACAGGATTACCTGCTTGATTCCTATCATCACGTTTCGTTTTTGATTGCGCCCGGCAAAATATCTGTCGGGTATGCGGTCATATATCTCTGCAAATAGTTGCAACTCGTCGGTTTCTTTTTTTGCTATTTTCAAAACATCCTTTGTGATGTTCGCCGGGATTTCTCCGTTTTGCCAAAGCTCAGTCATTTTTTGGATGCGTTCTTCTTGTGGTTCGGTAAGCCTTTTGCATTTTGAAAGTGCTTTGAGCAGCTTAATTGCTTTCGCGTCATTGCCGGCAACGGTTACGCTATCAAAATCCGCCGTTTCTTCTTCAACCAATTTATCATCGAACGCTGTTTTGTTTAAGCCCAAATGGTCAAAAAAGCGCGCGCCAATAGCGATACGATTATCAGTAGGTGTCGCCTGCATTAATTTTATTGCTTCAAGGAATGTAATGCCAGATGTTTCATCGCCCTCAGTCTTGAAAAACATTTTCAAATAACCTTTGCGAAGAAATGTCACAGTAGCAGCGTCTTCAACAAGGGCAGAGCACTTTCCCGATTTCGCTTTTCGCGGCAACCGTTTTATCCTATCGAAAAGCGGCGTTTCTTCATCACGGATTCGGCGGATTTCGTTGAGGTAAAACAATTCGGGGTTACCGCTGTCTTCATCGTCCATTTCTGCGGTCAAATCGGCGTACAGCTTGTGTGATGTAACTTGCTCGTCATCGCTCAGATATTTGAAATCCTCGCCCAATGTATCGTGAAACGCTTGCAATTTTTCTGTAATTCGGTCTGTTAGCGGCAAGTGTTTATCGGTCTGCGCTGTTGGGAAAAAGTTAAATACATATATCCTGTCAAACTCTGTGCCGACACGGTTTATGCGCCCGACGCGCTGCATGATTCTGGTCGGGTTCCACGGCAAATCGTAGTTAATTAAAACACCGGAGCGATGTAAGTTGACGCCCTCAGCAAGAACATCTGTCGTAATAAGGATGTTGTATTTATCATCGTACTTTTCTGCAAATTTAGGATTGAAACTGTATTCTATCTCACGCTTTAGTGCCGGACTGCTGTCGCCGCTGAATACAACAACGCTTTCTCCATAAATAGCGCTGAGTTCTTTGCCGAGATAGCTCGCCGTTTCTTTGGATTCGGAAAAGATAATCAGCTTGTTATTTTTTAAGATTAAATTCTTTTTTAGTTCCCGCTTAAACTCATCCAGCTTAGGGTCTGTGTCGATTTCAGCCCAAGCATCGAAAAGCCGCTTTAGCATCTCAAGGTCTCTTTCTAATGCACTCATAAAGTCTTTACTGAATTCTGAAAATGCAAAATGCTGAATCTTATCCGTGTCAACAAGCTCCATCAATTTCTCATCGTCACCGCTGTCGAGCAGATCATATACATTAACCTGTTTGCTTATGTAGACGTCACCCGCATGGCACATATCAATAAATTGCGTGTAGGATTCGATAAACCGCCTAAGCGTATTCTTAAAAGCAAAGAAACTGCTTTCAAGGCGCTTTACAAGAATGGATTTCATAAACCCGCTCATGTTGGCTTGCGCTGTCATTTGCTGTTTCTGCTCATTGGTCGGATTGATAAGGTAAAGCAACGGCGAGTATCGAGCATAATGGAGTGCCCGTATCGTTTGCATGGTATGAGTGAAAACCTCATCGGTCTTTTCATCGAAAGTATATATGACTTGCTCCGGCGTTCCGAGTTTAGGAAAAGTCAATCCTTGTTGACGTAAATCGGCGGCATAGTATTCTGTTATCTCGCGTCGGGTACGCCGTATCATAATATTGCGAAGGAGCTTATCTCGTATTTCCTCAGAATTACGGCGCATCTGTTCCGCGTATTCTTGCGAGCCTTTTTGTTTCTTTGCGAGCTTTCCGCGAAGCCCACGGAAAAAACCCTCTAAGTTTTTTGTGTAGGGGATTATTGTGCTGTTATGTTTGGGTTGGAATAAATAAATCTGGTTTTCAATATCGCTTGAATAGTTGTTAATAGGCGTTGCGGATATGAGAACGACTTTTTTGTCGTAGCATATCTCATGCAATAGCTTAAACGATTCGGTATCATCGTTTCTGAAACGGTGTGCTTCATCAATAAAAACATACTTGTAATCGTCTATGCCATCCTCAATGAGTTTATCTAATTTGCCGAGGGACTCAACTTTTGCCGCAACATCGAAATCGCGCAAGACATTTTCCCAATAAGATACGAGGACAGGCGGACATATAAACAGTTTCTTGCCCTTTTTCACTTTCTTTGCAAGCATGGCGCATATATAAGTCTTGCCAAGACCGACAACATCCGAAATAAAAACTCCGCCGTATGCTTCGAGCTTCTTCTCCGCCTCAACTACCGCGTCAAGTTGATATTGTAACCGCATGAAATCATCGGGTAGCAATTCGTCAAGTACAGCTTCCTTGTCGGTGTTTATCTCCTCCATGAAATATTCATAAAGCGTTTTCAAATAAAGCTCGTAAGGGGTTATATCGTCGCGCAGCCATGTGTTTTTTTCTATTGTCTCAACATAGACCTCGCTGATGTCAATGCCCTTTTCCCAAAGTTCGTTAAATTTTTCTAACGCAAAATGAACGTCGCGGCTGTCTTTTAACTCAACATTAAATTCAAGATTGTTGACCAATCCCGCAAGCGAGAAATTGCTTGAACCTGTGATGACGCTACCATAACGCTCCGGATCTCTTTCGGGATTTTTTCGCATGATATAAACTTTAGCGTGTATAGGAGACTCGGGATAAATTCTCATTTCAATTTTGCCCAAACGCAACCATTCTATAAAAGCCCTAACACCCTGCTCAATGCTGAGGGAGTCATCGCTCTGGTTAAATTCTTCTTCAATAGACTGCTGATAAGTATCTTTGGTTTCCTTGTGTGACAGATGGATTATTTCTAAAGTCTTGGCATCAACATTAAGCCCTACAAGTATGCGGATTTTATCAATATCCTGCATTGCGGGATACAGCTTGAAAAAACCGCTTGTGCGGAAGTATCCGACAAGAATATCAAAAAATTGCGTATTGTTTTTTAATATGACATTAAAGCGCGAATAAAGGTCGCGCTCCGGCTCATTTGTAAAAAACGTCAAGTCGTTATACGGCAAGATGTACCCTCCCATTCACAGTGTAATTTCGAGGTTGATAACTTCGTCAGTTATCTATCCTTGTTATCTTTTGGGCGTACTGCGGGTTTGCGTCCGTTTTTCGCTCGTCCGTCAGCAGGTTTTTGTGTGCCTTTTGGAATAAGCCAACCGCGCTTTAGCCTGAGTGCGCCCTCAATTTGTCCATTAGCACATAAAACTTGAACTCGCCTATCGGTAATTCCCCATGCTTCTGCGGCTTCTTGCGCCGTTATCCAGTTAAATTCCATCACAGTACCTCACGGAAATCAATTCGTCTTCAGCATTATATATCGAATAGCCGAATAATTCAAGAGAAAAAGAAAATTTTTTCGGCTGATAAAAAAGACAGGGCTTAGTTTCATCAAACCCTTGTCCTGTCTTGATTATCATGGTTGCTATATTTATTCAAAACCGCGCTACCGAGAACTTCTCCTTGACAAACTTGTCCTAACGCCTTCGTATATTTTAAATCGCCGCAAGGGCGTTGTCAATCATCGTTGGTTTACTCATAACATCAGCCAAAAGTGTCGAAAACCGGGAAACTAAAAAAAGTGAGTCCCAACGAAGCGCGTGCTCTCGCCCTTTGGAATAGTGATGTCCTGAATAGATACGTTACCGGAAGACTCCAAAAAAAATGTCGTGCAATATCCCGCATAGATATTGACAACGACCGATTAATATGGTATCAATAAAACAAGGGCGATAACCTCCTTTCTTGGCGGTTAGCCCGGTAGGCTTTCACTTCTTTGATTTAGAAGCCGCTTATCCTGTCCGGGGGCGGCTTCTGCGTTTCACTATTATTGTAATCGTGAAGATTCCAACGTGCAGTGTTACGCGCATATGCTTCACCTCGCTTTCGCAAAGTGTCGCTAACCGCCTCGCCCTTGTCTGTCAAGTATACCAAACGCAAAACGAGTTATCAATAATCGTTTGATTCATCGTTTGGGTTCTTATCTTCAACGGGCAGCTTTGTGTTGCAAATTACCGGAAGACTCCAAAAAAAATGTTGTGCAATATCCCGCTTAGATATTGACAACGACCGACTGATATGGTATCAATTAAACAAAAGGCGCTGCCGGTAACGGTTAGCCTGAAAAACGAGGACTAGAAAATAGCCGCTAGTTGTTAGGCTGGGCGGTTATTTTCTATTGTCCTTTCCGGACTTCCACGCCATGTAGATCGCGACACTCGCGAGAACCAGCGAAAGAACTTCGTACAGTGACAACAGCATCCCCGCGTCGTCGCGGATTCCGCTTAGTCTCGCGTTCGGCTAAATCCGAACGCTCGCTCGCTTCATCGCTCCTCCTTTTCAAATCGAAGCCAGCTTCGATTTGAGGAGGACGAGCAACGGAGCGGAGCGTATACTCGGCGAACAGCCGAGTGTAGCGTAGCGGAGTTTGTGAGGACGAAACCGCATACCGTTATGGCAACGCCTTCATATATTTTAAATCGCCGCAAGGGCGTTGTCAATCATCGTTGGTTTACCCAAAGATCGGTCAAAAATGTCTAAAAAGCAACCCGTGCCTGGCGTGTTCTTTGTGCGACAGCCCCGGATGACAATGTCATCCTATGATAAAAACGCTGCGCCTATGATGCCGGCGTCGTTGCCGAGCTCGGCCCTGACTATGCGCGTTTGAGGCTGTTTCAATGAAAAACGCGTATATTTTTCCGCGTCTACCGCCTCTTGCAGGGGCTTCGCGAAACAGTCCCACTCATTTGATATGCCTCCGCCAATGCAAAACATTTCCGGGGCGATCATGTTAATTATATTGACGACGCCAGCGGCGAGATGTTCAATATATCGCTCAACCGTCAGCCGCGCTGCCCTGTCGCCTGCCCGAAACGCTTCAAATATAAGCTTTCCGCTTATTCTCTTTTCAAGCCCGCCGCAAAGCTCCCACAGCAGGCTTTCGGGATGCGTTCTCATGAACTCATTTGCAGTTCTGTTGATTCCAGATGCGGACGCATACCTCTCCCAGCAGCCTTTCCGCCCGCAACCGCATTCTCGCCCTCCCGCGATGATGACCATATGCCCCAACTCGCCCGCAGCGCCGTTTATTCCTGTATGCAGACGTCCGCCCAATATGATTCCGCCGCCTACTCCGGTCCCGAGAGTGATAAGCACGACGTCCTGGGCGCCTTTCGCGCCGCCTGCGACGGCCTCGCCCAAAGCGGCGCAGTTCGCGTCGTTTCCTATATTGACCGGGCAACTGTATCTGGTATGCAGTTTTTGAACTATGTTGACCCCGCTGATCGGCAGGTTCGGCGTGAAAATCACCTCGCCCGTTTCGTTGTTTACAGCGCCCGGTATGCCGATTCCGATGGATGAGGGCGTCGCGCCGTCCTCCATCAGCATTTCGCAGACGCGGAACAGCCCGTCAGTTACGCCTTCGGCTCCGCGATCCGTCACCGTTGGCATTCCGGCGCGCTTAATAATCGCTCCGCTTTTGTCGACCACGGCAGCCGCGATATTTGTCCCTCCAAGATCGATACCTATATGCATTTTTGTATAACCTTCCCTCCTAAGGCGGGCAAGCCGCAATGCAGAATGCAGAATGCGGAATTATGTCACAGGGCTTAGGTATTTCAACAGAATGCGCCATAACTGCTGTGATGTGAACGGCTTGCCCAAACAGTCGGGCATGCCGTGCTTTTTGTAGTTTTCAAGTTCTCCGACCATGATGTTTGCGGTCATTGCCACTATCGGCGTTCCCGTACCCATATCCGCTATCCGCGTCGCGGCTTCCAGCCCGTCCATTACCGGCATGAACATGTCCATAAATATTAAGTCAAAGGGCTTTTCTCCCGCGCTTACCCGCCGCGCGACCATTTCTACGCCTATTTCTCCGTTTTCCGCCATTTCCGAGCGAAGCCCCACACGCGCCAGATGTTCGCCGATAACCTCCTGATTCATTGCGTTGTCGTCACAGACCAAAATCAACCCGTCGAACTTCGGTTTAGCGATTTTTCCCGATATCATTGGGATGCCCTTATCATTGTTGGCGTCGTCCATCGTTTCAAAAATTATTTCAAAACTGAACGTGCTGCCCACGCCCGGGGCGCTCTTGACTGACAGCTCGCCGCCCATCAGCTCCACAATGCTTTTTGATATGGCAAGCCCAAGCCCCGTGCCGCCATAGTTGCGCGTAATGCCCGAATCAGCCTGCACAAAAGAATCAAATATCCTTTTCGTCTGGCCGGGAGTCATCCCAATACCGCTGTCGCTGACCTCAAAGTATACCGAACATTTCCCTTCCGCGCGCTCGGCCGGCTTTGCTGACAGCGATACCGAACCGGTTTCCGTAAATTTTACCGCATTGGATAAAAGATTCAAAAGCACTTGATGGAGCCGCACAGGGTCTCCCACCAGCTTCATGCCCGTTACCGGTTCCTCGTTCAGTTTCAGCGCAATGCCCTTCTCTTTGATGTTTGGCATTATGACAGATTGGCATCGCGAAATGATGCTATGCAAATCGAAAGGCACGCTTTCTAATTCCATTTTTCCTGATTCTATTTTTGAGATATCCAGAATATCGTTTATTATATTGAGCAGCCATTTGGCGTTTTCCATGATTTTTTTCAGATAGTCCTTTGTTTTCGGCACTATGGCGAGATCCCCCGCAAGTTCCGCAAATCCCAGGATGCTGTTCATGGGGGTTCGTATCTCGTGTGACATCACGGCTAAAAATTCGGATTTAGCTCGGCTGGCGAGTTCTGCGGCTTCCAGCTGCCGCCGCTCGGTGATATCTGTATAATACCCCTCCATGATATGGGGCGTGCCGTCCGGATTGGTCTCTATCACGCGGGAGCGTTCCCAAATCCATTTCTCCGTACCGTCCCTGGCAATGATCCTGTACGTGACTTCAGCGGGCAGCCCTTTTGCAAGCGTTTCCTCCCCGTGTTTTAACAAATACTCGACGTCGTCGGGATGCACTATATCCAGAAACTTAAAGTCCGGGTTGCCGATTATTTCCTCCGAGGAATATCCTGTAAGTTCCAGACAGCCTTCGCTGACAAAGGTGCATGTGAAAAATGGCAAAGTGCAAACATTTTGATAAACTACCCCGGGCAGATTATTTATCATCGCTTCAACGCGGGCCGTCATAGCTGAAAGCCTGGCCGCCTGTTCGGAGGCGATTTTATTTTTTTTCTTATCTCTAAAATGCACAAAAATCAGCAAAAAAATAATAAACAGAAACATAATGGATGCGGTTATCAGCCATGCTCTCTGCGTCATTGCCAGTTGTGCGCGTAAATCCTCAATCGTTTCCAACCGATATCCCCCCACTGCTTTTTGGGCAAACACTTGAGTTATATTGTAACACTATTTCTACAATATTTAAACTTATTTTTGCACATTTAACGCAAATCGTGTATAATGACCATTGCAGTTGCTAACCACCTGTCTGCTGACATGCGGGATGCCCCCGCAGTTTGACCGCCATTAGGAGGATGCTTATTGTGAAAAAAATCTTGTCGATGCTCATTTCCGCTGTAATTCTGGCAGTATTAACTGCAGGTTGCAGCGGAGATTCAACTCCCGGACCCGCTTCGGACCCGACTCAGGAAAGACCTAAAATAGCAATGCTCATTCCGGGGCTTCTCGGCGACATGTCCTTCTTTGACGCGGCGGCGGCTTCCCTCCCCCTGCTTGAAAGGGAGCTTGGCGCCGAAACAAGGATAGTCGAAATGGGTACTGACGTGACAAGATGGCTTCCCACATTTCAGGACTATTGCGAACAGGATTTTGACTTGATCATTACGATCGCCGACCCTGTCGTTGACACTCTGCTTGAAGCTGCGGCAATGTTCCCTGACCAGAAGTTTTTCAACCTTGACTCGAGCTTGTCCGCTGATATTCCGGATAATATCTATGTCATGGTGGCAAAAATGGGAGAGATGAGTTTCCTCGCCGGACTGGTCGCCGCGCTCAAGGCCGAGGAACTGGGCACCGACGCCATTGGCTTTATCGGCGGCATGGATCTGCCGGGCATCAACGAATTCCTGATAGGGTACATAGACGGCGCGCAGCACATCAATCCCGATATCAAGGTCGCTTTTTCCTACGTCGGGGATTTTTCCGACCCGGGCAGGGGCAAAGAGAACGCGCTTATCCTATATAACAGCGTGCCGATCATATATCAGGCGGCCGGCGCTTCCGGGCTTGGCGTGTTTGACGCCGCTAAAGACTTTGCCGCCAGAGGCATGCCCCGTTTCGCCATCGGCGTCGACTCGGATCAGGCAATGGAGCTGAGCGAAAGCGACCCCGACGCCGCAGGTCTCATCATAACTTCGGCGGTAAAACAAATACCCGAATATACGCTCGACGCCGTGAAACGGTTTTTAAACGGCGAGGCGGCGTTCGGCACTCAAAGTTATGTGGGCCTCAGGGAAAACGGCGTATCTATCGCGAAGAACTCATTTTATGAACGGCTTTTGAGCGCGGAGAACCGCGCCCGCGTGGACGAATTGGAACGCAAGCTCGTCGCGGGTGAGCTTAACGCCATAAACACTATCAACATGCCGATGGAAGAAGTTGAAAGGATTCGCAATTCTGTAAGGCCATAACAATGAATATTCTGGAGATGCGGCAGATCACTAAGGTTTATGATAACGGCGTCGCGGCCAACAGGAATGTTGACTTTTCGTTGCGGGCCGGGGAGATTCACGCCCTGGTCGGGGAAAACGGCGCAGGTAAGTCCACGCTCATGAAGATACTGTTTGGCATGGAACGGCCGTCTTCCGGAAAGATAATCCGCAACGGCAAGGCACTCGACATGCGTTCTTCAAAAGACGCTATCGCAAACGGCATAGGCATGGTGCATCAGCATTTCATGCTTGTTGAATCGTTTACCGCGGCCCAGAACATTTTACTTGGGATCGAGCCTCGGCGGGGCTTCTTGGTAAGCCTCGACAAAGCGGCGGAGTTTGCCCGCAGGCTCAGCGAAAAGTACAACCTTCATATCGATCCGACGGCGCGCGTAGGCGGCCTGCCCGCAGGAGCCAAGCAAAAAATAGAAATACTGAAGGCGTTGGCGCGCGGCGCCGATATTCTGATCCTTGACGAACCGACCGCCGTGCTTACCCCGCAGGAGACGGACCGCCTTTTCGGTGAGTTGAAAGAGTTGAGCGCGGCGGGACATACCATTGTCTTTATCTCACATAAAATTCGCGAGGTAATGGCCGTATCGGACCGCATAACGATCATGCGCGGCGGCACGCGCGTAGGGGTGTTCGATACAGATGACGTCTCAGAACAGGAAATCGCAAGCAAAATCATGGGCAAAGAAGCCGGCTCGGAAACTTCGCGGCATATCCCCGCACCGCCGCGCCCCGCTGAAAGGGGCGAGGTCAAAATAAAAGTCAGGGATTTGACCTTAACCGGAATCTGCGGCGAGCCTATGCCGGACGGCGTCAGTTTTGATGTGCGCGGCGGCGAGATACTCGGCGTCGTGGGCGTGCAGGGCAGCGGACAGACCCAACTTGTCGAAGCGCTTACCGGCCACCTTGTTCAGGACGGGGGCTGTGTCTTCATAAACGGCAATGATGTTTCTAAGTTTAGCATGAGACAGTTCAGAGACTCAGGGTGCGGCTTTATTCCGGAGGACAGGCTCCGTCAGGGAGTCGCCGCGGACGCCGACATCAGAGAGAACATGATCTCCGGTGAGTATGCAACGCCGCATATCAGCAAACTCGGCGTGCTCCGCCAAAGAAGCATTGACGAGTTTGCCGAAAAGCTTGTCGCGGAGTATGATATTACGTGCGGCGGCATTTCGTCGAAGGTTTCGACGCTGTCCGGCGGAAACATGCAAAGAGTGGTAGCCGCGCGCGAGTTCAGGTCGGCTTCCGAAGTTTTGATAGCGGAACAGCCTACACGCGGCGCGGATATAGGCTCGGCTAAAATCATTCATGAAAAAATTCTGGCGTTGCGCGCAAGCGGCTGCGCCGTGCTGCTTGTTTCCGCGGATCTTGGCGAGGTTATGCGTTTGTGCGACAGCCTTATAGTGATGTATGGCGGGAAAATCGCCGCGTACTTTGACGACATCTCTGCCGTGACGGAAGAAAAACTCGGCTTATTTATGCTCGGCTTGGAGACGCACAGCCGTGAGCAGATCGCGAGGGCTTTCAATGACCGGCAAATGGTTTAACAATATGCGCGGGCGGGCGGGCAATACTACCGCCGCAAACCCGGCCTCCTCCCTGCCGCGCACGAACCGCAGAACATGGTTTAGCCTCTTTCGCGCGGGCGCCGCGCTGATCATAGCGTTTCTATCAGCGTTTTTGATCATTGCGCTGTGCAGCGCGGAACCGCTTTTTTCAATCAGGACATTCTCGCTCGGCCCCTTTACCCAGGGACGCTATATAGGCAATATAGTTGAGCTTGCCATCCCGCTTATCTTCTCGGGCCTCGCGATGTCCGTATTGTTTAAAGCTTCGCTTTTCAATCTGGGGGGCGAGGGCGTATTTTATATCAGCGGTTTGCTCGTTTCGACTTTGGCGATTTTCATCCCTATGCCCGCAGGGGTTCACCAAACCGTAATCATCCTTACGGGCTGCGCTGCCGGCGCCGCCGTCATGCTTATTCCCGGCTATCTCAAGGCGAAGTTCAACGCCAACGAGCTTGTGACGTCACTCATGCTAAACAGTATTTTCTTCGGCATTGGAAGCTATGTGTTAAGCCGCTATCTTCGCGACACCGCGACGGGCGCGCTGATGTCATACAGGTTTGAGCCTTCCGCGCTCTTGCCCCGGATAATACCGGGCACCCGCATACATCTGGGTCTTGTTATCGCTCTGCTATGCGTGGCTGCGATGCATTTTTTTATTTTCAAAACAAAATGGGGCTACGAAATACGCATGACCGGCGCGAACAAAGAGTTCGCGGTTTACTCGGGCATGGATGTCTTTAAGGTGATTTTGCTTGTGCATGTCATCGCGGGAGTTCTAGCTGGCATGGGCGGAGCGGTGCAAGTCACGGGAATGCACAGGCGGTTTGAATGGGATTCGCTGCCCGGTTTTGGTTTTGACGGTGCTCTCATAGCGATGCTGGCGGGCAACAATCCGCTGGGCGTTTTGGGCGCGTCCTTTTTTGTCGCATATCTCCGTATCGGCGCGGACATGGTCGCCCGGCTTTCAGACGTGCCGACCGAAATGATTTCAATACTTCAGGCGATCATCCTCCTATTAGTATCCGCCGAACGTTTCCTAAACCGTTCCAAAGCAGGGGCTAAGTCCTTAAAACCGTCCGCGTAGCGGACACAGCATTTGTACACTGTACACTGTACACTGTACACTGTACACTGTTATTTGGGGGTGGCATTGGTGACCGCGCTGCTTGACATCATCCTTACCTCAGAATTTTTCTTCTCAATACTGCGCGTGTCCACGCCGATAATTTTCGCTGCAATGGGCATGGTCGTAGCCAATAACGCCGGAATCCCCAACTTGGCGCTCGAGGGTACGATGCTGATCAGCGCTTTTTTGGGCATGCTTGTAGGCTCATTCACAAACAGCGCTGCCGCAGGCTTGATGGGCGCACTGCTTGGCGGTATCGCTTGCGCCGGGCTTCTCGCTTTTTTCACGCTGAGATACCGCGCCAATGTGGTATTGGGCGGCATAGCCATAAACGTCCTAGCGTCAGGCGGAACCGTTTTCTTTCTGTACCTGTACACCGGTGATAAAGGCACATCGGCGTCGATTGCTGGCGTGACCCTTCCGCACATTGATATTCCTGTGCTAAAAAGCATTCCCGTATTGGGCGCCGTCTTTTCGGGGCATCACATTCTTACTTATATTGCCCTGCTGTCAGCGGCCTTTGTGTATGTATTTTTAAAGCATACGCCAATGGGCTTCCATTTGCGGGCAGTGGGAGAAAACCCCGACGCGGCTCGATCCGTCGGGATCAACACGGTAAGGGTCAAAACGCTGGCGCTGTTGATAAGCGGCCTGCTTGCGGGCATGGGCGGAGCGTTCATGTCTATGGGTTATGTATCTTGGTTCGCAAGGGACATGATCGCCGGCAGGGGTTGGATCGCGATAGCGGCGGAGGCAATGGGTAGGTCCACCGTGATTGGGACGTTCCTCACCTCTTTGCTGTTCGGCGCGGCGGACGCGTTTTCCAATGCGGCGGGAACTATGGGCATGCCGTCGGAGTTAGTGCGCACCATACCATATTGCGCCACGCTGTTAGGGCTCATCTTGTTTTCCGTGCGAGCATACAGGAAAGGGAAAACCTCCTCCTCCCTATAACTCTTTCTTCAACATCTCGTTCACGGCGCCCGGGTCGGCTTTGCCGGCCATTTTTCTCATCACCTGGCCGACAAGGAATCCAAAAGCCTTGTCCTTGCCGCTGCGGTAATCGCTGACGGATTTCTCGTTTTCGGCGAGAACTTCCCGAATCGCGGCCTCAAGCAAGCCGGTATCGGCCACCATTCCTAGCCCTTGTTCTTTGACGTAGGTTTCAGGGTCTATCCCCTCTTCCATGACCTTTGCCAACAATTTTTTCCCCGTTGCGCGGTTGATTGTTTTATTATCGACCAGCTTCATCAGGCACGCAAATTTCCCGCAGTCGATCGCTATGTCTTCATCGCCCTTGCCTAATGCCTTTGATGCGGCAAGCAGGTCCCCGATTATCCAGTTTGAGACTTCTTTGGGTTTTTCAAAACGTTTCAGCGTTTCATCGAATATACTTGAAAGATTCCTGCTGCCCGTTATGAGGCCGCTGTCATATTCCGGCAATCCAAGCTGCGCCGTCATGCGCTCAAACTTTGCTTGCGCCGTCTCCGGCAAGGCGGCGCGGACGCTTTCTATCCACTCCCCGCTGATGTGTACCGGCGCAATCTCTGGGTTTGGGAAGTAACGGTAATCCGCCGCCTCCTCTTTCGCGCGCATGGAGAATGATTCGCCGCTGTCGTCATCCCATCGCCGCGTTTCCTGAACAAGCGTCTCGCTCCCTGTTTCCAATGCGTCTATATGGCGGTTCGACTCGTATTCGATGGCGCGGGCTATGGCTTTAAGCGAATTCATGTTTTTTATCTCGGTGCGCGTGCCAAGCACATCGCTGCCCTTTTCGCGGACGGATATGTTGACGTCGCACCTCATGGAGCCTTCCTGCATTTTGCAGTCCGACACTCCGGCGAAACTGAGCAGAGAGCGCAGCTTTTCAAGGTATGCGACTACTTCGGCAGCCGTGCGGAAATCCGGGTTTGAGACGATTTCCACCAACGGAACCGACGTGCGGTTGAAATCGACCAGGGAAGCGCGGGTATACGGGTCGTGAACCAGTTTCCCCGCGTCCTCTTCCATATGTATCTGTTTGAGCGTGATGCGTTTCGCGGCGGCGTCTTCCGCCTCGATCTCTACCCATCCGTTTTTGCATATGGGCGCGAACCACTGGGTTATCTGATATCCTGCGGGCAGATCGGGATAGAAGTAATTCTTTTTGTCAAAGGTCATAACGGGCGATATTTCGCTGTTCGTGAGGAGCGCGGCCGCAATGCCAAGCTCCACGGCTTTTTTGTTCAGGACCGCCGGCATCCCCGGCATCCCGGCGCAGGCGGGGCACACGTTCTCGTTTGCGTCCGCGCCGAACTTCGCCGAGCACGAGCAAAACATTTTCGATTCCGTCGATAATTCGACATGGACCTCAAGCCCCATGACTACTTCATATTTCATAGCCCCATCTCCTTGATCGCCGAAACTAAGATTTCTTCACAACCGACGTCAGCCACAAGCGTGATCCAACCTGAGCCAAAGGGCATTGTCAAGGCCGGCAACCCGCACAGCCTCGGCAGCGCATGCAATCCGAGCCGCCATTCCGCCGCTTTGTCAAGCGGGGATATGAGTATCGCGTCATACTTGTCAAATTCCAAAGACTCCTTGATAATGCGGCGTATACGCATGGCTTTGTCGTAATACCGCATATAGTTTTCCTGCGACAGGACCATCGCCCCCATCATCACCGCATGCTTTGCGTCCTGCCCGAACCCTTCCGTCCGGCTTTTGGCATACAGCTCGTGAAGCTCCGAAAAGCTGTCCGTCCTGTAGCCGAATTTTATGCCGTCATAACGGCTGAGATTTCCGTTTATCTCAGCGCAGCACAAGATTTGCATAACCTGCTCGTAAACCTCAAAATGCTTCAAATCAATATCCACCGTGTTAAATTCCCCGATGACTCCAACCGAAGAAGCGCTCCCGGATTCTTGGGGAAACAAGTTCTGCGGAACCCCAATCGTAAACTTTCCTCTTTTCTCTTTCCTCTTTCCACTATCAATCATCGCCCCATCCTTCGGATCATGCCCGGAAATGACCGACAGTACGCGGAACCCATCCTCGGGCGTTTTGCACACTATCCCGATTTGATCCATCGACGCCGCAGCGGGGATGAGCCCGTATCTTGAGACAGTGCCGTAAGTCGGATGAATATAGCATAATCCGCGCGCCGCCGCCTGCTGCCCGATTGCGCCCGTATAGTCATTGCACAGCGCGAAAGAGGCGGCGCCTTCGGCGACTGCCGAAACCGCCCCGGATGTTTCCAGCGGCGCATCCGCGAAAAGGCCGGAGATTCCGAATTCGTCCATTTTGGTTTTGCCAAGTATGGCAATCCCTGCCGCCTCAAGGCGCGACACAACGGTCGCGTCCAGCGGAGATATGAAATTCCCCAGCATTTTTGAACCCGCCGTCGCCAGACGCCCTTTATGCATTATCGAATCTTCCAACACAGCGCACTCTGCGCCCGCCGGACGATTAATTTTGTATTCTGTAATATAATAATCCATAACTCTCAACTTTCAACTCTCAACTCTCAACTCTCAACTCTACTCCAGCGTTCCCGGCACCTTGAAATACCCGTCATGCTTATCGGGGGCGTTCGCCATGATTTCGTCCCTCGTCATGATTTTTTCCGAGATATCCTCACGCAGCACCGTATGGATATCGAGAACCGACGTCAACGGCGCGACCGCGTCCGCATCGATTCCGTCAAGCGCGGAAATGCTCTTGGCAAAAGCCCCAGCGCGCTTCTCAAGCACTCCCCGCTCATCATCGGGCAAATCGAGCGCCGCCATAGCTTCGTATTTTGCGATATCGATCAATATGATCACCCCTTCTTCTTGCTAACCTCTATTTCCCGCAGTATTTTCATGGCTTTTTTGTAGTTGCTGTTATTGTTCTTGTACAACGTTTTCTCGTTTGTCGGCTTAAATCCGTTCGCTACATAGATGCCGATTGCCTTATGGCTCCATGTCTGCGTGTGCAGATAAAAATCGGCATCGCCGTAAAACTCCGTCAACAATTCCAGAGCCCGGGAAATGATTGCCTTGCCCAGGCCCAAGCCCTGATATTCGGGGTCTACCCCGACCCAGAACAGCCAGGGGCGGATTTCCCCGTCCACATGCCTCCACCATGCCGTGGAGGTCGCTATTTTCACGCCGCCGCCGTTTTCGATGAAAATGCAGCGCCGGCGAAGCTCGTCCTTATACGGCAAAAAGTCTCCGGCAAAGCGCATCAGCGCGGCAAACTCGCTGTCAAATTCAAGGACCGACGTCTCAATCCTCGCCCAGCTTGTCTCGTCGCCTTCATTCCAAAAGGCAAAGCTATAGCCCTGCGGCAAAGTGTACGGCAACGGGGGCGTCCCCGCCTTTTTTCGCATAAATAAGCCCGCATACGGCACGCTTTTGTCGAGCATAGACAATCCCCTTCTGCAAATTCAGGGAACGGCGGTTTCTAAAGATTCCCGCATATATAATACTCCAAACGACATACAATATCCAGCAAAATTTTGTCAAACAGGCAAAAAAACAAGTTTTTCCCCTCGTGATATCCTTCGTATATTTTGACTTCCGACCCCTGATTCCTTGCTCATAACTTTAGGTTGCGGACGCAGTCTGCCGTATGCTATACTGTGACCGTCGCGAGTATAGAATTAACGCGAGGACTGTGGAGGGCGCTATGAAACAGCGGAACCGTCCCCCTGTTCAGTCCCCCTGTTTCATGAATTGTGAATTTATACGGAGGTGCTTACGGCCATGAAAAAACTGCCGTTGGGAATCCAGAATTTTAAGGAAATCGTTGAAGGCAAATATGTCTATGCCGACAAAACGGAGCATATCTATAGGCTGATAAACGGCACAAAGAACAATTTCCTGTCGCGCCCGAGGAGGTTCGGGAAATCGCTCCTGCTCGACACGATAGGCGAGGTGTTCAAAGGCGAAAAAGAACTGTTCAAAGGACTGTGGATATACGATTCGGACTACGATTTCGCAAAGCACCCGGTAATCAGGCTCGACATGAGCAACATCCCGAACAAGACGCCGGAAGTGTTGGAAAACTATCTATCGAAAGAGGTAAGCGTCCGTTTGCTGCAAGAAGATATTAGCACTATAGGCGAAGAACCCGGGTTTCTGTTTAAACAGTTGATCGAAGAGCTGCACAAAAAATACAGCGAGCGCGTCGTCGTGCTGATAGACGAATACGACAAAC
>Ga0099364_10004320_pt1 | contig 21595 bp, 19 predicted proteins | sample TergutTh196P3_FD_73070 | JGI IMG/M metagenome (GOLD analysis project Ga0099364, IMG submission 73070) | Microcerotermes parvus P3 segment gut microbial communities from Pointe-Noire, Republic of the Congo - Th196 P3 | ecosystem: Host-associated > Arthropoda: Insects > Digestive system > Gut ... | reverse complement strand
AAAAACGGGAATGGGCTACCTAAAGGTAAAATCGCAAAAAAGGCAAACGAAAGCCGTATTTTTCCAACGCAACGTTAAGGGACAACTGGTTCTGCTCTGTTTCCGCAAGGGCAATCCATTCTTTCGCAACAAGCGGCTTAATATCGACTTCCGTTAGTTCCGTCTTACCTTTTATCAGCGTTGCAAAGTTGTTTTCTTTCTCAAAATCAAGATGCAGACGGAGCGAATGAACACATCCGCCGTGATGCTCTTCAATCAACAGACCGAACCCGTCAAATGGTAACGCCCATAGCATTTCGCCGGTTTGCAAATTTTCGGGAACGCCTTCCATTGCGAATTGACCTTTATTGACAACGGCAAAACGCTTGTGCCGAATATTTTTGGCTTCTTTTAGGGAAATATGACGTGCCAGAACAGCGTGGGCTGTGCCGGAAGATTTTCCGCTGAGTTTGCCTAAAATCTGTTTGAGTAATTTCATGGAATAATCAGTCTATTGTCCAATCCTCAAGGGATAGACCCTCCACCCTTGAAAACTCTCTGGTATTATTCGTAACAAGAATGCCGTTGTTTGCTTGGGTGATGGCGGCGATAAAATAATCGTTTGCGCCGATGGGTAATCCCTTGCGTTCAAGGTCGGAGCGGATTTTTCCATAGGATTAGACCACAGCAGGATTAACCCCAATCATCCTAAATTGATTGTTGAACTCACGGATTTTCATCAAGTTACCATCGCGTTTTACACTTTTATAGGCACCGTAGATAAGTTCTGCCGCCACTACTGACGGTAACACCACATCGTCGAGGTCAATTGACTCAAATCGGTCAATGACGTTTGGCGACCCTCCGGCAAGGAGGCGTATGCAGATATTGGTATCGAGAAAATACATCATTGATCCATTAACCCCCAATCTTTCAGCGATTCGTACTCAATTTCTGTAGGCTCAACGAAAGTGGGGTCGTCGATACTCCCTGAAAGAGAACGCAAAACGGCACGCCGCTGATCCTTGGAAAGCCATTTATCCTTGGGGTCGAACGGGATCGTGTGTTGCTTGACCGTCTGTTTCAAAAACATGTTGATAGCGGTGGACATATCGAGTCCCATCGCCTCAAAAATATCTTGGGCTTGGCTCTCAATTTTGCTGTCGATACTGATGTTGATGCTCGTTGCTGACATAAATTCCCTCCGTTTCGCTCAAATATAACATGCGGGATGCACGTCGTCAATGCTTCAATGCTCGGTGGCAGTTGACGTGCAAGTTTCGTTTATCGCCGAACACGCTGATGCCACTCTGTCCGAACGATGCGAAATGTTGGAAACCCATGTTTCGGTTAAGCACTGCACTTTTCAAACGCCGTGAATACTACTATTGTCCAAACGAACAAGTTTTGGTATACTCCTGAATGCATGTGGGGAATTGGTGGAATTTTTCACGATTACTACACAAAAAATGAACATGACAAGTGACAAATTTGATTGCCCGCTATACGAGGATGGCATTGTTGCATATATTGACATACTTGGGTTCTCGGATTACATCCGCAAAAATTTGGACATAAAAAACATGGTTGGATTCTTTGAGATGATGAACAATATTAGAGATAGAGAAAAGGCGAAAATTGTTCCGCCAGAAATACAAGGTATCGCTGTGGATGAGTTACAAGTAAGTCAGTCGCAAACCAAAATGTTTTTTTGTTCGGACAGTTTTTTTGTTACAAATCCGTGTAAGTCAGTGACCGCTTTTTTTGCCGTGCAGTATTATTGTAATATCATACAGAGACTCGTGGGGGCGGTATTTAAACTGCTTGTTCGTGGAGGAATAACGATTGGAAATTTTTACATTTGCGACAACATTTTATTTGGTCCCGCCTTCGCAGAAGCCTGTGCAACAGATGTCAATGGGACTCCACCGAGAATTTTGGTAAGCGAAACATTAAACAAAGAAATTGACTTGGCTAAAATGTATGTGTTCTCAGACATAGATGGTCGATTATGTCTTGATATGTTTGGACTGGAATTAGCAGAAATACTTGGACCGAATTATGGAGAGCAAGAACTAAAAGAGGCATTGCAAAAACAACGTGATAACGTGATGTACTTTCTAAACAAGTATTCAAAGACGAAGTATGTGTCAGAATACTTGTGGCATGTAATGACATTTAATCAGCACGTAATGAAAAACGGTGCCACAAATTATCCAGAAATTGCTCGTGAGTACTTGATAAACATTCCTCCCGAAAATCATGCTCTTTTGGGAACGAAAAACTCCTGTTAATATCGGACAGGAAGGAACCTTTCTATCCACTCTTGCGGGAGACTTGGAAGATCGGTAACCGGGATCATCGGTCCTTCCCATTGATACGGGATGCCCGTTTCTGGATGAATTGATGGCGGGGCAACAATATACCGGTTCCCAACGATTATGTCGATTGCGGTTGTACTCCCCTTCCATCGAACTCCGTTTCGAGCAATAACATCTACAGCGGGACGTTTGAGAAAAAGATGCCGCCCACCACCGCCAGTTAGGGATACGAGGCAACAAGGAAGGGGACCGAGTTCCCCACTGATTCTTGCAATGTCTTTGACACCATCTTTTTTCGCATTAACATCCAGGTCAAGCACCAGAATATTCTCAGATTTGATACCAATGTTTGCGTCGGGATATTTAGTTGTCCATTGCTCAATCATCATCAAGTCTGTTGACGCACCTTTACAACCATTTGGCAAGACATGTTTATCTTTGTCGTATAACGGCAGTACAAAGTATCCCATTTTTACAAGTATTCTGGCATGATCAAAAATCCTATCCATTGTTGGTCTATTGGTAAAATTGTTTTTGCAGTTTGCACAAAGGAGGCGGAAATACCGTGTACGTGTAGCACAACCATCGAACAAGATGAAAAAACCGCCAACAAGCAAGAAAAGGGGGTGGCTTGACGCCCCCCGAACATAATCCATGTTAGGATTAAGAAAGTGCTGTTGAAAGTTTCCCATACAACTGCGAGGTCGGTTTCAATCCACAGCCACCCCCTTTTTTCTTATGATTATCCCTTCAATTATCTCTCCGAAAATTCACAAGTTTCCAAAACTCATAATCGTCCTCGCTTATGTTTTTGAACCATTTATACGGTGCCATAAATTTTCTGATAAAACGATTCTTGAAATTGATCTCTCGTAGTAATTTCTTTGCCTGCCCGCTTAACATTCGATCAATTCCTTTTAATCGTCCTTGCGGAGTTCTAATGACTCTGCGAAGAAAAAAGTCAGTTCATCCATTTGTTTATGACATCTTGGGCTATTGATTGCTTCACGGTATACAATTGCCAATCCGTTATAGCGAGGCATTGCGTCCAGATACAACCTATGATTTGACGACAAATACTCCATTGCAGCAACAAGTTCCCCTTCATTGCGATTTTTCATAAACCGTACGAAAGCCGTAACTATACGATTTTTTATTTTCGCAATTTTACTCGGAGCAATCGCTACGTCAATTGCCCCGTTCATTTCGCGACGAATATTATAGCCAAGGAGATCAAATTGTCGAGGCGGGACTGGTGGTTGCAGCACATTTTGGATTTGTGTGCGACAGTCCTGGCATTGTAAACAGTCAGTGAATTGTGTAGAGACTGTACACATACAATTTGAAAAAAAAGATTTTCTCTTATTGAATTCGAGACCTTCTGGACAAATCTTTGACAATTTTTTTCGCAAATCAACACAATTATGATCAGTAAGAATCACAATATCGTCAACATATCGTGCATAATAAAACACCCCTTTAATATTTCGGACGGATTCATCGAACTCTTCCATAAAATGCTCACACAAAAGAGAACTCACTACTAGTCCGCGAGGCACCCCGCCATTGCTTCCCGGCAAATTTTCTTCAGAAAGAATATGATGAGCCTGGTCGTACAATTCATTATCAATGCATTTTTTCTCCAATAAGTGGCTCAAAACTTTTTTCCTGGAAATACTCTCATAAAATTCTCTGAAGTCCGCTTTAATCGCAACGCAAGAAGGTTTCTCTTGTAACAGTTTCAATACATCTCGAACAATGACATTACGGGAGCTCAATTTGACTGGGGCTAATTCCCGAAATCTCTCGTACAATGCCCTGCTGATAGCAAGTTTGTCCAGAAACATCTCATGTCCTTTGATTGTTTTCTTATGGAAAGGAGATAAGGTCAACCCTCTCTTGGACTGAGTTACATACATGAATAGTCGGTTTTGGGGTACGTAATCGAGTCGGTTTTTTGGAGCGTGGCAGACAACTTCATACGGCGTTCGCCCCAGACGCTCTTTTGCATTGACATCCGCCCCCTGGAGGAAAATCCATTAGGATTATATCTCGCCGTTGACGAACTTGATACGTTTGTGGCAAACTTGCAACGCTACAATAACGGAAGGGATTTACCTCATTGGATTACAACTCATGAAGGTGACTCACTTTACATCGACCGCAAAGGACATGGAACCATCTACATCCCACATCCATCTGTTGCCATTATCGGCGGAATACAACCTAGTATCTTGAATGACCGGTTAAAAGAGAATCCTGATTTCTTTTATAGTGGTTTTATGGCGAGGTTCTTAATTGCTATGCCGCCGGTCGAACCTATACTTTTGAATGATAATGTCATTTCACCGTCGGCATTATCAGGTTGGGAATGGCTCGTGGAATCAATTTTGCGACAGCGTGAATCTGCAATGATAGATGGAAAACTGACTCCGCATGTTTTTCCTATCGAACCATCGGCGTGGAACATCTTGAAGGAATACCAGCATCAGCATGCAATACCAGCCGCCTACTCGTAGGCTAACGAGTCCGCTCTGGAAGGAAAGTTTTCAACCAACACTGCCCGAATTGCATTGATATTACACGTTGTCAACCTGATTGAGGCAGGGGCTAATTTATCCGATTGCAAGCCGATACCAGGCGAGACGATGGAATCCGCTTGTGAGATTGCCGAGTGGTTCATTGACGAAGGCAAACGTATTACCGGCAATGTACGGTGTCAAAATCGCCTGTTCCTTCGCCCCAAACGAAATAACCCGCCGCTTGTTCTTTTTGCTGGTCTTATGTTTTCGGGGGCAATAGCACCAAATTTCTCCACTTTTGCCATTAGGCAAACACCACGCCGGTATCATGATCAATCGCCCACCAGAGCCAGATTTGCTTGCCTTTGTCATGGAAAAAACTCCACATTTCATTCATTTTGACCTTGATTTTCAAGGGCGAACGACCGTTAGTGTGTTTCTCGATGTATTCGGTGTTCACAGAACTTATCTCCGATTCTTTTTTTTCAATTCGGAGAGAACGGTGACACAACTGACACCGAGACATCGTGATGTTGCTCGAATGCCATTGCCATTGGTGCACATCTTGATGATGTTTTTTTTGACATTGGGTTTGCAACCATTGTAGGTGTACTCGGCATAAAATGTTTTGTGGGAGCAGGCATGATTGCGGCAAAGATAACGTTGTTTGCCGTTGGATGTGCCGTTTTTGCCGAGATCATCGCTCCCGCAAAAAGGACAACGCAAAGGAAGGGAAACCATAACTGAAAAAAGGAAAGCAGTTCGTTATCGAAGAAAGTAACGATGTCACAAAAACTACGCAAGACCAATACAATAAATCTAAAACACTACCCGATCGATCTTCGCCATCAAGTATGGCGGACAGTGGAAAAATTATTGGAAACAAGCCCAATAACCCGCACACAAAAGATTAACACACCCCACAAAGAGAGTTGCAGTGGATTCTCTCTTGACTCGTTTCGTTTATTTTTCTAGCATGACGGGGTGATGTGCCGTTGTGTTTTACTGTTCTTTGCGTTGTTTTTCGTAGGAGGCTGCTTGTTCGATCCGCAGCATTGCCGGTATCCCGATTTGTTTCAGCCCGGCTATCTTCCCGAACAACGTGATCGGGCAAGACAGTTCGAACCCTTCAGCAGCCCAGAAATAGGACCCAAAATCGTCGGTGACCGCCCTAGCGGTGCGCTCGACCCAACCCCACGACATGTTCAGCGGTTTCCGTAGGGGAGTTCTTCGGAAAGTGTGTCTCTTCGCTCCTGCGTTTGCGTCCCTTCCCTTCCGCACTTGCGTATTTCACTTGCGGTGTTTTTCTGCAAATTTTCGGCTTGCCCGTTGCAAAAATTCGCGTTCCTCCGGCGTGAGTCCCGACTCGCCCACTTCGCCGTAACGTTTCAGCACTTCATCGAGCAAACGATTGAATTCGTCGTCCGGCATCGTCTCTTCCGGTGTGTGAATCCGCAAATGCGTTTTGTGCTTGGGAGCGGACGGCGGTGACGATTCCAGCCAGCCCGTCAATGTCATGCCTCCTTTGAGAAAAAGAAAATAGTACAGCGTGCCGCAAGCAGCACCGGCAAGGTGAACGGAGTAGGCAATCCCGCCGCCCAAGCCGCCTGCGGCTCCCGTTGCATCGACAACAACAATGAGAAGTCCGATTGCCCACATCGGCAACGGCAGAATTCCCCAGAGCAACAACGTTTTTTTCGGATACAACCATGCATACAAGATAATCACGCCGCAAACACCGCCGGAAGCACCCAACACACCGGCTCTCGGTACGTTAGAGTTAATCAACGCAAAAACGATACCGCCAATGATGATCGTCAAAAGATAAAACGCAGTGAATTCGAGTCTTCCGAGTCGGCTTTCCACGTTTTCGCCGCGAAAGAATCCGAAGCCGCCCGGACCAATGCCGAGCATCATTCCGTAGCCGAACATGAGGAGTCCGAACATGTTGAACAAAATGTGCCATAAGTCATTGGGACTATGAACGAATCCGTAAGTCAAAAATTTGTAACTCGATAGCAGTCCGATGTCTGCGACCCTCAACGTAAGCAAATCGGTAAGACCGGTAAGAAACAAGCCGTTGGCGAGCCAGAGGGCGATGTTGATGAAAATGAGGGCAACAACCGCCGACCTACCGTTTTTTCGGTGTTTTCTGCGTTTTTTGCCGCTGGAATAATTGCTTTGTGTGTAGTCCCGATCTCTTAACCCCATCGTGTGGTTGAAACGTGAATTATCTTTGCGCTTCCATTATACTGTTGGGTGACACCTTCGGGGGGCATATGCCCCCCTGCTCTTGCGTTATCCTCTTGGCAAAGCAATGATGCCGCTGCGGACGAGTTCGACGATTCCAAAGGGTCGCATCGCTTCGACGAAGCCGGCAAGTTTCGATTCCTGACCGGAAACCTCGATCATCATCGTGGTATCACTGACATCGACAACCTTAGCGCGAAAGATGTTGACCATGTCGAGAATCCTGCTCCGAGCACCGGGGAGTGCCTCCACTCGCATAAGCATTAAATCCCTTTCGACGTGCCGTTGGTTGGTAATGTCCTCGGCTTTGACGACGGTAACGAGTTTTTGCAACTGTTTGAGAACCTGTTCCCGAACTTTTTCGTCGCCGACGACCACGAACGTCATTCGGGACAGTTTGGGATTTTCGGTTTCTCCCACTGCCAAACTGTCGATGTTGTAACCTCGCGAGGCGAGCATTCCCGATAAGTGTGCAAGCACACCCGGTACGTTTTGAACGAGAGCAGAAATCACGTGCCGCATGCACTGAAGTATATCGCAATTTGACAGTTTTGCAAGTCCGACACCGAGGAACACTGACTATGCGGGTGCGTTCACTGTGGTTGGGCACACCCGGCGTAAATGGTGTATTGATTCCGCTCGGACTCTCGGTACAATGGCGAAGTGCACTGGCATTCTTTTTAGTCCCCTTTTGTAATGCGACACACACCCTTGCTCTTCGTTTTTCTGTTTTGTGCGGCATCGGCTCTTGCGAGCGAAAAGTTTGCACCGCTCTTTCCCTTTCCTCTCTCCTTTGATGCACCGGACAACGTCGTCAACATTTCCGCTTGGAATGACGTTCCCGCTGGCAAGCATGGATTTATCCGTGTTGAAAACGGCAAGTTCGTTCACGATCAAGGACGATTCCTCATTTGGGGAACGAACCTTTGCTTTTCCGCCAATTTTCCCGAAAAGGAGCAAGCCGAAAAACTTGCCGCCCGGCTTGCGCGATTTGGATTCAACTGCGTCCGACTGCATCACATGGATGCCCGAGATATCTGGGGGAGCAACCCGACCAGTCTGCTGACGCTTGATCCGCAGCAACTCGACCGACTCGACTATCTGATTTATCAACTCAAACTTCACGGCATTTACGTCAACATCAATCTGCATGTCTCCCGAAAATTCGATGACCGCGACGGCTTTCCCCATGCCGCAGAGCGTCCTGATTACGACAAAGGGCTCGATAACTTTTATCCGCCGTTTATCGAGTTGCAGAAGAAATTTGCCCGCGATCTGTTGACGCATGTCAATCCCTATACAAGGACAGCGTACTTTGAGGAACCGGCAGTCTCGATGATCGAAATCAACAACGAAAACTCCATCGTCTCCCAATGGGGAGACTCACGCAGCGGGAAAATTATGACCATGCCGGAACCATACATTACCGAATTCCAAAGACAATGGAATGAATTTTTGAAGCAGAAGTACGAAACCGACGAAGCACTGGCGACGGCATGGAAATTCCAAAGCACTCCGCTCGGCGACGAAATGCTTCAAGGCAGTTTAGAGAGTCAAAAATGGACTATCGAAACCAATGCGGAAACCATCCATCGGGCGAGAGAACTCGAAGGCTTTTTTCGCTTGGAAGTTGAAAAGCACGGCAGTCATTCGTGGAATCCGCAACTCGTTTCACGGGCGCACGCTTTTGAAGCAGGAAAACTGCACACCTTTTCTATCAGAGCGAGGGCGGACAAGCCCGTCAACGTTAGTATCGGTATAAGGAGAGCCGAAGGGGACTACGCTAACCTCGGCTTTTCCACTCAACTGTCGCTGACAACGGAATGGCAAACGTTTACTCACACATTTTCTTCAAATGAGACCACTCAAAATGGACGATTCGACATTGGCGGTCTCCGTGAAGGCTTTACCTACGATTTTGTCGATGCGTCCCTCAAGCCGGGCGGAAGCATTGGGTTGCCGGAACACCAAACTCTTCGAGAGAGTACTATCCCGTTGATTGACAGAGACGGTTTTACCAAGCCGATAAGTGCCGCCGGAGAGTCAATTGCTTTGCTGCAAGAAGCACGTAATGATTTTTGCGAATTTCTCTTCGATATCGAACGAAATTACTGGCTCGGCATGTATCGGTTTCTGAAAGACGACCTCAAAGTCCGACAACCTGTCAGCGGTACGCAACTTTATTACGGTTCGACTACGATACAATCGCAACTGGATTACGTCGATGTTCACGCCTATTGGAATCATCCGGTTTTTCCCGGCAGACCCTGGGATCAGAACAATTGGTGGGTAAGTAACCGGGCATTGGTCGATTTTCTTGATAGGGACATTTTGCCGAGGCTTGGTACGGCGCGTCCCCACGCCATCCCTTACACTGTCAGTGAGTTTGACGCACCGTTTCCGAACCAGTATGCTGCGGAAGCATTGCCTATCTTGGCAGCGTTCGGTCGGTTTCAGGATTGGGACGGCTTTTTCCATTTCGCCTATGCTCACAACAGAAATACATTGGAACCGAGAAGGGTAACGAGTTTTTTCGATATGGTCGGTAATACGGTCAAGTTGGTGCATCAACCGGCGTGCGTTGCATTATTTGTGCGCGGCGATGTAAAAGAGGGGGAATCATTGGTGCTGGGAAAATTCGATCCGACAACGGAACTGGAACTCTTCAAGCGGCAAACGGGTCCTTGGTACTTCAATTTCAGCGGCATTGGTTTGAATCCAAGGCTTACCTTGCTTCACAAAACAGCATTGGACGTGAGCGACTCAGCAACACAACAGCCGGTGCCCGACGTGCCCGACGACATGTTCACCATAGGCAACGAAATGCACTGGTTGCCTTCGACCGACGATCTGGGGCGTAAGTTACTGATAAAGTCGGCGAACACGAAATTGTTCACCGGCTTCAGCGGCGACGGAGAAAAATACGACCTCGATGATGTTCTCTTGACGCTAGGCAAAACGCGGCTGAATTGGGCAACGATTTCGCTGGTCTCTATGAACTCCAATGGTTTTGATCCCGCTCAATCGCAAGGCAAGCCGATTCGGATTTTGGCAGCAGCGACGGGACTTATGCAAAACTCCGATTTTGAATTGGAATTTTTACCGGAAAACCGGGTTACCTACGGTAACAGAATCGGAAGCGAACCGGTGTTGTGCGAAGGGATCCCTTTTTCGTTGCAATTTGTGAAGGCAAGCGAAGTGCGCTGCTATCCATTAGACGAGAGCGGCAATCGCCGGGAGGCAATACCGACCGATGGTAACAGCATCGCGTTGGGGTCCGAACACAAGACCGTTTGGTATGAAATCGAGATACGGTAAAGAAGCAGTGCCGCGCACGTAAGAGAGCAGAAAAAATCGTGCTAGGGCATCAGCAGCCGGTCCACCGCGTCAAGGATTTCCTGAATATGTTTTTGATACTCGACGGCAATGATTGTGTGGTAATTTCTTTCGATTAGCCGGGCAACCACGTCGTATCCGTCATACTGCCATTTGCCGTCCACTTCCTGCAACTCGATTTCTATCGGTGCGCCCGAATCAACAAAACGTTGAAATGTTTCTTCGACAACGCCAACCTTCACCCGTTCGAGGTCTCGCAGAAGTGATTCGAATTTGGCATTCCATTCGACGTATGCCGCCATCGTCTGGTCGTACTGGCTCTTGAACCTTTCGTACTCTTGCCGAATGTCTCGGGGAACAAGCAAACTTAACGTGTCGATGATCCGGGCAATTTCATCTAATCGGGTACGCTGGGATTTCGCGAACGCTTTCAAACTTTCGATTTTCCCTTGCAGGTCATGTAACGCCGGGATGGAAGATTCGTCCAACTTGTTCAACGCCGCCTGAATTGCGGGATCAAGGATTTCACCCGCCGGTTTTATACGGCAATCCGGCAGTAGCCAGATATTGACGCGAAGCCGTTTGTGAATTGCACCGGAAAGTTCAGTAACACGAATGTTCATGCTGCCGGAAATAAAAATATCTTCCAACACCGGAATGTAGGGTGTCCAAAGATCGATTGGAACTCCAGTAAACCCCATCTGCTGCATGGGAACACCGAATTCTTCATGTGTAATGACAAATTTAGCGGAATCAATTTTTCCCGTTCCCCCAACGATGAAGGATCCAAACAACACCGAGGCATTTGTTTTGTGGACGTGAAAGTTTTCGAGTTGTATTGTCGTCAGAAATGGTCTTTCAAGCGTTCGGTCAATGAAATCGACTTCGGAGTCGAACAATGCCAATGTGCTTATGTATGCTTTCCCGTTATTTGTCGGAGTGCTTCCCACTCGTTCGTAGGTTCCGCGTAGTCCTGATACGAGCAACACAGGCGAGAGAAAATCGGCAGGAAACATCGCTGGAATTCGTACAGACTCTGCCCGTAAGTCAAAATTGTCGACGGGGTGATCTTGCCGCCTGATAGTCAATCCACGAATATACAAAAACGAGCCATTCGCAAGGTAAAAGTAGGCACCGTCGAATGTTACGGCGATACCTGTTTGGGCTTCGATGCGTGAAAAAACATGCCGCAGTGCCGGCGCAGGAAAGGCAATCGCCGCAATGAATATAACAAGCAAAAAAACGGAAAGCACACTCAACGTTGTCCAAAACAGATGCGCTTTTCTTTTTTCCGATTGTTTTGTTTCGTTGTCTATTGTACTTGCCATGTTGCTGCAATCATCGGTTGTATTGCCGTGGATAACATTTCCAGTTTCAATAACAATTTCTCCCGTTGCTGCCTCACGCACTCTTTGCAACGCGTTCCGGCGAAGCACCTATCGGCAACACACCGGCACGACCTTCTACCGTATCTTCGGTAACTTGATATGTCTTTCCCGACGGCAAGTCAGGAAGGTCATACAAGACATCCAGCATAATGTTTTCGACAATCGACCGCAATCCCCTTGCGCCGGTCTTCTTCTCCAACGCAAGCCGGGCAATCGTTACCAATGCCGAGTCCGTAAACTCAATGTCCGCACCTTCCATTTGGAACAACCGCCGATACTGCTTGACCAACGCATTTTTCGGTTCCCGCATCACACGCACCAACGCCGACTCGTCCAACGGCTCCAACGTCGAAATCACCGGCAAACGTCCCACCAATTCAGGTATCAAACCGTAATGGTGAATGTCTTCCGACATAACCTGCGAAAGATAATACGTGCAGGACTCTTCCCGGCTCATCGGAACCGTCTGGTTGAATCCTATCGACTTTTTGCCGAGCCGCTGTCCAATAATGCCGTCCAATCCGACGAACGTTCCGCCGCAGATGAAAAGGATGTTCGTGGTATCGACCTGAATGAATTGTTGTTCGGGATGTTTGCGACCGCCTTGAGGGGGAACATTGGCAATCGTGCCTTCAAGCATTTTGAGGAGGGATTGTTGAACGCCTTCGCCGGAAACATCTCGGGTAATCGAAACGTTTTGCGAAGTTTTGCCGATTTTGTCAATTTCGTCGATGTAAATGATGCCCCGCTGTGCCAGTTCGACATCAAAGTCGGCAGCGTGTAGCAATTTCAGGATGAGGTTTTCCACGTCTTCACCGACATAACCGGCTTCGGTGAGCGTGGTGGCATCTCCGATAGCAAAGGGGACATCGAGGATTCGGGCAAGTGTTTGTGCGAGGAGCGTCTTGCCGGAACCGGTCGGACCGATCAGCATGACGTTCGACTTGTCGATGGTTACGTCGTTTCCTTCGTCCCTGTTGAGGAGCCGTTTGTAATGATTGTGCACCGCTACGGCGAGGACTTTTTTGGCATGTTCCTGTCCGACGATGTGTTCGTTCAGTTTGCCGGTAATTTCCCTTGGCGAAGGGATTTTGGATAATGGTTTGGCGGCGTTTCCGTTGCGCCGCCGCCGTTCTTGGGCGAGGATGTGCTGACACAGATCGACGCACTCTCCGCAAATGTGAACATCGTCGGAGCCTTCGACGAGCGGACCGACATCTCTGTAACTTTTACTGCAAAAAGAGCAAGATGTGCCCTTATTATTGGAACCGCCGTTGCCATTGCCGCTTTTACTCATTTTAGTACCCTTTGTGTTTGAGTTTTCTTTTGACATGAAAATACCTTTTGTAAAGTCGTGGTAGGTTGTTCTCCATCCGTGAACAATCGCCTATCCGTGCATCAATGGGTCATCCATGTCCTGCGTACAATGTTCTTACGTTTCCAAGAAGCCTTTGTTTGCCAAAAAATTTAATTTTTCGGGAAATTTCCTGAGGGTCTATCCGTCGATTGCGAGGGGGGACTTCTATTCAGGAGGGAATAATCAATGTTTGGCTCTCCCTGTTTCGGGGTGTCTGGGCTTCGAGTCATTTGCAAGGAAACCAGTCTCTTTATTATTCGGAATTCTTCCGTTGTTAGTTTCCCTTCTTCATGCAGTTTTCGGAAAGATTCCAGATAATCGGTCGGTTTGAGTTCCGTTTTTGCCAGATGTTCACGAATTAACTGTGAGGCGTACCATGCCGCTGCCGTTAAAATTAACAGAACTGCACCGATGGGAATAAGCCAAAGAAGCCTTATAATTAGTCCAAGTAGTTCATCCATTCGGGCGGAAAAACAAAGGGGCAGCACATTCCACCGCGGTCCCATTTTAGGGGCTTGCACCGGCAAAGTCAACCATCGGAAAAGTCGCACCGAAGAGCAAAAAACTATACTCGCCCTGTCTGGCATCATTATCCCAAAAAGCGGCATAACTTGACCGGCTTTGACAATTTTTTCGAGAAAACTGTTGTCCTGCTTTTGTTTTTCGCAAATCACATGCTATTTTGTCATAGTGAGTGGTGGAGGGGTTTCCTGGTCAGCCGGGCGCGGTCTGTCTCGCCATGTAATTCTCTCCAAAAGGAAAACAAAAGGAAAATTTTATGTTACGCATAGTTCGTTTAGCCGTTTTTACCGGGATGCTGTTGGCTACGTGTACCGCGTGGGTATTTGCCGACACCGCCCGACCCTGTAATAGAGTAGCGAGCGAAAGCAAACCGATGTATAGCAACCGTCCGGTCGGCTATACAGTGCCCGTGCCGTACTACGGAACGCCTATGGCACCCCGTTTTTTCGTTCCGCCATCAGCGGTGCAGCAACGTTCTGTAGCAATGGTTCCCAGAGTACCCCAAACTACTATGGCAGTAACGCCCGTAACACCGGTGCCGGTTCGAGTGCCGCAGACCCCGCAAATGCTGCCTGCTGGGCAACTCGCTGCTCCACAGGTCATCGAGAGATCATTCATTTTGCGTGAGCCGCTGCCGGGAGTCAATGTGAAGGACGAATTGGACTCGTTCTACGCCCGACTGGCAAAAATACAACTGGAACAACGGCGGCTTCCCGATGCATTGGCTTTGATACAAAAAATCAACTCGGAAACATTCCGGGTTCGTACGGTGGTTAGTCTTGCGGAATATGTTTCGCGGGACAGAAGTTATCAGACCGAGGCGGAACACTTGTACCGCTTGGCAATTGCAGGTATGGAGGCACTCGACCAGGGACGTCCTTTCCGTATTGATCTTGATGGTGCGGAAGATGTCCGACCGCCGATTGAATCGCCGACAGTAGAAACAAGATCGGCACCGTTACCGCCGGAGCCGTCGCCTCCTACTGTTGTGCAGGAAACGGAAGGAGAGTCGCTCTTGATACCATTTGCTCCAGACCCGCCCGTCGCTGCACCACTGGAAACGGAGACACCATCGGTGTCGGCACTGCTCTTTAGTGCTCCATTACCGTCCGACACGCCGCCGGGGGTGAGTCAAGGGGACGCTCCTCGGCGACCTCCACTGTTCTTGGATGAGGACGCGGGACGGAATCGATTGCCTCCCCCGGCTCCTCCCCCTCGCGGTAATGGCGTGGATGGCGGCATTGTAGTTTCCCCCCTGGAACAACCGCCTGTTTCCCCCGTAGCCCCCCCGGCTCGTACAACAGAAAACAATGGACCCATCCCCCGCCCCCCCTCGGTCTCTGACATGATTGACGAAGTCTCCCCCCCGGATTCTTCGATGCCCACCCCAACTCTGGCTCCTAATGTAACGACAAATCCTGTGTTGCCGGAGTCACCTCCCTTTGTGAGACCATCTGCCGGTATTCTACTTGTGGATGAGGAAGAAGCACCGATAACACCGGCAATCGCTCCCCGACAAGAGGCGGCACCGACTCCGTCCCCTCAGCCGGCGCGCCGGGTGCCGAGAACCATCACGTTGGATGAGAACTGATGAAATCAAAAAAATTCGGGGGACTTAAATCTCCCCCGCTTGCGCTGTTTCCGCCAACACCGCCGCAACCCTTCGATAGTGCAAAACCTCTGCACTCGAAAGCACGCGACCTGTGCGATCCTTCAAGTATTTCTGCATAGGACACGAACCGCCGATAAAATAATTCCACACCGAAACAGAAACATCCGAAAAATACTGCGTGTCATTGATGAAAACCTTGTCGTCCGCAAATCGAATATCCTTGACGATATTATCCCCTGCCATCGGAAACGCCGTTGAAATATCCGGCACCTCTTCCAATAAATGCAACTTACGCAGCCGGGAACCAATGCGAATGTATCGATCAAACACCACCACATCTTGCGGATACGCTACACGAGGAAAATCAAATTTTAGAAACTCTTGATACCTTGCCCTATATTGAGGGTCATGCAACACGCCGTAAATGTAATCGAAAATGTCCCATGCGGACGGCAGCCGATCTATCCGTCTCGCAATGTTGCCGATGACCTCCGCATGCATGTTCACATGACGTTTGCCGTTGCTATCGTAATAGAACAGCGGAAACGCATAAGTGCCGCGTCCGAGAACACAATGTTCGACGAGCCCCTTTGCGATAAAGACTCGGTCAAACTCCTGTACCGTCGGTTGGTTACGCAGCGTCAACAGCACAAAGTTTTCCTGAAGCAGATGCCGCATTAACGCCTTTCGAGCATCACTGCGGACAATAATCCGGGCAATCTTGTCCATCGGATAATACGTCCAGCGTGTATCAAACACACGGTAAAGCACTGGCTTAATATCTTCAGCACGAACATTCAAAAAGTATTGCCGTTTATCCGAAAGTTTCCAATCGTCCGTTTCCGCCGTGTTGTACTTGGCAAGCAGTTGCTCATCGTCGAGTTGCTCCATATCGGCAAGCATCGTTTCGACATCGTTTCGAGTAAAATGATTCTTGACAAGCAGATTATCCTTGCGGAATTTAATGCCGGTGCCTTGTTTGATGAATAATTGATGAACGCCGAAGCCTTCGTCATATTCCGCTTTGAGTGAAAAGTCTTTCGGGACAAAAAAGTAATCCGGCGCAGGAGGCGAAAAAACCGTAAAGTTTGACGTGTCAATGTGTTGCGTTTCCAAGAAGTTTAGTTTGCCTGACCGTTTTCCGTAAAGGTCGGCATAGAAAATCTTGCTTCTTTCGTTCTTCTTTTTCTCCGCCGTGCGTATAAAAATGTTGATCGACGTTCCCTGTATGATGTTAAAAATGTTTTCATCTCTGCGTCCATCCGGGGCGGTTTCTTTTTTGCGTGTGTTTCCGTGAAGGTTGAGAACGTAAATCTTGTCAAAGGTTTTCAAGAGTGTTTGCCGCATCTTCCGATGGATTACACCGTCGAGAAAACTGTTATTGGAAATATATGCAAGAATGCCGCTTTCGCTCTGTTTAATCAAGTGCTGTCCCAATGCGATGAACTTGATGTAATCGTCCGAAAGGGGCTGAATGTTCGTTTCATGTTCCAATCCTTCCTTGTATGGGGCGGTCAGGGCTTTGCCGTATTCGCGATTCGCCGTCGAAACGTTGTACGGCGGATTGCCGAGGATGAGCATCGGCGGCGGCGACACAGTCGTCGGCTCTCTCGTTGCCAACGCATTCGTCAGATGAATGTTTAACTGTTGATTCGCTTTGAGAGGGCAGCCCAAGTTTCGTAGGAGCATGGCTAATTTCAAATGAGCGATGAGATACGGTGCCGGCAAAACCTCAAAGCCGTGCAAACGGAGCAGAAGTTCGTCGATATTGGTGTATGCACAAACATGCCGAATTACTTCTGCAAGAAACGTTCCTGTTCCCGTTGCCGGATCAAGAATGGAGACGGTATTATCCGCAATGCCTTCTGGAAGTTTGAATTCCCGGCACAAAATGCAATCGACTGCTCTGATGATATATTTCACCGCGGGGAGCGGCGTGTAAAAAACTCCGCGTGATTTCCGCTGTTCGGGATTGTACGCTGTCAAAAAGTGTTCGTAAAAATGAGTGAATCGATCATCGGTAACGTCTTTGAGGTCGGCATGGTTCAGTGTGTTGTCAAGTTCGTCGATGAGTATGCGGACGTGTCTATCGGTATGGGGAGTTGCGATGTGTTCAAACAGTTGTTGAAGGAGCGGATGGGGTTTCGGCATCTCCGTCAATGTTACGTTGTGCAATCGGGCGACGAACATTCCGTAGGCAATCGTTTGAGCGCAGATATCTGGCGCAAGAGCGGGGGGTGTAAGCCCTCCGGCTTCGAGAGCATCGGCAAGTTTCCGAGCGGTCTTCGCAAGAGCAACGGCAAGATTGTTCATGATTCTCTATAGTGTGCTGTTCAAAGCCGATAAACTGTGTGCGTGCGCAATTTCCGAAGCCCCCGAATGAATACCCGAATAACCAATGTTTTATCTTCCTTCAAAAGAACGCCGGAAAACCAAATCAGTATCCCCCAAAGTGCCATAGTTCCCAATTTCGCAATGATCGAGAGCCATTGGATGCGATGCCAAGCGTCCATGATTTTTTCCCAACGTGAGAGTTCAGCAAATTCTTCCGCCGACATGATATTCAAGGCAATTCCACTGCTGCAGAATAAACTCACAACGTAACAAGCAATGGTGATCATCAAAAGTCCCAACATTTTACCGAAGGGATAATGGATACGGAAAAAGCGTTGCGTCAAAAAATACAAAAAGCCGGCTTGAATGCTGCGAGAAAGAATATAGGCAACGATTGCCCCCATAACGCCCCATCGGGGAACGAAAAGACACATGAAGATCAACACAAAAGGTATCAAGAATAACGTAGCCAAAAGAAGATAATTTGTTTTTCTCTTGATAAAAAAAGTGTTGCACATCATCTCAGTGAACAACACGAGACAGGCAAATAATCCAATGAGCGGAATAAACGAGGCTACATCATGGTAGGCAGACGCACTGAGTATTCGCACGATTTCTGTTGAGAATATGGAGATGAGCAAGAGGGCAAATGCGTGAACGCAAAGCAGACGGTGCGTAAAATTTCCGAATACGTAAGCGGCATCGGGTCTTTTATAAACGTCAAACTTTTCTGCGTCCCAAACCTGCTGCAAGGGTGCTGCTCCTAAAAAACGAGCCGCATCCACAATTTTTCTTGCCATAAAATAAAGTCCCACTGCCCCAAGAGCGGCACCTCCTTCGTAGGGACCGATATGAATAATCGCTATCCAACCGGACGCACCATAGATAAAAGCGAAGATGCCATTGGGAACAAGAGGCAAACTGAACCGGAGAATGTCTTTCCATTTTGCAACATCAGGATAAATGGAGCCGATCCGCAATTCCCTGTATGTTAAGTAAAAAATAGACACATTCGTTACGATTGCTTGTGCATACAAAAAACCCCAGATACCCCATTCCAGCCCGGCAACAAAGTAGATGCAAAGTGCGAGTCGGGAAAAAGCCATTGCAAGATTGGTCAACACAAATCGAAGCGATTCCAAACGCGCCTGTGTTAACGTCATCGGTACGGCAACAAGAGCATCCAATAATGCGACTGCCAAACCGAATGTCAGTATTTTGGTCTCGCCGGTTTGCAAAACGAAATCAATATAATCAACAAAGTACAGTGAAGCGGCAATAGCAGCGGTAACGGCTGCCCAAAGCAGTATCGAAATAGTAATGGCAATACGGCGGCGTACCTCTTCGCTTTCCGCTTGCTTGTAGAATGTCATCGCTGCCATGCGAATCCCCCCCGCTAAAAAAACGGTGGTGATGATGCCCGACGTCATGATAATGAGACTGAGAATTCCATACTCCGCAGGGATCAAATAATTAGTGTAGAGCGGAAGAAGAAGAAAAGGGACCAAATGTCCTATCATTCCGCCAACCCCAAAGATTACCGTGTGCTTGAGAAATCGGCGTTTATCAGACATTGTAAATAGAGTCAGAAGACTCTCCCATTATGCTGTTTCAATCGGAAAAGTCAAGACATCTTCAATCGTTTCGGCATCGAGCATGACCATTAAAAGCCGGTCGATGCCGAGAGCGGTGCCACTACATTGAGGAAAACCGAGTTCCATCACAGTCAACAATCGGCTGTCGATGGGCAGCCAAGTCCGACCGCCGGCAAGACGACGGTCTCGATTCGCCTGAAAACGACGGCGAAGTTCGGCAGCATCACAAATTTCGTGATAGCCGTTGGCGATTTCTTGTCCCTGCAAAAAAAGTTCGAACCGTTCACTGACCGCATATTCGTCATCGTGCCGAACCTTTGCCAACTGCGACTGCGATTGCGGAAAATCATAAACAACGACCGACTCCAACGTTGGTTGCACCCTCTCGACAAAGAGTAAATCAAGCCAATCGTCCAGCGAGTCCATCCCGTTTGATTCAGGATAGGCGATATTTTGGGTATCGCACACGGCTCGCAGTTCCGTTGCCGTGGCGATGTGCGGATTGAGACCGACCTCCGATTCAAACACGTCCCGATAGGTACAGTATCCGATTTCACCGACCGGTTTAACTTCCAATACTTCGTAAAGAAACCGGATAAGTTCCGCAAGCAAAAACATGCCGGTCTGATAATTATCTCCAATACGATACCACTCCAACATCGTAAATTCGACGTTGTGAAATTGTCCCCGATCTCCCAATCGGAAGACAGGAGCGATTTGAAACACGGGGTCTAATCCTGCCGCAAGCAGCCGTTTCATCGCAAATTCCGGTGACGTTTGAAGGTAATACTTCCTTGCGTTATGGTGATTGAGCGGCAGTGATTTGTCTGTAACGGCAAGGGGTTCGAGATGGCAATCGACATTTGTGTCGGCGGAAAGCACCGGCGTTTGCACTTCGCAAAAATTTCGGTCGTAAAAAAACTGCCGAATGCTCCGCAGCAGTTCCGAACGAAAACGCAGATTGTCTGTCCAAGTCCGTTGCATGAATTTTGTTTGTGCTCTAATGAGTTCTAATGGTACTTTGCGTCCTTTGCTGTATAAAAGGATTTAACTGCAAAGTACGCAAGGAACGTCTAATTTGTTCCCGTGTACAGTATAGCGGTGTGGGCACTACCGATAAAACGCCTCGATTATATTCCACGCTTCTTGCGGCGAGTCGGTCATGTGGAAAAGTTCGAGATCACTCCGGTCGATGACACCAGATTCAGCCAAGTACGGAAAGTTCACACACTTTTGCCAAAACTCTACGCCAAGCAGAATAATCGGAATCTTTTGCATTCGCTCCGTTTGCCTTAATGTCAAGCCCTCGAAGAGTTCGTCGAATGTGCCGAACCCGCCGGGACAGCAAACCATCGCCTTTGCCCGAAGCATAAAATGGAGTTTCCGTACATTAAAATAATGAAACTGAAAACACAAGTGAGGAGACATATACGGATTCGGATGTTGCTCATAAGGCAACTGAATGTTCAAACCAACGGACTGCGCTCCGGAATCGTGTGCTCCGCGATTTGCCGCCTCCATAATGCCCGGTCCGCCGCCAGTACAAATCACGTAATCGAACGGTCCTCGATAGTCCGGCGGATATTCCGCCGTCGTTTCTTCTGCAACGATTCGGGCAAATTCCCTTGCTTGTGTATAATAGACGCTAGTTGCCACTTGTATTTTTGCCTTCGCAACAGCATCTTTTGCTTCTGCGTTTTCTGGAGAGGCGGCAAGCCGTTGATTCGCCTCGTTCAAAAGCCGTGTTGCCTTATTAGGGGAAACAAACCGCGCACTGCCGAAAACGATGATTGTTGAGCGGATTCCTAACTGCCTCATGACCCATTCCGGCTTTTCCATTTCCAACTGCAGCCGCAGTGATCTAGCATGGTCGCTCATGATAAAGTTTTGATCCTGAAAGGCAATCGTGTAACTTGGCGAACTGATCTGCGGGTTGACGCTGGTGATGGCAGTTTCTTCCGGCGACGACGAGTCATCGGACAATGACTCAAGCGATAGCGGTTTTTCAAACGATTCGTCAAAAGGAATAATGAGATCGGACATGTGGCTTAATGGTTTTGTGCAAAACGTTCTATCACGAGCATTGTACCTTTTGTGATGGAAAATGATACACCGGACATGTTTCTATTCTTCGTTGTGCTTTTGCGTAGTATCTTCCCCCCTTCTTGACATGCGCCGGATTTATGGGACAATATGCTTCCCTATCAGAATGGGGCGATTAGCTCAGTTGGTTAGAGCGCTAGCTCGACAAGCTAGGGGTCATAGGTTCGAATCCTATATCGCCCATTGACGTAAAGTCAATAAAATAAGGACATTAGGAACGCAAGTTACGGCTAAATTGCGTGATCGTTTTTACCCTAAAACCTCAAAAATTGAGGT